>MDSX01042723.1_pt1 | contig 12923 bp, 20 predicted proteins | sample 811141 | NCBI WGS metagenome assembly MDSX01 (sample SAMN05326642, study PRJNA326480) | marine metagenome | isolation source: seawater | place: Atlantic Ocean: South East | collected 2010
AGACTAGAATTGTAATCAATTACACTTCCAGCAACAGCGAACTCTGCATTTTCTTCAACTATTACTAAGTCTGCAACAACTCGGCCATTATGATCTTCGTCTGCATAGTCCCAAACATATTCAAATCCAGCGCAACCACTTGGTTTTAAACTAAGACCTGCATACTTGTGACCTTTTTTCTTTAGCTGTTCTTTAAGATACTTCTTCGCATTGGCAGTTATAGTCAACATTTTTTCCCTCATAATCGCTTATAGCGGCTTTTATAGCATCTTCGGCAAGAACACTACAATGTATTTTTACTGGGGGTAGGCTAAGTTCTGTAGCAAGCTCGGTATTCTTGATCTTACGAGCGTCTTCAAGTGTCTTTCCCTTAACCCACTCGGTAAGCAAAGAACTCGATGCAATTGCTGATCCACATCCGTAAGTTTTAAACTTAGCGTCTTCAATGACTCCTTCCTCAGTGACTTTAATTTGTAGTCGCATAACGTCACCACAAGCAGGTGCTCCAACCATACCTGTGCCCACGGATCTAGCGCTTTCATCAAATCTTCCAACGTTTCTTGGTCTTTCATAATGATCTAATACCTTCTCAGAGTAAGCCATATTGTTTCTCGAATTTGCCCATTGAATAGTCATCTCCTATTTCAAAGTCACATCCAACTGGGGCTCCAGGGATTTTTATCCCTCTGTCTAACTGTATAAAATGTTGTAAAAACTCACAGTATTCTTGCTCTTCATCATTGGGTACTTCGGCAAGAATAGAGTCATGTACTAATGCAAATATACGAGACTTCATTTTGTTTACTCGTATATACTCACCCATATCTATAGCTCCAAGTAAGTTAATGTCAGAAGCAGCAGACTGCACCAGAAAATTAAGACCACTCCTAATGGAATGACTTTTGATTCCAGCGTCAGATGATTTAACGTTAGGGAGTCTCCTTTTTCTTCCAAAGAAACTGTATATAAATCCATTTTGCTCAATAAACCGTTGACTAGCGTCAATCCACTTCCTAAGCATATGAAAAGAAGTAAAGTAATCATCAATAACCTCCTTGGCCTCATTCTGGCTAAAGTATGTGCCAGAATCTTTTGTAACTTGTTCACTAATTTTTTTCGGCCCTGCACCGTACATGATACCGAAGGTTACAGCTTTGGCAGCCTGTCTTTTATCTTTATACAGCATATCTACATCTTCAACAGGACAGGGTAGTCTAAATACTGTTTTCGCAATACTACTATGAAAGTTACCGCCAGAACGAAATACTTCCATGAGTGCTTCATCCTTTGCTAATATTGCGGCAACATATACTTCTGCAGTAGTTAAATCCATTGCAACTATACGATGCCCTTCTGATGCTTTGATACAGCCTTTTACAATGGGATTGTCCCGAGGCAACTGCTGCATGTTAAGTTTACCGCTAGAGCTAAGACGCCCGCTAGTAGTACCGTGAAGATTAAAACCTGTACGTAGTCGGCTATCTCTATCCAGTTGCGGTATGATTTTGTCCAAATAAGTATTTTTAATTTTGGATTTTTGTCGTATGTCCAAGATGAGTTGAGGGACTTCGGATTGCTCTGAAAGCCGCTCAAGGACTTCTGCATCGGTTGAGTGCGCGCCTGTCCCTGTTTTCTTTCCAGTAGGATTAAGACCGATGTAATCAAAAAGTAAGCTACGGAGCTGTACTGTACTATTGGGATTAAAATCTTTTCCATTTATTTTCTCGAATTCTGCAATCTTTGGGTTCTCATATAGTGTTGCAATGGCTTTATCAATATCATCTTGCATAAGTTCTTGTGAAATTTGTAATCTTCTTTTATTGAATGGTACACCATTGTCCTGTGTATCCGTTAGAAACCGGCAACCTGGGATCAAAATATGATCATAAACCCATGCTAACTTCTTATTCTGTTTGATTTTTACAAACTTTTCATAAAGTAAAAACGTACACAATGCATCCATTGCTGCGTATGTTTTCATTACTTCAAAAGGAATAGAACTCCATTGAAAATCATTTTTCAATATTCCATGTTCTTTCCTGTACTGATCCATCCAATCATACATTGGCTTTTCATAATCACCATACGGTGTAAACTTTATAGATAACTGCTTTAAACCATGCCCTCCTGGGTTCTCGTCTATGAGATAGTGGAGCAACATTGTATCTTCAAATCTTGGAAACTCAAAATTAAAATGGTATTCAAAGAACGCCATATCAAACTTTGCATTATGAAATACTACTATCTTATTCTTAAATAGTTTCCTAAGTAACTCTTCTGTAGTTTCATCGAATACTTCTGTATTAATATATGCTCCTGACTTCCCATCATAACAAAGAGATATGCCAAGCATATATCCGTCACGAGGATACAACCCCGTTGTTTCTGAGTCAAGAGATATGTATTCACCTTCATGGTCTATAGCTGCTTGTATAAATGTATTACATTCTTCTGTATCGTCAATTCCGAAAGCAATAGACTCATCAATTATAACTTCTTCTATCTCACCATTTATATACTTTATAATATTTTCTTTTGAATCATCCCAAGTCTTTCTTGCTTCTGGTTTAAATGTAAGCATTGCTGGGTTGATAACTGGTAAAAACTTTTCTTCTACTTTTTTACCTGAGTATTCTGTAACTGAATTAATTTTAGTATAGTACTTTAACGCATCACTACCTACTAGTACAATCCAGTCATATAAACTTATATCGAGATCAATATCACAATCTCGTTTTAATACTTTTTTAATTTTAGGATCAGAACATAATTGATACTGATCAAAGTCAAACGCACCTTCAAACTCGCGTCTAAAGTCCGTTCTACTTGGTTTAGTTTCTACTAAGGCAACTTTAGCCATATAACTTCCTCATTAATTTGTCAACTGAAGTTTGAGTTAGTGCACCCGGATCGGTATCCTTTAAGTGGATGTTTCGGGCTACGAGACCAACTTTCTCACACATACTCACTATTTTCTCTGCTGCTTTCTGTCCGGCATCATCGCCATCAAAGAAAACGTCTACGTACTCGGCACCTTGAACTTTAAGCATGGCGAGTTTTGGTTCACTAAAATTGTTCGTTCCAAAGCAACATACTGCATTGGTTATACCTTTATCATGTAGATTTAACATATCAAACATGCCTTCTACAAGTATAACAGAATTGTTTATAAACTCTACTATAGGAAAGAAGGGTAGTTTAGCACCTGGTGGGCTAAACTTATACTTTGGTAATCCATTTGTTGTATGTCTACCTTGAAACGCAACAATCTTACCAGAAATGTCACGAATTGGAAAGTTTATTCTACCTACATAATTATTATCTTGATGTTGAAAAGCCTCAAACTTTTTATAAGTTTGGGGTTTAATATCTCTCCAATTTCCAACATATGGTAAAGCATGTTTGGGAAAGGACAAACCAACACTTTCTGCACGTTTTTCTGTTAGTTTCTTCTTAAAAAGGTCACGCCTTAATTGTAGCTGGTTTGCCCTTTCCCCGAAAAGATTATATATACTTCCTTTAAATCCACATGAAAAACATTGATATACTCCAGTAATCTGATCTATCTTCATACTAGGATTTCTATCTTCATGGTCAGGGTTTAGACATCGTACTACGAAATCTTTTCCCTTCGGAATATAGTGTATTTGTTTACTACTTAATAAAGACTCAACGTCCATAGTCTACCAACGGCTGGTTTTGATTAACCATCTTAGGCAGACAATACGCTGTAACTTTATATTGTTTATGCTCTATGCGATCAGCAAAATAATTGCACGCATTTATACTTGCAAAGTACATGTTTTGAGTACCTTGCTTTTCACCATCTACTATTACCATTAGCAAAAATACTAATATTCTCATTTTCCGATATCTCTTATATTCTCTTTACTAATTACTTGATAAGCTCCTTTGTTATATGCAGGAGCAAGTGTATACTTTTTAGACTCTTCTTTTTTGTACTCTGCAACTCCAACCTCTCTATACGGAGTTAGAGGTGCAGATTTATATTCTGTTGTCTCTCTGCGATAGGGAGTGCTAGGCACATAAACACTTTCGCGTAAAATCTTTTTTGTTCTTGGAAGAGGTTTTCTTTTTCTTCCACTATAGGTGTAATTCATGCTTCCTTGAATAATTGGCATAGAGCCTCCTGAAAATATGAATATATATTATACTACAATTTGAAGTTGATGTCAAGAACTATTTTTATATGTCGTCTATATCTTCGCCAGTCTTCTGGTCATTATCCTCTCTTTCCTTGGGTGATAAGGCGGTGTCCGGCCCTATCTTCATAGTCTCCCAATCCATGGTGGAGGTAAACGAACGCATAGAAGCAGAGCGCATTTTGACACAGTTAAATGTCATACAGGCATCTTCCTGATCCCAGGTCTCTAAGCTATATGCGGCATCAGCCGCGTCTAGTATGCCTTTAGCGAAACGCGCTTCGCCACTAGCGTCCGTTTGGTATGGCGAGAATACTGGGGTTTCGTATTCTTGTGCCATGCTTTTTAGTGCCTTACTAACTTCTATCTGTTCCGTCCAGTCATACTGCCCTCCCCGAGAGGGCTGTTTAGAACGTTTTACTTGATTGATGTAGTCTACGATAATTACGCCAACATTCATCTTACTTTTTACTTTTTTATCAAGCTCAGACCGTATCTTAGAGATAGTCAAAGAAGCATCATAAACTACATCAAGCTGCTGAGTTGGGAGAAGCTCGCAACTTGTTTTTAATTTATCATGGAATTTCTCAAAGTCTCGATGTTCTCGATACTCTGCTAATCTTTCTTGACTGTCTGTGTATCTTCCAGCCCACCATTTGGCTACTGCTTCCCATTCAGTTACACTGAGGTTCTTTGTACGGAGCCTAGAGAAGGGTACGCCGGTAGCAACAGAACAACACCGTTGTAGAATTGATCTGCTGTCCATTTCTATTGTGAAATAAATGGCTGATTTGCCGGAAGAATATACGCTATTAGCAATATTGACACACGTGATGGATTTACCTGCCCCTCTTCGACCACCGACAAGTATCAAATCTCGGGGGGAGAATGATATTTCGTGATCGTACTCTTTATTGAGTCCGAGGGGTAGGTATTTCGCTAAGTCCTCATCTGGTTCGAACAGGGGAATACGTTGCATACTATCCTGAGGTTGTTCTAATTCAACCTTTTCTTCGACATCCATCACTATTTGGTGTAGATGAGTAACTGATTCTTCTGCATCCATAAAGGATACAGAATTGTCAACATAATCTTCGAGCTGATTTAGAATTTCCTTTTGGGTAAATTCATTCTTCAAATACTGTAAAAGCATAAATGCATCAGCATCTACTTCTACATTCTCTACTGCATAAAGAAGCTCTTTTGTAGCAGTATCTCGAAGCTCATATTTTAAGTCTTCCATCGTGGGCATCTTGTGAAACTTCTCACAATGTTTATCTACTTCTGTAAATAATCTGTGGTACTCAGAAGGCAAGTAGTGCTTACGCACTTGTGTCCAAGTCTCAAAGTCTTGTGTCACTAAAACTTGCTTTATAAAAGCACTTGAAATGTTCAACTAGATCCCCCGATGATAAAAAATATAGCCACAGTACCCCTACTATGGCTATACCGAAATACTACTTAAGAAGCAGCTTTTTCTTTCTTTGCAGCACCATCATAGTCTGCGGCTGTCAAACCACGACGGGTTAGCATAGTCTTGACGCCACGAGCAGTCTTGCCGATTTGGTCGGCAATGGCTTCGACTGTCATCCCAGAAACATCTCCGAGGTCAGCCAAAGGATCGTCCTTTGCTGCTCCTTTCGTGTGCTCCTGCTTGGGGATGGCGGCAATTTCTCCAGCGCGTAGTAAGCTAAGAGCCTTGCCCCTAACACTATTTACTGAACGATCCAATTTGTCAGCTATCGCTTCAACAAATGCTCCATCAGCTACCATGGTGATAAAGGTATTCTCTTCATCAACAGAATAGGTACGAGGAGTCTCTACCTTTGGAGCTGGCTTGACATGGTCAGTCAGTTCCATAGAGAGGATTTTACCTTGGATAGACTTAGCAGTAAATGCTCCGCCTTCAAAGTGAGACGCTATTTCAGCGTATGTATACTCACCACTATTGTCGTTAACAAAAGCAGAAAGTGTAGCTTCTTGAGCCTCAGAGAAAGCTCTGGTGCTCTTAGCCGAAGCTAATTCTACATCGTATCCCATCTTACGCAATTTGCTAGATACGGATCGAGTAGAAGTTTCAAGAGTCTCTGCAGCTTGCGCTACAGTATCTTGAGAAATAGGGGCTTCATCCCCTACAAAGTTGGTGAGCTCTTCTGTGCGCTCATCAGTCCACTTAGGCAATGTTGCCATATTTCAATCTCCTAAAAATTCTGATAGGTTGGTTACTATCGTTATGCCAGACTCTCTGGCTTTTTTTGTTTTTGCGGATTCTATTCCGCTCTCATTCACTAGAATATCTACATTACGAGTTAAGTTTGGATTAACGTGGTATCCTTTTGCTACTAATGCAGCAGTTGCTTCTGCTTTCGTTTTAAAACTAGACAGTTTACCACTTATACATACAATCTCTGTACCAACTTTAATTCGTGCTACCTTTTCAAATTTAAAATCAAAAGGCAGATGATATAGATTATCACAAAACTCAGTTTCATACCAAAGCATTAAGTTTTCTGTTGCTGTTGGTCCAAGCCCTGCTTCTTTACATTTATCCTCTGTAATTTCATAAATCGTATCTATAACTTTGGACAATTTTTCAGTTGCACTTGATCCAATCAAGGGAATACTAAATGATGGTAATACCATATTCAGAGGCATAGCTTTAGACAAGTCAATTTGTTCCATTAAACTTTTTGCCAGTTTTTCGGATTTAAGAGCATGAGAGATCCATTCCTCATCGAGACAATAAACTTCATGCAAATTTGCTAAATCCAACTTCTCAATAGTTTTCGGTCCGAGACCTTTTATCTTGAGTGTCTTGGCAAAGTGTTCAATTTTTTTACTCACTTGTGCACTACAAGATTTATTCCGGCAGTACAACAGATCGACTTCCCAGACAAGCGGATACCCGCAAGTGTGACAAACCTCTGGAGCTTTTATTGCTTGCATTACTTTCCTCTAAAATTGAAAAACTATTATCTCAGAATTTATGATAAAAGTCAAGAATTATTTTTCCTCAACTCGTCGGACAATACGAGGGATAATTTCACCACTTCGTATGACCTCTACCATACACCCGATTTCTAAATTCAAACCTCGTATATATTCCATGTTGTGCAAGGTTGCTCTCGAAACAGTTGCATCACCTATCACTACAGGTTCTAGAATAGCTACTGGTGTAACTACACCTGATTTTCCGGTCTGCCATACAACATCAAGTAGTTCAGTTACTACTCCCTCTTGTATTTGTTTCAGAGCGAAAGAACCTTTTGGATGATGAGAAGTTTCTCCCATCTTATAGTAGTCTCGATAGTTGTCTATTCTAAAAACTTTTCCGTCCTCAGGATAGTCAAACATCATATCTGTCCATACAGTTTTGAAACCATTGCTTTGCAGACACTTCATTTCCTGTGTCCAGTTTTGGCACGTATTTTTTTGCGCATCGTAAGCTATAAAAGCTAAACTGCCTTCTTCTTTTCGATCACGAAACTCAATAACATCTTTTAGATTTAACGCACCCGCCGCAAAGTTTCTTGCATTTGGAATATGTTTCTTTGCTACTACTTCACCAGTTACTTGAAGCATTTCTTTACGTTTTATTTGCATCGGGGCTAGATATAACATTCTGTCTGAGATATCTAATCCTTCTTTTCCGTCTCCACGAGTAAGACATTGCACTAACTTTCCTTCTACATAAGTCAAAGCCACAGCAACGCCGTCCAGCTTTACCGTAGTAACAAGACTACTTACATTATCAATAGGAGGTTTGGTAACATCAAAACACTTTTGAAGAGACTTCATAGGGTACAAATGCTTAATACCTCGTCGAATCTTATGTCCAACTCTAGTATAGTTATACTCTTCTACTAAGCGATCAAACTCTGTATCACTTATAATAGGAGCGCCCGTGTAATATAAGTCACTAGCTTTATCTAGTAACTGCTCTACGGCTAACTGTGATTTTTGCATGTTGGTTTCCCTAATTTTCAAATAATATTATAACAAGAAATAGCTATAAAGTCAAGAAAAATTTTCAGGAATCGTGTTCATATACTCGATCTATTAAGTCCCCGAAGTGCTCTTCGATAAGTTCTTTAGATTCTGCTAGAGATATTATTTCTATTAAGGCACGAAACAATTCTCTGGAGTTGTTAAAATCGATTGGCATGCTAACCCCGTCTCTGGTAGGTAACCATTCTTCATTAAAATCCATATAATACTTACGTAAGCTAAGATACTCAACACTCCTAAAAGTATTGACAGTAACTCGTACTTGGGTTTGTTTTTCTTCGTCATAATGTATTACATGCTCATAGACAGCTGGTGCTTCATGAAGTTCCATATTAGTCTCCGTTCTTTAAAACTGAGGCTAACGGGACAACACTCGTAATATTCTTAGGTTTTAAAAGACGATAAGAATCTGTGTCCCAGCAGAAAAGCAATAAGGTCTCTTCTGATTCTTTTGCACGATTCTTCTTGTCTTGAATATACTGAGTACTAAAGTCTAAGGTACAAACATTATACTTTAGCTTTTTTGAATTCTCACTACGATACGTAATGACAGCATCGCCATACTCTGTTACAAGAGATGCTAGGTCTTCCTTTTTCATGAAACTCCTTAGATTAGGTAGGTAAAATCTTTTACTGCTCTAATTTCAAGGTTGTTTCTTTAGATACTAAAAAACAGCGGGAAGATGGGCTTCCCGCTGCCGGTCGGAAACTGAGGCTAGCTCAGCAGTCCTGTAAAATAAACAGCCGCCTTACCCGTCAGTTTAGAAATGATTTCTTCATCTACTTCTTTCCCTGCGTCTGTGATAGCTGCGATCAAAGTTTCTTGAGCTGCTGCTTTTGAAACTCTGGTGCTACTTGAACCGCCAGTTTTGGCTGATCCAGTCGCTGGGGTTTTCTTTACATAAACTCCAGCTTTAGTTAGAATCATGCGAACTCCATTCGGACTCTCACTCATCTCGTCTGCTATAGCCTTTACTATCTCCATAGATGTTTCAGGAGTAGGGCTTTCTGCTTCGTACATTTCTACGGCTTGCGCCTTTCTTTCATCATCCCACGCCACTTTACGTTTCCTCTTACTAAGTTGCTGAAAATAAAATCGGTCGCCCATGTCGGTTTCCTCATTTTTGAAATTATATTATACCAACAAATGACATTTGTGTCAAGAAATTTTTTTCATATCCTACCAAGGTCAACACCGTATTGTTCAAGATGAGTTAACCTAGCTAAATCATAAGCTACCGCGCTCGCAAAGAAGCCATTGCGCTGACCCTCTAAATCAATCCAATGACCCGATGAATCATCTATTAATTCTCTCATTATCCAAATACTATAACACTTTGCGCCATACTTCTTTTCATAGTCTATTTCTTTTAGACCCGGCATTTTACGAGTATGCTCTAAAGTGTATTCAAACTGTACTGTTGCGGCACAATGATGCTCTGCTGACCATACGATCTCACCGTTTTCAAACTCATCACTCATGCACTCATCAGGGAACATACCTATCTCATTCTTAGATTCAAGTGTCCCAGGACGATACGGAACGCCTATGCGCTCTATAATAGATTTTATGAATCCTGCGGAACGATACAGGGATTTTGCAATTTGTACTACAGAATCTCCTTGTAGGTATGACGTGATAGCATCTGCAATCTCTGCTTGAGTTGCAGACTTTCCACGGTTTTGACTAATTCTTTTTGCTCGAAACGCAAGGGTATCTTCGTAATCTTCTATTATTTTTGTAAGTCTCGTAGTATTATACGAGATATTCAATATTCCACAAGCGTCTTTTTTCGTGATAGGAGTCGACTGATTCAACAGATCTATCACTTTCTGTATGTTCTCGGGAGTCAACTTCTCGTTGTCCCTTTTTCTCACTCTGCCCAATTAATTCATCCTCTAGTTTAAACATTAAACAACATATTGCATGTGCAAGGTGTGATAACCCTGTTTCTTCATCTAACTCTTCGCCATCTATATGGGCAAAGATGTGCCTCAAAGCAGCACTACTGTAGCGGTTTTGTAGGTCGTCTACTTTTCTCCAGTTATGAGCATCGTATTTCTTTGCTCCAAATGTAAGTACTTTTCCTACTTCAGTTATAGACTTGGGTGGTAATAGATAAAGCTGAGGTTTCTCACCATCATATTTCCTACCCTCGCTCACTTGTTAACTCCGCTATGCGTTGAAACGCTTTATACTTTGCGGCTTGCTCCTCTCTTACTGCATTTTCTAAATATTCAATATGTTCCTGCATACGTTTTATTACTAACGTAATTCTACTTACAGGATCTCTATGAGGAACGACTGTAAAGTCGTCCGGTATTGAATAATTTTTTAAACTCATATCATCATCCACTATCATATTTCCTCCGGTATATATTCTGTACATTCACGGCATCTTCCATCTGGGGCTAACCAGCTAACAAATTCTGAGCATGCGTAACAAATATAGTTTACAGGCTCTCCAGACGTACCATCAATCTGTCTGCTCTCTTCCTTACTTGTCTGTACCATAATGAGTCTCTTCCTTCAACTGCTGCATTTTTCCAGTCTTTTCGCATAATTGCCTTATTGAAGTTCTTGAACTTCGATAGGCGCGGCCTACCCAAGTTAAACATCATATTTATAAGTATTTCTTTTACTTCTTGTGGAAAATCTTTGAACCAGGGTTGATATAAAATTTTACATTCATCACTGGCAATCTGTAAGTCTTGTTTTAAATAATTGTCACATGTGGACTCACTAATAGATGTTCCATTTGGTAAACCGTGCTCTGGGTCACCTTCTAATATTAGGTGACCTACTCCACAAGTAGCATAGCCTAAATGATCTTGATAAACACCTAGAACTACTCCTTCGTCATACTTGATTTGTTTTATTAAACTTTCCGTTATCATTACTATACTCCTAGTATTTCTTTACAAGATCCCAATTCATCGGTTCTGCTGATTTGATTTCAATAATTTGGTCATTATCATCTTTAAACTTAATGATATGAGGTTTAAGCGTATAAACTCTTCCGGCTTTATACTTCTTTGGAGTACGAGTATAAGTCTCACGACCACGTTCATCTACTGTTTTATTATCTACAAAATAAATAGTTAAATGATACTCTTCATACCATATTCGTTTCCACCAATAGACTAACCAATTATCTTTTACTTCATGTTCAAATTCTTCAGTCATTTTGCAACTCTTCGTTTTTATCTAACCACTCTTCAGCTTCATCGCCTACATCAGTTGCTTCTCTATAGTACAGGATAATTTCTTTCTGCTGTCTTATAAATCTACGCATCTCTTGTAGATTGTAAGCCATACTCTCATATCCCTGCGGTAATAGACCAAACAATACAAAGTCTCCGCCTAATATTTCTTCTATCTTTACTACTGATTCGTCCCAATTATCTTTGTTTATAACAAACCATTGGACGTCTTCCATCATGATCTCTTCAGGTAAAGGAGGCTGGTATATCTCCATCCTTACTTCTTCTGTGATAACCTTTACAGGATCAGGTGGTGAAAAATCTACTTTAGGTAAACTGCCACATCCGCTAATTAGTAACGTAAGGCAACTCATCGCTAGGATCGTCTGCTTCATCTAATTCCCTACTATCTTCTTCAACTTGGCGAAATACTCTACTAGTCGCCTTTGTCATCTTTTTCTCTAAAATTTCTGGTTTAGAGCGTCCGAGTTTTGTAAGATCATGCTTCTTAAAAATCTTCATGTACTGTTGCTTTTCAGATTCTAACTTATTTGCTTTCTTAGTTAGTGCTGAGAACGCTTCAGCTTGTTTCTTCATCTGTGTTTCTAAATTACGAATGGTCTTTTCATTCGTTTGAGCAGCAGTCTGTAGTGCTACATTGTGTTGCGTTGCTGCAGCTATCTCCGTCTGCTGTTGATTAATTCTGTTGTCTTTCTCATTTATTACTATCTTATGGTATCCAAATCCCGCTCCACCTATAATTAAAAGAAGCGGTAACATTTTTATCATTCCAAACATAATAAGTCCAAAAAAGCGGGCTTTCGCCCGCAGCTGTCAAGTAATTGGGATATTCTTTGGTAGATCTTCTTCTGGAGTTATATCCTCCAAATCTACACAAAGAAGCCCACGTTCCATGTATGCTTTAGTTACTTGCACGTTATCAGCAACATGAAACACTTTAGTAAAGCACTTACCACTTAAGCCTTTGTAAAGGAACTGTTCGTTTATATCCTCTACTTGCTTTTCTTTACCAGTTATCTTGAGGTTGTTTTGTTCAAGACTAATATCTATATCCCCTTTGTCCCAACCAGGAACGGCGACTTCTACTCTGTATCCTGTATCTCCGATCTTTACTACATTATATCGAGGATAGTTCCCATCCAGAGTACTTGCGAAGAAGTCAGGGTTGAATCTATCGTATCCTAAGTAAAACTTAGGGAAGTCCGATAGGGTTAATTTAGCCACTGTTTTCATATTCATTGCCGATTCTCCTAAGATTTTGCGTATCTTGTGGTTAAAGACACTATCCCTTCCTCGGCTTTTGGAAAAGCACAGGTTGCAACTATTTTAGCGCTATCTACAGGCACTGCTGTAGCTATAACTGTTATGTTGCCCCGAAAAATATCTATCTTCTTTAATCGGGTTAGTGTTGATTTTCCAAATTGATCTTGTATAGCTGCTTGGCACATACCATAGGCAGCGGTCTTACTGAGTGCTTGCGTGGGTGTAACAAGCCCTGTAAACATCAGCATAAGTACTGCTGAAATC
>MDSX01002441.1_pt1 | contig 12916 bp, 18 predicted proteins | sample 811141 | NCBI WGS metagenome assembly MDSX01 (sample SAMN05326642, study PRJNA326480) | marine metagenome | isolation source: seawater | place: Atlantic Ocean: South East | collected 2010
TGGTGCTGACATATCTATGCTCCTGTAAATGCGTTAGCAAATTCACCACCACGGAGTCGTGATTCAGCGACTGCCGCCATAGTTTCTTGTTTAAATTGTGGTAACATATTCATCATCTCTGCTCTAATTGTTTGTGCAACTCCAGCACTTACATTAATAGTTTGATTGACTATCGTCTGATTCCCACCCAACGCATTTGACAATCCAGACTTAGGTATTATCTTACCACTTGTATTTGGTACAAATAATTCTGCACCTCTTTCTCCTACTAGAGTAGGCATATCTGGTGCTATTCTACCTCCACCAGCTAATCCTCCAAATGCTGGGCCAGTTCTAGCTGACATTGGAACATTGGTTGTTCCAGAAGCACTAACTCCTTGAAAAGAACTTGCTGAATATCCACCAAACATACCTCCAAATATACTTCCTATACCACCTACAATAGACTTCATTATTCCACCTCCACCACCAGTAGCTTGAGTTTGGAATGCAGTCATTTGTAATCTTATAAAATCTCTAATGATTGAGTTCAGCGCCGCTCTTGCAACATCCTTAAAACTATCCATTGCGTTTTTACCTTCTGTCATAGCATCTGCAATAGATTGTGCTATTCCATCAAATGCTCTGTCAAAATTATCTTTTAATATTTGTACTGTTGGATTTAATTCAAACAACGCATTTTTTATTTCTTCTGACCTATGTGGCATTATCTCAAATGCAAAATTTAGTGCATCTACTTTTTCTCTATATTCCTCCATAGCTGTTTTTTCATTTAGAATTGTTCTTGCTAAATCTAATCTTTTAACATCTGCTTGTTTTTCTTTAAGTTTCCTATAGGTATCTGCTAAATCTTGTGTTTCTTTTGACATATCAGTAATCATTGACACACCCCCTTCTTGAATCATAGGAAAACCAACAGGGTCTTTTCCAGCATCTTTTAAAATTTTAGCAAATTCTGTATTATACCCAAGCGCCGCAAATTCTGCCATTTCTAATTCGTCTTTAAGTGATGAAAGACTTTTTTTGTATTCTTCTGTTCCTCCCTCTGCTTTTTTCATAGCAGTTATATTTTCACCTAGAGTTTTTTCAAGGTCTGCAAGAGTTTGGTCTGCATCTTTAGTTGGTCTCATAAATTCTAAATAACCTTGTCCTAAATCAGCTAATTCGTGTCTCATAAAATTAAGTCCAGCAGATACCTTTGCAATCACAAAATTCAATGCTTCAAATGTCTTTGCTAAAGCAAATATTGCAACATTCAGAACTTGACCTAATATAGTAGCTATAGGTTTTAATGATTCTAGGAAAACACCAAGTGAGTTTGTAAGGTCGGTTAAGCTGTCATTAAACTGGTCTCCAAAAACTTTTGTTAAATCTTTCCCAGCTATTCCAAGATTTGACAGAGCAACAGAAAGATTTCCTGATGCTCTTTGCATACCACCACCGAACTCTTTGTCAAGTCCTGTCATTAATGCTGTCATTATTTTTTCAGCACCTTCAGCAGACTGACCCATCTCAGAAATCTGTTGTCGTGTAACACCAATTTCATCATTTAAAATTTTATAAACTGGAATACCAGCAGAAACTAGCTGTTCTAATTCCTCAAGTCCTAAACCACCACCAACTGCTCTAGTAACGATTCTGGTTAATGCTTCAAATGTTTGTAATCTATTGACAGTTGCACTTGCCGCATCACCTAAAGTTGTAAGTAATTTTTCAGTTGGTTTTACTCCAGCACCACCTAATTGAATAAAAGATTTTGTTAGAGTTTCAATATCAAAAGGTGTTTTTTGTGCAAATTCATTAATAAAAGCAAATGCCGATTCGCCTTGTTTTGCACCTTTGAACACAGTATTCAAGGTTAATTGTAAATCTTCAAATTGAGAAGTTACATTTACAATACCTTTAAATGCAAATGCACCAGCTATTGCAGTTCCAATCAAACCTATGTTTCTTCTTGCTTTATCTAATGCACCATTCAAAGAACCAAATGACCTAGACATAGCATTAGTTGACTTTTTTGTTTGTCCTTGAATTTGTGCTAATTGTCTTTTAAGTTGCCGAGCATCTGCTTCAATTTTAACTAAAAGAGTGTCTACTGTTGTTTTAGCCATTAATCTGGATACCTTTCCATCAAATCCTTTAATTCATCTTTAGATAGTGGTTTTTTGGACTGGTCGGTATTAAATTCTTTAAAACCTTCAATAGCAGAGAACAACTCAATCATTGACATATTCCAAAAACTTTCTGGCGATAGTCCTAGAATCCCTAATCCTATTTCCATCAGTCTTTGCCACTCTATGTCGCTGGGTTCTCCTCTGCTCCTTCGTTTCCCTCATTTTGTCCACTATTCAAAGCCATTGTTACTATTTCCCCAGCACACCTCATAGCTTCAATAAGTCCAGCTTCCCAAATCCATTTCTGGACTTGTTTAGCATCAACATCATTTCCACCACCTTTGATAGCTGGAGTTAAGACATTAACAATTTCTGTTACTGTCGCTTTACCTTCACTTAATCTTTGTGCTATTTGCACGATAGAACCACCTATTGAGTTCTCAATTCTTATCAAAGAATCAATCGTCAGTCTTGCTGTCAGCTTTTGCTTCCCCAGACTTAGTTGCAGTTCCCCCCTTTTGGGATTTACCATCTTTAAGTTCTCCTTTTATTTGTAAAGTTTCGTTTCTTTCACCAATGTCTATAACAACTTTGGCTATTATCTTCTGTCCATTGACATCAAAAATATCATTGGTTTTTATGTTAAGTGCGTAAGGAACTTCAAATTCAAGACTTCCTAAATCAACCCAACCTTCCATTGATTTACCTTTGTGTTCAATTATGTATGATGTCCAAGTCATAGATACCTACACAGTTGCAAATGTGATTGCACCAGAAGATTCAAATGTAAATGAGTATGTTACTTCACCATTAAATTCACCAGCATATTCAAGTGAAGTCAACTGAAATGCACCAGTATATGTTCCAAAATCTGGAACTAAAAACTGATAATTCGTTAATGTCGCACTATCAAATTTACCTTCTAGAGTTGCTTCAGATGCAGAATCTAAAAAGACCCCACTTCCAGAAACAGTCATTGAGTTCACACCACCTTGAGCCAACAGAGTTCTTGCTCTGCTAGAATCTTTATTTGTAATGTCAACCATTTCGTCATTCATTGATATAGCTGTTGAACGCATACCAGCAATCGTTGTAAACGCTTCTGGTGAACCAGCATTCCCTATCTTCATCAATAATGCACTACCTTTTTGAGCCGCCATAGTTTATCTCCTTTCTAGCTATCAAAAATTACAACACGGAATCTCATAACTCCGTGTCTTGTTAGTCCGTCATCATCTAGTAATATCGTAAAAAATTCATTACGACTGTTAACAAATGATGCGCCACCTACACTTATAGCAACATTATGCAATAAAGTATAGATTCGTTGGGCAATTTCTTTTGTCTGCTTCCCTCCTCTATACCTACTCCAAATGTGGATAGTTTGTGTAAATTCTTGTGCATCCTTATCTTTCGTACCAGCATCAATGGTAGTTTCTTCCCCTATAACAACATAAGGATATGCAGAGTTTTGTGGAACTTCATCATAGATTCTATTGTTTCCAACTAATCCATCAAGGGTTGAATCTCCACTCAATAAAGAATAAATTGCTGTTTGTAGTGCTGTAGAATGTAGACTCATTTTGCTTTACCTTTTAAATTTTTATACATTCGTCTAATTTTCGGTTTGTTTTCTTCTAATGCTGGAAACATAAAAGGTCTTGCTTTCATATTCTGCGTACCAAATTCTAAATGGATAGAATAATCTGCTCTTGATTCTACATCTACTGACAACTCTTGTCTGTTAAGTTTAACCTCAATGTTACTTGCTAAGAAACCAGTATCACTAGAGGGTGGTTGACCTTCTGCACTTGCAGTATGACTTCGTCTTGGATTATACTTTTCATAGGTTTTACCCCCACCACCACCAGAAAGAATAGATTGTACTGCTGTGTTTCTAACCATATTTCCAGCAGTACCTAAAAGATCAAGAATTTGTTTTTCATAACTCTTCGCAACCTTTTTAAATCCATTTGGATTCTTTGATATTACTTTTGCCTTGACTCCCATTAGGTTGCAACTCCTTTTTCTGCTATGACTACTTGATATTTATCAATGTCATATTTTTTTACAATAGATAATATTCTAAAATCCGTACTGTCATAATTCAATCTATCGTCAGTTGTCAGATTAGAATTGTATCGTAATGTAAACTTAAATCGTTGTCTGGACTCAATCTGTTGACCTTCTACTCTTTCATTACCCACTACAGGCTCTACCATTCCCCATACAGTAACAGTAGTGGAGTAAGAGGTAGCATTACCCCCCATATTGTCCGTTGTCCTCCCTATGGTCTGGATATTGATTCTGTGTCGCATTTTACCAAGAGGCATTAGTAACCTCCAGAATTCGCAAATGGGTCGTTAGAAAAACTTAATACTCTATAAGGTTGATATAATTGTTTTGCAATAATTGGAACACTTGCAAGATTTGGTTCTGCATCTCCTCTATGCTCGTAAAGATATGTGATATGTTCTTTCATACCAACAATCAAAGGACTTGGTACATCAGAACCACTAGACCCATATCCAGATACATAGGTAACTTCAACTGCATTTGCCACTCGTAGACTTGTTGGCCAAGTTGATCCATCCCTCAATACTACTCGTGCTGGTTGTCGTGCTTTATCTACATAATAATTAGAACTTGCATAGGTTGATTCTGTATCATCATCTGTAAAGGTTTTAATGTGGGTTACAGAAGCAGTAGGAGTCCTTGGTAGGGTTATATACCTTTTATAGAAATTCATAAATGGTGCTTGATATATACCCTCTTTAATAGGTACATCTGCTTCAATAAACCCATCTAATGATAACTTCCAAGTTTGGTTTATTAATGCTCTACCAGTATATTCCTCACAAAATTGTCTTGCTGTTTTAATTAATTCCGTAACTAATGTATCATCGTCACTTGTATCTATTCTCAAAAATGTTTTAGCAACAGACTGTGCTATTGGTTCTGCTGATGGGGCGCTTATAAGTTCTAATCCAGCCATACATTCTATCCTCTGTTACTTTATGATTCCATAAACTGTTACTGTTCCGTGTGATTCAAATTTTGTTGTTGTATGGTTAAGCGAACCACCACTCCCTCCACCACTTACACCTAACATAAATGAAATAGTATCGTAAGATGTATTTGCAGTAGCAATATTCACACTATGATGAAAATAATTAGAATTTCCACTTCCGTGCATAATTGTTTGACCCATAACAGTCATTGGGTCTGTACTTACTTGTGGATTTAAAACCTCACAAGAACCAGCACAATACATATCTTCATTGGTATCTGAGTTTTGACAAAGTGTTCCTATATCGTAACCATCACCATAAACTACACTATTTGTACTATTATCTGCTCTTATAAAATGTGAAGAATGGTTTATAGTTGTTGAACCAGTAGTTCCAACACTACCACCACTTCCAAATCTAAATAGCAACCCACCATTACCAGCATTTGCTGTACTTGCTTTTTCTCTGACATTGTAAAAGATTTTGTAATTCGTATAAGTGGAGGTGAATACACTTGCAAAAACAAATCCTTCTGTTGCATCTGAACCACTTGCAATAGTTGTTGATGCTAATTTAATTAAACCACCAGCACCAGAAACAGTTCCAGTAAAAGCATAAGTATCAGCTAGGTTCATTGATTCTGCTTGTATTTTATCTATTGCCATATTTTATCCTTTTGGGTGTTTGTCCTTTATTGCTTTAATTGTTTTTTTCCACCCATCAATGCCGTTATGATATATATCATCTAATTGGTCTTGCATTAATGGATATTCTTTTTCTCTTTGTATTTTGTAAGCATTTGTTTCCTCTATTTTATCTAACTCAGCTTTCTTTGTTTTTATTTGACTAACTGTGATTTCATTTGGATTATCATCAAACCAAGTAATTTTATCATAATCTTCATTAACTACTTTTACTTTTGCTTTTTCATCTAAAGCTAATATTGCATCTACTATATTTACCATTATGCGCCTATTTCCATTAGAGAAACATTTGATGATGCTATAGCTGTTTCAAAATTATTATAGTTATAACCTCCACCATTAATTATTAAGGTTAATGTACTTAAACTACTACCATAGTGATTTGCATAACCTTTAAAATTATAAGTTGTTGCTGAAGTTGTATTTGGTGAATCTAAAAAATGAATCGGTGGAGCTTTATCTGGTTTTGAATAGTTACTAGCAGTTATTATTGAATGTGCCTCACCTACTCCAGTTTGCCAAGATGCTTTATCACCACTTCCAATAATAGTAGAACCTCTTAATATCTCTACACCATAGGTTTGTACATTTGTGCCTGTTGATGACATACTTATAAAACCAGTAATTAATATTTTACTACTTGTTGCACTCGGTGTAATACTTGCAGTTAAGACTTGAACTTTAGCATTAACACTTGTGCTTGAATAAGTAGCATATTGGTCATCGTGAACATTAACAATTTGTAATATTTTACCACCTAATCCAGTAGGTAATGCTGTCACACTAGATAAAGTATTATTATTTGCTCTTAAAACTGCCATATCTTATTCCTTTGGGTTTGCATCTTTGATTTTTTTTATTCTGGTCTTCCAAGCATCAATATCAGTATATATTTCATCAAGCTGATCTCCAATATCTCCGTATAAATTTTTTCGTGTTTCTCTAATACCATTATTTTTTTCTTCTGTATTTCCAGCAGTTTCATATTTTGCAAGTGTGGTATTACTTGGTTTAGCAACTGATTTTATATTCCATTCAGCTATGTAATCTCCACTTCCATCATTCTGCAATTTCACATCTGATAAAAAATCTACTGTATTTACAGAATTTGCTTTTAAATATAATGTTATTTTTGTTGATAAACTAGCCAATTTTATGTCCTCCAAAGGTTGTATGTGAATTACCACCAGTTGAATTACTTTGTAAAGTTTTAGCTGAAAATATAAAAATGCTAACCTCCATTGTGTCATTTGCCGCCATATCAAAAGTAGAAACCAAATTTACTGTACCATCTCTTGTGCTTGTATCCATTGGGCCATTCCTTGAATTAGACCCTGTTAGTGTTGAACTGTCTGATGCAAGAGTATGCTTAAATTTTAAATCTGCTATTGTGCTTCCTAATGAAGCAACATTTATATTAGTATAAAATAAATATTTACCAGCAGAAGGTGCTGTAAAAACATTACTAGCAAAGTTTCCTCCTACATCATATAATTCTCCACCAAAAATTACAGTAGTTGTTGTTTGTGAACTAATACTTTGATTTGAACTTGCAAACGCTTTAAATCCTACAAAATCTACTGGAGCATCAACAAAAGACATTTGACCTATAGCAGTTGCACCAGAACCAGAAATACTCGCAACCTTCATAATTTTATCGGCGGCAATATTCTCCGTGGGCAATTTTATTGTATATCCCTGTCCAGCAGAATGAGCTGGACTTGCAATTTTGACTCCGTGAGAATTTTGTGAACAGTTTAATTGTACTGTACCATCTGTTGTGCCATCTCCTTTTATACTTAATCCAGCAGAACTTGAGGTTGAAACGAAATTAGTTTTTGCATTTGTGACTGTTGAATCTGAGGGTGTTCCAATGTTTAAAACATCGCCTAGAATAATAATGCTATTTATTACATCTCCAGTAACTAAAGCAGAGGTAAATGTAATTGTATGCCCAGAAATCGTGTAATTGGTGGTTGGACTTTGCAATATTCCATTTACAGTTACTAACATATGGTTTGCACTTTCTGGACTAAAATTAGCACTATCCAGTTGCATTGTGTATGCACTTTGTCCATTTACTGTACTGATAGCATCAAGTTTTTGAAATGCTCCAGATGTTGGTAGTTTTCCTAAATAAGGCATAGTTTATTCCTTTGGGTATTTATCCTTAATTTTTTTAATAGTAGCTTTCCATTTATCAAATCCATTATGATACATATCATCTAATTGTTCTTCAATTCTTGGGTATTCGTTTTCTCTTTTGTATTGATATTCATTAGGGTCTTTCCAAGCATTTACCTTTGTCCAATCAATAGTTACTTCTTTGTTATCTTTATCTGTTGCAACAATAGTTTTTTCTGTATCACCATCAATAACTACTACTGTAGAATGTATTGCTCGTATGGCTTTATGTAAATCCATTATGCTCCTACCTCCATACAAGTTAAACTTGTTGATCCTCTAAATAAATCATCAGAACTTCTTCTGTTAATATAATAAGTATAAGAACCACTACTTCCTCTAAAATATAATTTATAAGTTATTTGTGATGTCGTGTTTGGTGAGTCTAAAAAATTATGACCTACTGTATGGTACATTCCATTAGCGGCGTAAGAACCAGCACCATAGTTATAAGAACTACCACCAGTACCAAGACCAATGGCATTATATCCACCACCTCCAATATCTCTATAAGCTGTAAAAAACATATGAGCATTATAATTATTACCCATAGTACCTACATCAAACATTACTAAAACTTTGCTAGATGTTGCTGATGGAGTTAAAGTTAAAGATAGTCCTGTAATAGCAACATCACTTGTTGAGGTTGTACTTGCAGTATCAGATTTAAATGCTGATTGCACTTGTAATATTTTACCACCACCTTTAATGTTACTGTAATCTAATCGTTTGAGAACACCAGCATCACTTACTAAAAATTCGTCTGTATCTGCTGGCTCGGTTGCTAATGCCGTTTGACCAGTAATCATTTCTGCCGTAATTTGTGTTGATCCAACACTACCAGCTTGTGGATTTACAGTTCCTGTGGTTGAACCTAAAAATACTACATAAAAATTATCACTAGATGCAATACTTGCACTCATAGTAAGAGTTGTTCCACTTACTGAATAACTACTATTAACTGGGGATTGTCTTACATTGTTTACGAATACTGCAATATCAGAGGTTGTTGAAACGGATTTATTTAAAGTAAATGATGTTCCACTTCCCCCAGTAAATGACTGTGAGGTCAAACTTATAAAACTGGTTGCTGGTGCAGTACCAAGATAAGGCATTAAGTAATCTCCATAATTGACAATGCAACATCTAATGCAGTTGCTGTTGATGCCAATGCTTTAACAACATCTGTTGTTTGAAGTACAATTTTTTGACCTCCAAATACTTCTAATGTTGAATTTGCTGGAATTGTTGTTCCTTTTAATAACATAACATCAGCATTTGTTTCTGTATCTGAAGTATCAGATACTAGCTGAACATCACAAGTAATCGCACTTGTTGTTTTATTTGCTAATGTTAGACCTAAAATTACTGTCGTTGTGGAACTCGGCACAGTATATATCGTTGCTAATGAGGTAGCAACTGATGCTTTTGTTTTTACTTTGAATGTGTTAGCCATAGTTCTCCTTAATTATTTTTATATTAGCCTAAAGCAATTGCAAGTGCAACTACTGTATCTTCAGTTACACCCCCAGTAACATTGGCGGCAAAAGTTCCAGCAGTTTGATTTATTGTTCCTATTTCTATATTTGCGTTGTTTGCACTATTTCTTATATACAATTTATTAGATGTTGTTGTGGTTGTGTCTACCCATAATTGATAACCATAAGTAGTAGATGGTGCTGAAGTTCCATTTGATGTACTTGCTAATGCTTGTAATGCACCATTTAAATCTGACCTAAAGTTAGGAAAGGTTTGGTTAGCAATAACCATATCATTCTGACTCATACATACCTCCTAAGTTGATAAGACTCCGTAACCTCGTGCAACATAATCAAAAGTTCTATTAACAACTGAACCACCACTATCAGAGAATTTGATTGTGAAACCAGTCGCACTTTTATTGGTTATAACATAGAAATCTCCACTTGCCAAGTTCTGTGCAGAAATTCCTATTCCTTTTAATTCTTTGAACGCAGTAGGAAATGTTACAGCCTTACCACTTGATGCAGTTCCACTTGCTATATCATCATCTGCAAGTGTTTTATCTGGCATATCAATTTCCATTCCTAAAGTATTAACTTGAGGTGTAGCATTTACATCTGTCGTGTTTAGAACTAATTTAAACTTAAATCCTCTTGCAGTATAGTCTCCAGATATAAACCTTCTAAACTCCGTAAATGTTGCACTCCCACTACTAGGGTCATCGTCAGTTGTCGCAACAAAAAACTCTACAGTTGTTGAATCAAACAATCCATCAAAGAACCCCACTTTTGCATCAAAGTCACCGAGTGCATCATCAAAGAATGTTGCATTATCTACCCTTGATATGTCAAAATTTGGTGTTAGTTTTGATGTAAATTTACCTCCAGTATCAAACTTCGTTGCAAACTCATAACTTCCAGTCGTAGCAATACTTCCCCCACCAGCATCAAAGTTTCCATCTACATCATCAAAATTACCAGAAACAGAATCAAAATTATTAGTAGTATCTAAAATTAATTTACCCCCAGTTGTCAGTACAATATTTGTTTTTGTTCCAGCAAATGAAGGGTTTTCGTTAAATGTACCAACAACATTTTGAAATGGTATCTTGTCTATTATTGCAACACTACTTGCTTCCACTAATGATGTGTTTCCTGTTTTGTCAACTGCCTTACAAAAATATGTTCCTGTAACTGCTGGAACTGTTACTGATTGTGCTGGTCGTGCAACTTTTGGTACTATATCCATTGAGTTGGCATAAGTTGCACCAGTAGTTTGTTTACTATGTCTTATCTTATAATGAGATAAATCTAAGTCTGTGACTGGAGTCCAAGATAAATGAGCATCATCTCCTACAATATTTACTGAGAAGTCTTGTACATCCTGTGGAGGCGCGGCCTTACCAATAACGAGATGATCTACAGAAGTATATGGTGATTTTACTCCTAATGTGCTTACTGCTCTTGCTCTTACATTATATGTCACATTATCTTGCACATTTATCAGTTCATACCGACTATCTGAACTTCTTCCCATACTAACATAAGTATCCGATGTTGATTGCTTTGCTTGAACCTCAAACTGATCTGTAAAACCATTGACAGACGATACATCTGCAACAAGTGTAGAAATTGCTTCCTCATTAAATGTTGTTAGAATATCTGAAGCTGTTAAGGTTGGTGCTGGAATAGCAAAAGCATTTGGTAAGTTTGAGTTATTTGAAATAATTGCTTGTTCATCTGCACTCCAATCATAAACACTAGAGGATATTTCTCTGAGATTTAGGTCTACCCCTAATCCCATTCCTCCACCCATTTGTGATTGTGCAAATGCCCACCCAGCAACCTCAAACGGCTTTGCACTAAATCCCAATCTTGTGTTAGTTATATTTACTGTATCTCCTACCTCAAGATTAAATGCTGTCGTTTTACAAGGATAATTTAAAGTAATCTGTTCTCTTGCTCTATAAAGAATAATCTTCGCAATTCTTTGTGCCATAGATGGTGATGTTGTAAATGATAATTCTATATCTGAAAATATCTCCTCGTTATTATCTTCTGTTTGAAATGTGCTGGATGTAACACTCGGAAAGTCTGTCGGTTGATAGAAATTATCTGGATTAACAAATACTCCTTTCACAGCATTAAAGCTGTCTCGTCTTGTGTTTCGTGTTGTGACAGATATTGAGTCTCTTAAATCATCATCCGTAAGTGTGACAGTTGGACTTACATATTCTCCAGTTTTAATATTCCATTTACCTCCAGAATAGGTAACTAAACCGATACAAGATGAAGTCATATCATTAAGTATCTTGGATGGAGTTTCACCAACATCTATTACTCCATTACATTCATATCTATTTTCAACTAACCTTTTAAAAAGTTGTGTTTGCCCAGCATCTTCACTCGCCGCCGTTATATTGATAGCCGTTCCAGCAGTAGCATTTGAAGAACTGGTTGCTAATTTTATAGTATTCCCATCAACTTTTATTACATAGTAAGTTGTACCAGATGTAAGTCCAGAAAGATTCGTTCCACTTTCATTTGAATATTGAACTGCATCTCCTGTTAAATATCCGTGTGCTTCTATTGTAATTGTCTCATTATCAGAGGATACACTTGTTTCTGTATTAAAAGATTTTGTCCTAGCAACATCTAATGTAACAACTTCATCGCAGACATTTGCTCCAGCAATAAAAGAGGTATCATTTACTTCTGATGTTTTGACACCCAGTCCATATCGTGTGTTTGTCAAATAATCTCTAATACATAGTGCTGAGTTAGCTGAGAAAGCTGTTGTTGTTGTTCTAGGGTCATATACCTTTTTTCCTTGTATAACAGCAGATATTGTTGGTATTCCGTTAGGAAAAATATCATTACTGAATTTTAATCGTGCATAAATATATGCTATTCCTCTAAGTCTGTGATTGCTTGTCCATAAAGAATTTGACTCTGATATTAAATCTGTATCAGCAGTTTGATCATCTGCACCTAAATGAGTTTTTAATCTAATAAATTTTGTACTACCAGAAACATATTTATCAGTTGTTACAAATCCATCTGCATCAATAACAACTGAATCCTCATTGATTAAAAAACTTTCAAAGCTATTTATTTCGTGACCAGCAACAGCAAATATTAAATGTAAAAATTCGTCATTATCTGTAGATTCGGTATAAACCAAACTACCAGCCATTCTTACTGTTCCATAAGCAACTTGTCGTGTCATAATTGCTTGTTTTACATTTACCAATCTTCCAGAAGCAGAAGTACCTAAATCGGAGAAGTTTGGACTGAGGTTGGGGATTTTAGGTTTTGGGGTCAATGCTTTTGTTGCCATTGACATCAATGCACCCACAGCTAAGTTTACTGCAAAAGTGGCGGCTAATGCTCCAAATGTTCCCAGTCCAGCAAACATAGAA
>MDSX01076425.1_pt1 | contig 12916 bp, 8 predicted proteins | sample 811141 | NCBI WGS metagenome assembly MDSX01 (sample SAMN05326642, study PRJNA326480) | marine metagenome | isolation source: seawater | place: Atlantic Ocean: South East | collected 2010
CCATTTCCTTGATATTGTTTGGATTGGCAAGTAAAACATAGAAAACAGGCCCCATATCCCTTAATTGTTTGTCGGTGTATTTGTAATCGGGATTCAATAATTGTCGTTTAACGACTCTCTCGGTGGAAAGACAACCATCAAGAATAACCACAGTTACACTTTGGTCGAAACTGAATCCTTCTAAATCAACCCCTACTTGGTCTAACCCTGCATCAACCTGTGTTGAGTTACGGGGATGGAATGGGTTTTTATTATCATCAGAAGGTATGTTGTCTAAAAAGTAATCAATAGCGAACTTGTGTTCTCCCGATGGGGTCGAAGGGATGGGGAACACCCCGAAACCACTCCCTGCATAACCCCATACACAAAAGGTATCTTTGGCAATTTCGGCTTGAGCAATCATCATGGCCGTGCTTACTTGGGCTAAATGGCAACCACCCATAGGGAATCCTGTTGAAGTCATGCCGTAAATACAATCGTCTTCGCTCATAGACCATGAGCAATCCACAAGAATGTTCAAGTGAGTGGCTAAACCTTCTTTTCCTTCCACCGTAGGCCGCATGGTTCTTTGAAGCGTTTCACCGATAATAGGGTCGGGAACGGCTGATGAGAAAATCAATTCTGAAATTGGTTCAGTCAAAACATCCCATGTCTTCCTTCCTGTCGGTTGTTGAGGGTATCGTTTGGATGGTGGACTTCGGATAAGCAAGGGTGCTAAATCCTCATACATGGCTCGGAGAGGATTGGGCATATCTTGTTTCCTTTGAGGGGGAACAATATGTTCGTCTTGCCCATAATAGATAAATGGGTTATTACTCCATCGTTCTCCTGTTCCAAAGCCACTCATTTTTCATCACCCAATCCTAATGTTGTAGTCGGGATTCTCTAACATCTTTTTGCCATCATGTTCGGAGTCGGCATACAATCCCCATGCTGTCGGGACAGGCTTTCCGAATACATCTTCGGTAGGATAGGTATTTTCGTAGGCAATTTCCGCATCCAAAACTTCTTGAGGGAAATTGTTGATGGCTTGACCATTTTCATCACATTGTTTTAATCGGTGACGATAAGGGACAATTCCGCCCTGTTGCACAATAGATTCGCAAGTTAGACATTGATAAACCTTAGTCACCATCGCCAATTCTTCATTGACCTTTTCTCCCACTTCTTGAACCGTGTGATAATTGACCGAAGATTCAAGTTCAATGGCAAGATTATCGCTTGCCTTTATCCAATCTTGAACGATGTGGGTCGTAGTATCGGGGCCAACATATTCGTTGGATTCGCTGTCTTCGGGCGCATTTGGCGACCAAAAGGGGATTTCTGTCCATCGTGGGTATTCTCTCGGACTATTCATTGTGGAACCATTGGACGGGTCAATGTAGGATTTACAAGGTGGTGAATCATCAACCCATCGAGATTGGGTTTTGTCGTAATAGGCTTTTCTCGACCTTCCTTCACAAACCACAAAAGTATATCCTTGATTGGTTTCACCATCCACGCTCGCACCCGTAGTGGAAGCGATTCTTGCTTCAAAATCCTCAACCAATTGTTCATTCTTCTCGGCTATGGCTTTGTCCTCTTGAGCCACACCGCCAACATCGTTGGGACACATATTTTGCCCCGATGAATGGAATGAGGCCGTAGGTTTTTCGGGAATAGGGCGCAAATTATACATTTCGGGTAACGGTAACAGTAATTTGAAAGAGGGGTCGGCAGACGATTCAAGATACATCGTATAGACAGGGCGACCTCCGTATGTGCCACCACTTCCTGTTGCCCCCGATAAGGGTTGAGGATTTCTAATAAGCATCCTTTCGGGTCGGTAATAGACCCCTGTAATATCGAAAATCGGGGGATAATCCGTTGCCCCACAAGAGGGACACTCATCGAGAGGTCTGCCATTGTATCTATCTCGCAAAAAGAACTCTTCATTTTGATGGGCAAGATTGCCATTCGATAACAATTTCCCATCATAACAGGTTTTCAATTGCTCTTTGGAGATGGCATAATTCAATTCCGAAAGTGGATAAGTGCGAGTTTCCTCCGCACCCCATCCTGTATGAGTATAGGTGAACTTGACCGAGGGGGTGTAATACTGAATCTCATCCCAAGATGTTACATACTTTCCATCCTCAATCTGATTATGAACGAACTCAAATCCTGTTAAACGACCACTTGCCGTTTGCCTTCTATCGTTTGGATTTCTGACCTTTCTATTTCTTTCAACGGCCCCACTTGCTTCTGTGCGGCTTTGAGGATGATTGTCGTCTGCGGTGAACTCTCGGATGAAATGGCAAGCATAGGATTCTTTTCCACACCCGACTTTGGTAAGGTTGGAGGAATCACAAGTCGGACACTTGGTTGTTCCATGACCTGCTATGGAAGTATCACAATCAAGACAAGTGGTAACATTATTACAACGATAACGCACTACGAATTGGTAGCGTTGAGTCATGGAGGCATCACCTTCTTTCCACATGGAGGGGGCGACTGATGAAAGCCAATTATTCGGGTTGGAATAGTGACCTGCATCCACCGTTTCCCACATCCAAATCGGGTCACGCCTTTTACAATGAGGGCAAACTAAGAGTCCCGATGAAGACGATTCGCTGATAGGGACTTGTTGATAGCCAACGACAAACTTTCTCATCTTATTGACGATATTGACGATATTGCCTTTGTAATGGCTTATTTGTCGGTCTTTGTCTTCCGATTCCACATCCGAAGGACGACCTTCGGGAGAAATGAACATCAAATTGAAAATGTCCTTCATCAATTCCTTGCCCTTATCGGAGTTAAACGGGTTTTTCTTGTATGGCATCTCACTTCCCCCTCATTACTGCATCCATATCTCCCGAAATCAAATCGAGGAATCTCTCACCTGTGGCTCGGATGAGAGGCTCTTTACCCATTGGGACGACAGAAGAATACGCCATCGCCCATTGATAAGCATACATTTGAATCAGAAGATAAACCCATGTTCCTTCGGAGGCAATTTGCGCTTCCCTTATGGCAGGGGGAATGTAATTCCACCATCGCCCCCACAAAGATTCACATTCATTTCCACATTGAGGGCAAACTCCTTCTGTATGTCGTGCTGATACCCAATTTCCGTTAATCTGAAACTCCTTGATAGGCTCAAACTCGGCACTGTTTTCTCGGCCATCATAAGTCCGAGTTTTGGTGACGGCATATTTATTTCCTTCTTTCAATCCGCTTACATCTTTCAACATCTTAATTTTGCGCCAATCTTCGGGCAATTTTTCCGCTACGGCGTAATTGATGGGTGGGTAATACTGTTCGCCCCTCCCATGCCCCATGTGCTTTTGAAAATAAGGAGTGTTTGGTGTCGGTTTGTATTTATCGTTGGCATCGGCATTATCGTATTGTCCGGGCAATCCGCCTATTGGCTGATAACGATTGTCTTTCAATTTTCCGTCCTTCAATAATTCACGGTGAGCATTGAAACCTTCTCTCGTATTACATCTGCGAACTAAGGATGAGGCTTTCCAACCATCAATCATTTGCTTCTTCATGCTTTCCTTCGCCGCATCATCAACAACCGTAGTAGCCGTAATGACTGTCCAATTGACGAGAATATCGGAAATGGCATTCATCCATTTGAATTGTTGAAAGGCTTCAACAGGTAATTCTTTCGCCCCTTCTCCCCAATACTTGCTATCTTTTCCGGGGTGAGCGACAATATGGCCGAACTCATGTCCCAAAACGAAAAACGGGGCAGAAGTGGTGTATTGTTCGGGAACATTGTGGTAATTATTGACCAAACACAACATCATTTGACCTTTGCCGACCTCAATTTGTGCCATATCTGTCTTAGCACCGTGCATCTCCGTTCCGAGGACGAGAGGGACAGTTTGCTCTCCATACAATGCTTGAAGGGTAGTATATGCCCTCCGCATATTTAGAGGGGCATTTTCCTCTCCGTCAATGATGCGGTCATCAGCCATACATCTAAATCGTCTTAACGACTATTTGAAGGTAACGATTGCTTCAATTTCCAATCTCGGCAATTGCTTTCAAACACTGTTGCGTAATGACCTTGAAATCTTGGATGGTCATATTTCCGATGTCTTGATACATTTCATCGGTGCTGATGTAGTTAGCAGGGTTGTAGGTATCGTCACTATCTATTGGCAATACTTCCCACGCCACAGGGTTGTTATCTTTGTCTAAAATCAAATCTCCCGTAGCATTTCGAGTAGGTCGCATGGAAGCCGAAGTGATACCAACATAGAAACCAATAGTGGCTTGTGTTCCTGTATCATTTTTACCTTGAATGCAACGCATGGATAACCACAATCTCAATTCATCTTGACCTGCGATGTCCACCATTTTTCCGTTCACCAATGTTTTCATTGACTCGCCTACCGCACCTAAAGCGTGATTTAGACGGAAACAAGCGTTATATCCCTGTTTTAGTGTCGCATTGACCTCACTCATCGGGGCTGTGTTTGGACGACTCAACCATTGTCCTAACAGAACGGATGCCTTTTCTTGGAATTGCTGAATATCGGAAATCGTTTCCACAACACCATATCCATTCGCCTTCGGGCCAATGACTACACCGCCTTCTAAAACACGGTTGGAAAGAGCCGACACCAAAACATTGTTCATCTTCGCAATAAAGTTTGTATCTTCGACCACATCTCCTTGTTGTGGAATCCTAAATTGGTGGGTGAAACCGATATTTTGGTTAGCATCATAGTCACCACTAAACTTCAAGTAATCATCGTTGTTAGCCCCAAGATTGATTAGGCCACCTGTGGATTGATTCTTGGCTTGTGAAACAATACGACCCCATGCGCCCATACCGTCACCATAACATCGCCAAAGGGATTTGACCGCATTTGGGCCACCAATTGAATTGGCGAAAGCCGTGAAACTACCGACACTTGATTTGGGATTAACCATCCATTCAGAATCGGATTTATCAGTAGGAACGGCCATGTAGTTTGAATTGTATTTTGAAGTAGCGGCAGTAGTCGAAGTCACCTTGAGGACATTTCCACAAATCGAAGTGATTTTGGAATCAGCAAGGGACAATAGATTAGCCTTATCGTCCGAGAATAGATAAGGGTTGCCCGCAATCTCTCCACGAATCTTCATGTATTGAGAAGCCGAAACATCTGCCATCAATTGTCGCATTTGTTCTTCCTTGTCCGTCCTTCGTGTTCCTCCTATGGAAGCAGGTCTTTGAAGTCGTTCTTGATAACTCTTGTAACGCTCTCGATAAGCAGGTGAACTCTTTACACTTTCGACAACCATTGTAGCAATAGACCAATGAACAGGGGTAATGGCGGTGGAAGCATTACGAATACTCGTTTTTAAGGGTCTAACTACATCGGCTTCGTATTTCCAATAACCATTTGTGGAATCCAAATAGTTTTTCGCCATCTTGTAAAATGAATCCCAAGTGTCCATCAAAGATTTGTTAGAAGCATCGCTACCACCCATCAATGAAGGGGTATTCTGTAAGACATATCCATTCATAATGATTTCACGAATGAAATCCTGTTCGTTGGCAACAACCATTCCTTCTCGCAGAATCCCAATATCTCTCCCTTTCGGGTCTTCTCCTTCTCTCGCAGGGCCAAGCCTGTGACCGACACAATATGGAAGCGCATCAATGACTTCTTGACGAGTCACATAATCCTTTCCACGAAGGAAAGCCATAGCCCTCGTCATTTTGATAAGTGAATTGCTGAAACGGAATCCAAGCATACGAGTAATTAGCACAGGTGCTTGCGTTCCCTCACTCATGTCGGGAGAACCAAAACGCTTCCACCAATCGGCGTGTTGTGACTCGAATTGACTGTTAGTAGTGGTGGAAATGTCGGTAAGTGGAGATGAGAAAATATCGTCACTATCCTTAAACTTGTGCGTTCCACCATAGAACTCAACCTCGTTGGCTTGCATCATCCATCTTTGGGTGAATAAAACGGAGAGTAGGGAAATATCGAGAAGTGCGCCTTCTTCCTTATCGGAACCCGAAGCATTGAAATCAAGGCCGTTAATGGTATTCCAAACACTCGATAAATCTTCAAATCTCATTGGGGCGATAAATCGCTCATCGGTGGAATTGTATTTCATCCTTTGAATCAATTGATATTCGGGGCGGGAACCCTTTGAAGTCGGACTGTATCTTTCGGTCAATGCCTTCATTCGGCCACCAAGCGACAAGGTTCCGAACAACAATTCCATATCAATTCTGTCCACGAAAGCCAAATCGTTTCCTTTTTGGTGCGGGTTGGTGTCCATCCATGCTACGAACTTTGGAGAATTGAAGGTTTGTCCTCGATATTCAACCGTTCTTTCAGCAATCAGACCAAGAATAGCATCTTCCACACCCGAACCGCTACGGTTGGCTTCGTTGAAAAACTTCACAGGTTGAGTAACAATAGGTCTTGGGGTAGGGTCGAACTGATAAGAAGCCACACTTCGCTCGGAAAGTGGGTCGTCTTCGGTAATTTGTCGAATCTCGACACCATACAAGATTTCTTCTGCCCTCTTATCGTAGTCAATCTTCGCAATTCCACACTCATTCAACATTTCGGCACAAATAAGGTCAATTCGGCTTGGAACTCCCATTTCCTTATCTCCAAGTCGTATATCATAGAAATGTTCTAAGAGGAAGTCACGGAAAGCATATCCTTCATTGGCCCCTGCATCGGTGTAAAATGTTTGTCCTCGGTCTTGAGCAAAGGTATCTTTGTTCGTAATGGAATCGGGAACATTAGCATTGTGAGTATTGAAAAGAGCCTCTAATGTTGAGTATAAAATCGGTGTGGCCGTAATAGTATTTCCACTCGGTTCTGCCAAGAGCAATCTTGCGAAATCTTCGGGACTCATTGGGTGTTTGGCATATCCTGTATCGGATTTGCGTTGTAGGAACTTGAAATCATAGAGGTATGAACCCGAAAATTGACCTTTTCGCTTCCAATCTGCGAATCTCCAATCTTCCCATGCACGAAGGGTTTCTTGGAACTGTTTATCACCGTATTGCACGGAGTATTTTTGACCCGCAGGGAAAACGAAGTATTCATTAGGTGTCCCTTTTTGGGGATTACTTCGCCTTGCCCTATAACGAGGCATTTCAGTGAATCCATAAGAGTTTGCCAATAGGCTTGCCGCCGAATTGATAACGGTTGTCTTACCTGTTCCGGGAATACCCGACAATCGGCAAGTGGAATCTTCCATCAACCATGCACAGAAGAAGGCTTCTAACTGTCGTGGGTCATCGAAACCGAATACGCCTGAAAGCGAATCCATGTGCTTACGAATCATCTTCAATTGTTCAACCATGACCTCTTTGCCATCACGACTGTCTTCTGCGGCTATTAACCCCGATATGTTTCTCCAAATGACTTCTCCCATGTTTTCGGGAGAATAAGGGATAAAATCGCCTTTTTGTCCCGAAGGCCCGAAACTTGAGCGTGGTTGAATCGTTCCAACCTCCATTTCCTCGCCATTGGAACCAATGATTTTGATATTGGGTGGCTTAATTCCTTCAATGACTCTAAAATCTGTAATCGAGGTATCAGCAATTTGAACATCATCGAGAAGACCTAACTGTTTCAAACCTGCTACGGCTTGACCACCAATTAGTCCCGCCAATTCGTTTTCATCATCGGTGGGTGGAACAGCATCTCCACTTGCATTTCCGGGTGTGGAGGCCGAATCTGCCACAGGGTTGTTATCCGCAGGGAGAGGGGCAGGGTTGGAATCACTTACGATAGAATCCCCACCTGTTGATGTGGATGGCTTAGGCAACATATCCGAGTTTTTCCATGAACGCATATCCACACGATAAATCATATCTTTAGGAACACTAACAATATCCACATCACCATCGGCTTTGTAACCTAATTCCACTGTAACGGGTGAGTTTTTACCTTTCGCACCCGCATGAATACGGCGAATAAACATCCATCTATCAGCATCCTGTCCACCATTGGAAAGGACTTCATCAATGAATGCACCGAGGAACTCCGGGGCTTCGGATGCCGTAGCAACCCTTCTTGCGCTATCGTCATCACCTGCATTGATGAGGTCTATAATGATTCCTACGGTATCGTTTTGAGGGTCTGCGGAAATTACGGAGGCTTGGTGTCCACCTTGTAAGTTTTGCTTACCGTTGGGCTTAATTCGCTCTAATCCCATTTGTTTTACAGGGAGTGGGGTTTTGCTCTTTGCCCCACCTACAAGGCTATCTATTGCATCGGTTTCATCACTCATCTAATCACACCTTACTCATCGGAATTGTTATTAACTTACTCCCTTTGCCATCGGGTGAAGGGACGAGAACCTTGAAGGCCACATTTCCATCTTGGAATACTCTCCAACACAAGGCTTTCGTTACTACATTATCGCCATCGTAAGCAGTTAATTTCTGATTGATGTTTCTTTCAATTCTGTTTTTCGTTTCTTTGGCATGGGCTTCTTTAGGAGAGCCTTGTGCAACGATAAGATTTTCGACCTTCCCTTCAAGGACTTGTGAGGGGAACTCCTTATCAGTAGCGATAAACAGACCTGTTTCGGCATCGGGGAAAATGTAATGTGAACCATCGGTGAAATCTAATCTTACTTGCTCGACAGGTGAACCACTCGGCGTGACGGATTTCAAAACTCGACCTTGTGGGGAATCCATACCGCAAGCCACCCTTGTTCCATCTCCATCAAGTCCCATTGGCGCAAGGAGGTTTTCATCACCGGGGAATTGGATTGTGGACAAAAGTATGCCTTTGTCTGCATCGGGGTCTTTTCCTGTGTAATTGTTAGTGCGAAGGCTTGCATTCTGAATGACGACTTGGAATTGAATGTAAGAGTTTTTCATATCTATGGGTTGAACTTGGCTGAAATCAACCGTTGGTGGCAACAAGAACTCATTCTCCAAATCTTTATTAACAGTAAAGGAGGCGGGACTGAAATACAATTCTGCTGAATCGCCATTCCACATGAAGACACCATCGCCATCAGATGAAAGTTTGGGAAGGATTTCGTCTAAGTCCTCCTTATTTTCTCGGAACATTCGTGCAGTATTGATGTTATACGGTGCGACACCCATGAAGATACTCGCAAAGCCACCATCGCCCCCTGCGTAATAGTAACCGTTGGTAGCGGATTCGTCAGCGTAAGGCCACTTCAATTTTTTATTCCGAATCACCATAGAAGGTATATCGTTGTTAAAATTGACTTTTACCATCCTATTTTTCTGATTGATTTCGATGGATTGGACTAAGGTATTTTCAGTAACGAGATTGTAGGAAGGTGCATCATCCCCGAAATAAAAGGAATACGAAGGGGTTTTGCCAATTGTGAAGCGGAAATAGGTTTTCGGAGTAACTTGGCCTATGAGTTTATCTCCTTCCACGAAATTAGACCCCACATCCTCTAACTCACCGTGATAGTTAAGGGATGCGAAAATTGTGAATCCCTCGGTTCCTACAACCATTGTATCTTCGTCATACCGTGATTTGAACTCTCTATCACTATTGATAGCGGGAAGTGAAACTCCTGTATCAATAGGTTTGAGGTTCTTAGGTGAATGACCTGCCCCCATAGTCGTTGGCAAGCCTTCTAAAGAAGCAAACATGGTAGGTGCATCAGCCATAGAAAGAGATTGATTAACCGACTATCTAATACCTGTCCTCATAAACAGCCTATCTTCAATTGTAAATGGTCTATTTCAAATGTTTCGACCCTGTGAACGCAAAAAGGAAATAATGTCGGCACGACCAAAAGCATAGACCCTTTCAAACCAAGACAAATGGCTATCCATAAAGTTTGCGATTTGTTCGATTTCTTGGAACTGTCGTGCATAAGGGCGCATTTCGTCTATTAACTCGCCAATTGTTCCATTTGCCCATACTGCCAATCCTTTATCAGATAGAGAAAGCAAAAACCTTTCGTCCCATAGCATATTCTTGACCATCGCAATATCCGAGTTAGTAGTATCACGAACAGGAATATAGCCGGGATTGAGAGCAACAAAGCGATTCATCACATCAATATGTGACGGTAAATGAACATTTCGACACCACCTTAGCCAACTCGGAAGCATCTCCGATACATAGTGTCGCCAAACAGGGTTCGGCATTTCTATTCACCTGTTGAATCTTCCTCGTCTTGCCCTTCGTAAAGGTCGAAGTTAGGCAAATCATAATCGGTGATGTGTAAGGGGTCATATTCTTCAAGGCTTTCGGGAACTTCCATGTCTTCCAAATCTATTGGCTCATCTTCGGGGATGAACTCGGACACATCAATTGGTTCGGACACCCACTCTTCGTTAGCCTCATTGTTGATTTTACGCTGTGAATCGGCCTCCATGATTTCATTCATCGAGAGTCCTTGATGTTCGGCTAAGTCGGAAACATCAACGATAGCAAATGCGTCTGTGTTCATTCCTTTCACTTCGGAGAAGGTGGTGGGAACGCCCGCATTGGGATTTCCAAGTTCCATATTTTGATAATCGGTTCGCACATTTAGGTCGAGATTCCCCCCACCCATCTTTTCCTTATTAACTTTTTCACGGACGACCATGCCCTCTTTTTTGGCCCATGCTTCGACAGCATTATGTTGTGCATTCAAGGTATCAGTTAATTCATTATTAAGTATATCGTATTTCTTTTCGGCAGGGGCCATCGCCCCTTCGGTAGCGAAAAAGTTGCCCCAATCCTTAGCATCAAAACTGTCTAAATCGAGAGGGGCAGGTTGAGGTTCAGAAGGTGTCTGAACAATTTCTTCTTCAACGATACTTTCACCCACAGTGAACAATTCGTCTTCATCATCGTCAAACAATGAAGCATCAGCAAAACCTTGCGACTCCTTAATTTGTTCAAGGAACTCAAGGTCGGTGGATTCTAATTCCGCCCTCCTTCCCGAAATAAACTCCGCCGCACCTTTGACGACAGGGGCAACATCACGAATGACTTCAAAGGCGTTGGTGGCTTTCTCCATACCTTCCGAAGCCGTTACAGTTTCACCCACACCGTATTTATCAAGCAAGGAGAGTAAAGGAACGAGCATTTTTTCAGCCATTTCGGGGTCAAGATTCAATTTGCGAGCAAAGTCGCCTATATCATCTCCACCTGTAAGCAATTCCACGATATTTTTACCTTTTTTGGGCTTATCGTCCTTCTTTTGTTCTGCTTTGGGGTCTTCTTTCTTTTCTTTTTGAATCAAATCCCCATAGGAACGAGGTTCGGGTTTGAAATGTTCTTCAAATGAACGAGGACGGCGGTATTCACCTTCGGCTAAATCATCCATACGGCTCACTTGTCGTCCCTTGTATCTAAGCGTTCTCTCAATTCGCCTATCCATAGCGTATGAAAGTTTTCATCCTTCTTGTCGAAATCCAATTCTTGTAACTCTTTGATGCAAGCAGTAATTTGTTGAGCGATACGAGTCACATTGGAACGGTGTCCCTGTGTATTTCCACTCCCTGCGGATTGAATAAAGTCGCAATAATTGACCGCAATTCTTCGCAAATCTCTCTCCCTCTTTTTCGGAGATGCGTTGAGGACTTCAAACAAAAAACGATGATTCAAAATCTTAGCAAAATCTCCTAATGGATATTTGTCTATCGCTTTGAAAAGGCTATGGTATGACCTTTCTAATCGCTTGGTTGGGGAGATGTCCACCCTACGGACAAAATCTTGAAATTGATTGTGAGCAAGAGTTTGTTTGGTATTCACAAGGAGGTTACGGTAGTTAGCAAGAATCGCAGGGTCTATTTCCATGTGGCATCACTTCAATACTGTGGGCCGTGATTCCCGTTGAAGTTGGATAAGAAGGAAGCATCCAAGTTCATTCGGTTATCGAAGGCTCGCACGGCTTCTTCTGCCTTCTTTTCCTTTACTCTTTCTTCGGCTTGCTTCTTGAGGGTCTTTTCTGTTTCAGCGAGGGAAGATTCCATACCTCCCAATCGTTCTTCTAAATCAGTAATCTGTTTCCTCATGGCTTGATGAACGGCAACACCGCCACCGAGCGCACCGACAAGCACACCGCCTCCAAAAGTAGCCCATCCGAAGCCGTCTTTAGATTCGGCTTCCTTGTTTGCGATTTCTGCCGAATATCCTTCGGAGGACATTCCTCGATTTCGGACTTCGGTGAGAATGGCCTTAATATCCTTTTGGAAGGCTTGAAACTCTTCGGCATTGGCAATATCCTTATCAGCCATTGAATCCATTACATCTAACAATTGTGAATCATCCAATTCTGATGCGGCCATGTTTTTCTTCAAAGCAACCGTTGGCATTTCTGCCCCGAACTCTTCTGCCGCAAAAACGACTAAATCGGCTAAAGAAGGCTTATTTGTCCCATTCTGTTTCATATCTTGGCCCCGATGCGCTGATTCAACAACATATTCATTGACCTTTTTCATGCCACGAATACCCTTTCCTCTTTGGAACAATACATATTTTCCCTCGCCGTGTGCTTGGCAAGTTTCGGTAAAATCGGTAAAATTAGGACAATCATCCCATTCTTGAAGATTGGTCGTTCCCGACTTTGCCGCCCCTGTTCGGTAGCATCTTACGAAGAACATACACAACCATTATCGGTCTTGTTATCTAAAGGTTCACCGATTTAGGGAAATCTTTGTGCCATTGATTTTTGCCCACATTGTAAAATAAAACGGAGATTCCCAATGTGTTGTAATATCCTTTGATACCATAGAATGTATTTTGAGGACAGGTGATTACCTTCCAAGTCATGCGATTATCCTTGCCTTGTGTCCACGATATAATTCGTTTGGGTTGGGGATGTAAAGACCTCTCGCCCCGAATCTTATCTCGCCTTTCCTTCATGGTGTATTCAACCACGATGCGGCGCACTATTTTGCCCCCTCCCATACCCCATCGTAGTATTTTGGACCATAAAAGGGTTTCTATGA
>MDSX01032877.1_pt1 | contig 12913 bp, 11 predicted proteins | sample 811141 | NCBI WGS metagenome assembly MDSX01 (sample SAMN05326642, study PRJNA326480) | marine metagenome | isolation source: seawater | place: Atlantic Ocean: South East | collected 2010
CCAGGTCGTGAGCAGGATACTCGTTAAGGGCGGAGGTCCAGCCGTTCACGAACGGAGGCATAATGACGCCGGTCGGGTCAGACTGGTCTCGCATGACCACTTTCTTGATGGCTTCACGGTTGATCGCGATGTTCATTGCCTGACGCACACGCAGGTCAGCCGTAGGCCCATCCGCATTGTCTATGCCAAAGAAGATCACCCGGTTCTGCGCGGCGGTGCCGACCTTGAGGCCCGCCGTCGAACTGACGCGACCCAGATCCTGAACTGGGACGTCCTGAATGATGTCTACCTCACCTGAAAGCAAAGCAGCAACGCGGGTCGCGGAGGATTGGATCGGGGTGTAAATGATCTCCGTTACCTGGCTGGGGTAGATACTCTTGCCCCAGTAGTTGGGATTAGCAGACAGAACGGTCTTTTCGTCGATCGAGCGGCTGACCAGTTTGAAGGCACCGGTTCCGTTGGTGTTCATCGTCGCAAAGTTGGTCTCGCCCTTGGCCACATCGTGCGGTGTCATCACGTCGTTGGCTTCAGCCCAGCCCTTGTCCATCATGAACATGTTGGTCAGGTTGTTGACCAAAAGAGGGTTGGCGCCATGCGTTTCGATGTCGACAGTATGAGAATCGACAGCGCGGACTTCCTTGACAGATGACAACAGTTCTTTCATGTCAGAACCATCAGCCATTGCCCGATTGAGGGAGAAAACAACGTCTTCAGATTCAAAAGCAGCGCCGTCGTGGTAGGTCACGCCCTTGCGCAGTTTAAAGCGCCAGACGTTTGGATTATCGGGCAGTGCCGCCCACTCGGTTGCCAATGACGGAATAATGGCACCTGACATATCACGCTGGAGCAGCGAGTCATAAATCTGGTGTGCTAGTGCATGGGTTGGGCCTTCATTCTGAGCATGGGGGTCCATGGTCAGAGAATCGCCTGCACGTGCCCAGCGGATAGTCTCAGCGGAGGCGAGGGTGGATACGAATACGCCCGCGACCACGCCGACCGCCAGTCTGGTAGTCAGAGATTTCATGGTTAACTCCTTCGGTTGGGTAAAACTTTATTGCCGCTGTTTTTTTTACAACGTCAGTAGATTAGACCCCCAGAAAGGAAAGATTTCAACTAAATCAATACGATTTTCGAGAATCTGCAATCAGATTGTTACAAAAGAGGGCACTGGGGAAGAATGACGCCCGCGTGATAAGTTGAATTTTTGTCTTTTGGCCTAATTGTGCTGACAAATGAGACTTAGTCCCGCGTTCCTAGTTCCTGAGAGTGACCGGGTTTCGAAAGCCCTGCCATCAGGTTATAGAGAAGAGGGGTCAGGAACAAAGTCAATATCAGCGCCATTGTGAGTCCGCCGACAATCACCCAGCCGATGGTGATTCGGCTTTCTGCGCCGGCACCGCTCGCAAGAACGAGGGGGGTGGCGCCGAGGATGGTTGAGATCACGGTCATGACAATGGGGCGAAGACGCAGAGTAGAGGCTTCGAGCACTGCCTGCCGAACCGTTTTTCCAGTCGAGCGCAGCTGGTTGGCAAATTCAACAATGAGTATGCCGTTCTTAGCCATGAGGCCAATCAGCAGGATGATCCCGATCTGACTGTACACGTTAAGGGACAGTCCCATCAGGGTGAGCGAGTAGATGGCGCCGGCCACGGCCAGGGGAACCGACAAAACAATCACCATTGGGCTGACAAAGCTCTCAAATTGTGCAGCCAGCACCAAAAAGACAATCAGGAGGGCAATTGAGAAGCTCAAAAGCACGCCGCTGGACGCGCTCTTGAAGACCTTGGATTGCCCTGAGTAACTCATCTTGATGCTGCTGGGCAGAATGGATTCTGCGCCCTGTTCCATAAACGCCACCGCCTCGCCAAGCGTGTAGTCTGGAGACAAACCCGCAGATATCGTAATAGAGGGGAGCCGGTCAAAGCGGCGCAACTGTGCTGCTGCGGCGTTTTCCGTGGCTGAGACGAATACACTGAGCGGCACCAGTTTGCGGGCACCAGAATCCGGGTCAATTGAGCGTACGAATACGTTTTCGAGGCTATTGATGTCACGCCGGTCTTTCTTTTGCGCCTGAATGATCACAGGGTATTCTCGTCCCCGGTCTATGTAGGAGCTCAGCTTTTTTGAAGCAAACATTGACTGCAAGGTGAATGCAATTTCTTCTACGCTGACACCCAGATCGTCTGCCCGTCGTCGATCAAGTTTGAGATCGATTTGCGGCTGGTTTTCCTCGTAATCCATTCCCGGATTGATAAGGTTATCGTTGGACTCAGCGTAACCAAGCAGTTCAGTCGCCGTACGCTTGACCTCTTCAAAGTCTGGGCCGCCTACTACGATCCGAAGCGGCGTCGAGCTTCCCCGTAACCCGAGCCCTGCCGGACTGGCAACGCCGGCTCTTGCGCCAATCAGACGTCGGGTGATGGGACGCATCTGCCTAACCAGCTCGGCTTGGGAGGCTTCCCGATTATCCCAATGTGCCAAACGCATCACAACGAAACCACGATAAGGCCGGTTACCCCAGCCAACAATGCTGTAGACCGTTTCGATATTGCCGTCTTCCTGGAAAGGCAGCAGATCGCGCTCAATAATCTGCGCTTGAGAGTCGGTGTAGCTTGCGGTGGATCCCTGCGGTGCGGTCATGGGAATGAACGCCACGCCTCGGTCCTCTCTGGGCGCCAGCTCTCTCGGCAGCGTGTCGTAAAGCACAACGCCACCGAGCGAAAACACGATCGATCCTGCAATGACAAGAACGGGCGCATCGAGCGCACGCTCCAAGAGCGCGTTATAGCCTCGATTCATCACTGTTTTGGGCAAATGCGTACTGTGGTCTGGGTTTGCTTCTTCCTTCTGGGTAGGTGAGACGGATTTTGATCGCTGCAGAATTCGGGACGCCATCATGGGGCAGAGTGTGAGCGCCACAAAAGTTGAGATGACAACTGCCGCTGCCAGGATAAGACCAAATTCGCTGAAGAGTCGACCGACCTGTCCTTCGAGCAGGGAAATAGGAACAAAGGTGGCAATCAATGTAACTGAGGTTGCCAGTACGGCAAAGACGACCTGTTGAGTACCTTCGCTCGCGGCATGCAGAACCGGTTCACCGTTTTCAATGCGACGCTTGATGTTTTCAAGGACCACGATGGCATCGTCGACCACCAGTCCGATCGCAAGCAGCAGGGCGAGTAGCGTAATGAGATTGATCGAAAATCCGAGAATATAAATTGCACCGATACAGCCAATCAGCGCAACCGGGATTGTGACGATGGGCACCAGCGCCGTGCGAAACGAACCCAGAAAAAGCACAATCACGGCGATGACCAGCGCCAGTGAAATACTCAGCGCAATCAGGACTTCCCTTATGGATGCCGAGATAAACAGGGCATCATCCGAGCCAACAATGATCGTCATTCCCTCGGGAAGGGTTTTTTCGATACGGCTGATCTCAGCACGCACGCGCTTGGAGATCTCCATGGTGTTGGCTTGACTCTGGCGAAGCACCGAAAGACCCACCGCCGGTTGACCGTTGGCCCGGACGATCAAACTGTCGTCTTCAACCCCATGCTCAACCAGCGCAACATCCCCCAGGCGTATCGGATAGTCATCGACTTTCTGGAGTACGATGTTTTGGAAATCCTCGGGAGTGCTCAGTCGGCCGTCCAGCCGGATTTCCAACATGCGTTCCCGGGAGGTGATATCCCCCGCGGGCAATTCCAGGTTACTTCGACTAATTGCCTGTTGGATTTCGGATACTGTCAGGTTACGTGCCGCCAGCGCCTGACGGTCCAGCCAGATCCGAATCGCAAACCGTCGCTCACCTCGAACATCGACGCTGGCCACGCCCTCGAGCGTCGATAGCCGATCGACAATAAATCTTTCGACGTAGTCTGTAATCTCCTCGGGGGAGTGCTGGCTGGAAGACACTCCGATCCGCATGACAGGATCTGCATCGCTGTCACTTTTTAGAATGATCGGCTCGTCAACGTCCTCTGGCAGGGAACCGCGGGCTCTGCCCACGGCATCTCTTACGTCATTCGCGGCCTCATCGATATCGCGGCCTGATTGAAACTCCACCACGGTGCGGCTTCTTCCGCGCCGGCTTTGCGAACTGAGCGACTCGACCCCGGCGAAACCAGAAATGGCGCTCTCGATAACTTCGGTGATGTCCGTATCGATGACCTGAGGCGAAGCGCCCTGATAGCCTGTGGTAATCGTCACGACACTGCGGTCGACATCGGGCAGCTCGCGGATCGGAATGGATTGAAGCGCCGCAAAGCCTGCCGTAACGATCAGGAGGCTTGCGACTATCGTCGTGACCGGACGACGAATCGCAATATCAGAAAGAGCATAGCCACGTCGCGCCATCAAGGAATACCGTTACGTAGACTCGAGCGGGGCCAGAAGAGCGTAAATCCGTCAGGAACCCGTGTCGGCCGAGTTGGCTGCATTATCCTTGCCCATATTTGCGAGGTCGCGTTTTTTTACGATCGCTCCTGGGCGGACCTTTTGAGTGCCTCGTGTGACTACCTCGTCGCCTGGACTGATCCCGTCGGTGAGTTCCACAAATCCAAATCCTCGCCGGCCGATAGCCACCGCACGCTTATCAATCCGGAAAAGACCGGGGTCTTTGGCGGGGTCCAGTCGAAAAACAAAGGGTTGGCCTTGGTCAATCATAAGCGCCTCTTCGGGAACAACCAGAGACTCGCTTTCCTGAAGAGCGATACTGACATGCATGAACATGCCTGCCGGGAGGGATCGATCGGCATTCTTGATGAAGCCTCGCACTTTGAAAGAACGCGAGGCGGTATCGATCCGAGTGTCGATTGCGTCGATCGTGCCCGTAAATTTTCTGCCTGGGAAGGCCGCAGCCTGTGCCGTCAGACTATCGCCTGATCCAAGCGAGCCAAAGTGATCTTCGGGGACAGAAAACTCAACGAGGACGCCCGAAAGGTCATCCAATACCGCTACCACTTCACCCGCCTTCACCCGAGAGCCGATTTCGATATCCGAGAGGCTGACGACGCCTGAAAACGGCGCTCGCAAAAACCGGTCTCCCAGTCTCTTGTTCGCTCTTTCCAGTTGGGCACGGGCGATCTTGGTCTGGGCTTTAAGGTTGTCGATAGCGGCCTGTGACATGCCGCTGGATGCCGTCAAACTGTCTGAACGCTGCAGTGCCCGGGAGGCCTCTTCAAGACGTGCTTTGGCTTCCAGCAGGTCCGCTTCTTCAACGACTGAGTCTAGGGCGATCAATAAAGAGCGGGATTCGATTTCTGTTCCCTGTGACAACCGTGATTCAACGACACGGCCGGCTGAAAGTGGAGAAATTTTGACGGAACGTACTGCCCTGGTGGTGCCTACTGCTTCGATGACGCGTTCCATGCGTTGCACGGTAGCGACAGAAGCTTCGACCACTCCAGGCTGACGCGGTGCCTTAACTGCTGTTCTCGAAGACGCGTTGTCTGTTTTTGCGAGCGGCCAGGAGTAATACCCGACACCACCCACCGCGACAACGATTGCAACAATCAAGATCTGCTTGCTGAAAGTCATTGGGGAATCAGGATAGTTTGAGCAAGGTGGCGCGACTGGGAAACTGGATTATCTTATATTTGGGGGCGTGAATCAGAGCGCTATGGCACCAGGACGAACGGGACTTGATGTCGGCAAAATAAGACATGATCAATGTATCGAGGTTAGGGATGCCGGTTGCGGCGCGCTGGCAGGACGCGCAACGCCGGCCTGATGATGAATCATTTTCCATGCATCATCCTCTAACCGGAAAAGGTTGGTGGCAACAAGCCTGCCGTCGCCTAAATTCTCATACGCGATCACATAGGCGGACTCTCCACTGACGAATCCCCGGGGTTCAGTGCAGGCGATCTGTGGTGGATTTTGAAGAATGGTTTCCCAACTCCTCATAACGGGCTGTCTCCCAAAAATGGCGCCCCAACCTGGATGGATGCATGTGACATCGTCAGTGTTAGACCACACCTTTTGCATTAGGCCAAAATCCCCCGTTGCGAGTGCTTCATAAAAACTCGCGTTTGAGGACAGGACATCTTCAAGCGGGCTGGGCATATCGGCTCCGACAAACCGCAAAATTTTAGGACTAAAGCGCTTAATTTAACGAAACGATACGACACATGCTGATGATTCTTTCACATGCCGTTGATTCCGCAGCGCTTACGATCATTAGATGAAACAGGGAATTTTTTCGCTAGGTCTCGCAGGAACAGTAATGATGCACTGCGCTTCAGGATTCGCCGACGATTTCCTCATCGATGATTTTTCCAATGATCCGTCATCTCGCTGGGAATTCATTGCAGATGGAGTAATGGGTGGCGTGTCTTACGGCAGCGTCCGGTTTAATCTCGTCGAGAAAAACGACGTCATGACGCTTTCCGGCACCGTCAGTACCGAGAACAATGGTGGTTTTATTCAAGCGCGCCGAGCATTTTCTGTCGAAAAAACTCGCGACTACCAAGGGATCATGCTAACGGTGAGAGGTAATGGAGAAGAATACTTCCTGCACCTTCGCTCGTTTTGGACTTTACTCCCCTGGCAGTACTATCAAGCTGGGTTCAAATCCGACAGCGATTGGCAGGATGTCGCTATTCCTTTCAGCGCCTTCAAACCCTCAAGTAAGGTCTTGCCGAACAATATTGCTTTAAAGGATATTGAGTCGCTGGGCGTTGTTGCCTTTGGGCGGGATCATGAGGCCAGTATCACTATCATGAATATTCGACTTTACTGAGCTGATCACAGTTAACAAAAGCAATGATTACCGTTTTTTTTGATGGCAAGTGTGGGCTTTGTTCGAAGGAGATTCGCCACTACCAGAGAATTGCACCTGCGGGACGCTTTTGCTGGTCAGATATCGCCTCCGATCCCTTACCGCTGGAAGCGATTGGCGTCTCCCAGGTGGCGGCGCTGGAAAGACTACACGCCCAAAGTGCAGACGGAGCGATTCATGTGGGGGTCGATGCTTTCCTGATAATTTGGGCGGCCTTGCCGCGCTGGCGACTGCTTGGAAGTATTATCAGCTTGCCGGGGTGCTATCAATTGGCAGGAAAACTCTACGACAGGTTCGCCAAAAAACGTTTCGAACAACTGGACCACTGCCAGGCGGCCATCGCGCCAGATTAAATTGATTTGCCCGACCCGATGTCACTTTATGCGAGAACTGTATGCTCACGAGAGATAAGAAAATGGGTTTGCGCGTTGGTTTTCTTGCCGTTGTATTTGTGCTGGCTAACAGCGCCGATGCGGCCTCTGCAGAACTCGACCGGGAATCTTTTTCCCTGGTGGGCGAGGCATTAGTTGAAGTGGGGCCGTTCGACCTGGATGTCTACCAGGCGCGACACTTCACTCGCAATGCAAACGAGACTCTGGTTGAGCTGACTTATCTTCGCGACGTTCCCAGATATTTATCCCTCAAGGGCTGGGATAAAGGTTTCGAACACATCGAGTCTGACCCAGATTTGAAACTCGCCATGGAATGGGTGCGTTCCAACACTCCAGACCTTAAAGAAGGTGACCGTTTTGCCATGCTGGTGAAAGGATCGGTGACCAGATTGTATTTGAACAACCTTTTGGTAAGCGACAGTAACTCTCCAAACGTCGCCAGAATAATTCATTCCCCCTGGATCGGGGACGAGGCACTTGATCTAGAGATTAGGGCGCAACTCTTGGGGAAAGAATAAGGAATAAATACTAAATAAAGGGGAAAGAATAAAAAAGATCGACCACAGAGCGGGAGATCACTGGCTGTCTGAAGGTGCATCAGGTTCCTCCGTCTTCTCCTCGGGAATGTCGACGCTGCGATGTTTTCCAGGTTGATCTTGAACGTAAGAAGTATGAATCGACTGGCTGTACCAATCCCCATAGAGGGCCGCTTCGAACCGGAGCTGATCTTCGATAGGGTCCTTGTTGGAGGGCTTCTTTGAGTTGTTTGCTGCCATAACTTTTCGCTTCAGTCTGGTTTCTGTGCTGGGTCGTGGGGTAGAGGTCGGCGATCGAGCGCGACGACAATACCTGTCGTTCGGCGCAAACGGTGGTCTCCCGATACTTCGCGACATTCACTCGCCGGCGGCCAACCCGCCGCGACGGGCTCATAGACAAAATCCGGTCGAAAAGATGATCTTGAGGATATCACCGAGAGTCGCAGCACGTTGCTCGAAAACTTTTCCATTAGTCCATTATCTTTCGAATAAGTGAAATCCTCGTGTTCAGAGGCCTGTTTCAGCAGTTCTGCTCATAACGACGCCAATGCAAAAACTGAATCATCTCGTCAACTCTAAGTGGACCGCAGTAAAACCGATCGACCGATCGCGGCATTTTGAACTAAAAGCGCTTACGGAGCAGACAAGACAAAGTGCCCAAGTCGTCTGCCTGATGAGATGTGTCGTAACCCGTTCTTTGGTCCAGGTCTGCCTGGATGAACTGTTGGACAAGAACAAGTGGCGCAAAGGATGGTTTCGGGGGGAGCCGCCGACGAAATCATCAGAATCTCCGAATGCAGGATAATCAGTTATCGATTATCCGTAGTAGTACTCCACCTCGGACCAGGTATCCGTCGGGAAGGTCCAAATAAAAACGAGCGGCTTCGACCCAGTGTTTGTGATCCCATGTCGATGACATCGAGGAACATAGACGACCGATCCCGGGCCGACGGCCTGTTCACTTCCATTTAGATGCATCAAGCCTTCGCCTTCCAGAATGAAGTAACTTTCTTGAGGGTCATGGTGATGCGGCAAAAGCGATGCGCCGGACTCCAGCCGCAGAATCCCAAAGCTGAACCCGTCTGTTTCTGCATTTGATGCATCGATCAGGAGTTTGTATGTAAGGCCAGGATTCTGGTCAGATGTAGCCCAGGGGGCGTCGTCCAACGTAGAGATAAATGCTTTTTGGCTCACTGTGTCTGTAGCAGCATCTATGAGGATTGGTGCCAGGATTAGGGTTTCGCAGAAATCAGCCAGCAAGCGCTTTTCATATACACGCCCGCATCCTGCTGGTAACTCTTGAGACCTTCCAGCATGTGCTGCAGGACGCGTTCCTTCAAAGCATCGTCAGCTTCGTGGAGCAGCGTCCGGATTGAGTTCATTGCCATGAAAAGCTCTGCAGACTTACTCACGGTACTGCCGACTAAGAGAGTCGGCTGGTGTGAGACGAGATTAATATCGGTAAAGCCTGCGGTGTTAAGGATGTCCCGAACTCGAGCTTCTTTTGCCAGGGTAAAAGCACCCGGCGCATCGTAGTCTGGAGAGTTGTGGCTTTCAGAAAATGCTTCAACACACTGCATCGGAAACTGATACCACTCATTTTCTTCTGGCGCACACCAGACTGCCAATAACAGCCGTCCACCTGGCTTAAGCCCTTTTCGCAAGCGTGAAAAGGCTTTGATGAGGTCTCCAAAAAACATGACGCCGCAACGCGAGATGAGTAGATCCTGGGCTTTATCAAATTCAAAGCGTGCGGCGTCGGCCTCAATAAATGAAACGTTCTTAATACCGGCCTCTTCGGCAGTGCAGACCGCGCTTTGAATGAGCTTCTTGGAGATGTCGATGCCAATGACATGTCCGCTGTCATCCAACGCTGAAGCAATCTGTAATGCGGTCGCTCCAGTGCCGCATCCTATGTCAGCGACCTGTTCCGAACCGGAAAGATCGGCCGCTTCCAACAATAAGTCAGTTAACGGTTGAAGCAATTTATCCAGCGCTGATTTATGGTGGACCCAGTAGTCGGCTGTCTGTGTATTCCAGAGTTCGTGCTGCTTTGCGTTGACTGAGGCCGCAGGATCCATTAACTCACATTCATGTTTTGTGGTGCGATGGTATGAGAGAGGACGGTCTGAAAGTTATTCGGACTTTGCGCAGGTATACAGAGTGAGTCCGCCTGCAGGTCAATCAGTTGATCCGCCAGTTAAGGACAATGCGCAAAAGTCGATTATGCAAATAACCAGAAATACGCGATGGCGACAACGATGATAGTCAGCGCTAGGTGTAATAAACCTTTTTTCTTCATGTGTTGCTCGATGGGGGCTCGTAATTTAACTCGATAGTTTTTCTGCGGTCAGGGTGGGTCACGCGGCTGTTGTCAGGCGGTGACTTCTCCCATCAGCATCTCAGGCTGGACATTGGTGAAGTTGGGAATATCCTCAATGGCAGGGCCCATCTTTGGCATTGCAGCATCCATGGCAGCCTGATCAGCAAAAAGAATTGTCGCAATAGCGTGATACCCTGGGGGTGCGTTGGGACCGCCCGCATTGCCTTTGGTTACGACGCGGCTTTGAATATGCTTACCCGCACAGTTATCAACAATCGCGAAGTGCTTGTTGGCATAGTAATCATGATCAAAATGCGTGTTTTCCCCGACGGGATACAGAACCTGAAGTGAGACCGGCATGGTTTCTCCTTGAGTCTAGATAGCGTGAGTGGATCCCTCTTATCAAGTGTATCAGGTCTAATCTGCATGGCAGGCCAATCCTGAAAAGAGCATAGCACCAGTGATCGGTTTGAATTAGTCTATCGAGGCTACTAGGAGACACTTTAAGAATATCGGCGTTTATCCATGACAAATTCAATTCAAGAGATACTTTCGGTCCTAGGGAGTTGTGCGCACAAGGGGTATGAAGAGGCTCGGTCCATGCCGCCGGCTTTTTATACCGCGCCAGAATTTTGTGAATTTGAGAAGAGCACGCTTTTTCGAGAGCAATGGATCTGCCTTGGGCGTGTAGACCAGATTCCAGAGCGTGGTGATTACTTTACGGTTGATCTTGTCGGTGAGCCGCTGATTGTTGTTCGGGGGCAGGATGAGCAAATCAGGATTCTTGCAAACGTTTGCCGGCACCGAGGTTCCTTGGTTGTCGAAGGCGCGGGAAAGGCAAGAAATTTTGTTTGTCCTTACCACGCCTGGTCCTACGACATCGACGGGCATCTGATGAGAGCGCCGCTTATTCCCGAGCGACCGGACTTTGATTTAAAAAACTGTCGACTTCCGCGCTTTGCCTGTGAGATCTGGGGCGGCTTCATTTACGTCAACCTTGGCAATGAAGCCCCTCCTCTTGCGCCTCAACTCGAAGGTTTGAGTCATTTGCTTACCCGCTACCACATGGATGAAATGGTGGAGTTGCACGGGGAGGAGAGTGTTTGGGAGACGAATTGGAAGTGTCTCGTGGAAAATTTCATGGAGGGCTACCATCTTTCGAGCGTTCATCAGAAGACGCTGCACGCTATCACGCCCACTCGACTTTGCCGTCACTTTCCGTCGGGCGAAGGCTACTTTGGATATTTCTCAAACTTCCCGGAGGACCTCCCGCAACGGGGTGCTTATCACTCCGACCTCACTGCAGAAGAAAGGCAGCGATCTGTGATGTTTGCTGTGCCGCCAGGCCATGTGGGGAGCGTCACTGGCCATATTGTGACTTATCTATACCTGCAGCCTGCTACCGCAGACACGGTCAAGGTCAAAAGGGGTATTGCTTTTCTCGACCAAGAGATTCCTGAGGAGGAGCGCCGGGCTGCCGCGGACCTTTTCGAACGGACAATGGCTGAGGACATGCGCCAGCTGGCCGTGCTACAAAAGGGCCTCAAGGCAGAAAGTGCGCAAACTGCGCCACTCGCGCCGGCAGATTATGAGGGAAATGTCTGGGATTTCTATCAGTACCTGGCTACAAGACTAGCTAGGCGTGCCTAGGCCTAATGCGTCCGATCGGGAGGTTAAGGTGGTGTATTGGAGTCCTTGAATTCTGACACCTTAATCTCTGAATCGATAACTAGGAATTCCGAGTGTTTTTTCGCTGAGCCTCGATCGTCATGCTATATTTTTCCCTGGGAAGCTTTCAAAAACCCCACTGAAATTCGGGTCAATGTCGAAGATAGTTCATAACGAGAATGACCATGTTTCTAAATCTGAGCGCTTATCAGGGTTCAGAAAATGTTCAATAATAAAGTGCACCATAACCATTCCATCGGATATCGGAGGACAAAATGACAAACGGTACGATTTACGATCTGCGCGATCAACTAGCGGTCGGTCAAATATCGCGGCGGCAATTTCTGAAGCGAGCAGGAGCTCTGGGGATCAGTGCGGCAGCGACTTCAACCCTCTTGGCTTCGGCTGCGTCCTCGGCGGCAACTCGAAAGACCGGGGGTACGCTTCGGGTCTGTATCGCAAGTGGCGGTACAACAGACAGCCTGGATCCAACCAAATTTCTGTCAACTGGTGACTACGCCCGCGGGCACTCGATCTACAACCCGCTGGTGGCGCTCAATCCCAGCATGCAACCCATACCGGCGCTTGCGGAATCCTGGGAATCCAACTCAACGGCAGATGAATGGGTATTTTCGCTGCGTAAGGGTGTGACCTTCAGCAACGGAAAAGACTTCACTTCCGCAGATGTTCTTTATTCGTTGCAGCGCCATCTCAGGCCCGAATCGGAATCCCCAGGCAAACCGTTGCTTGAGCAAGTTACTGAAATGAAAGCAGATGGGCCGCATGTGGTCCGAATGAAAACTGCATCTCCCAACGCGGACCTGCCAATTCTTTTCACCCAGCCGCAGTTCATGATCTCACAGGAAGGCGAGGAAGAGTTCGTCAATCCTTCGGGAACTGGTGGATTTATCCTGAAAGAGTACGAGGTTGGGATCTACGCGCGTGTTGAGAGAAATCCCAATTACTGGGGTGATTGTTACCTCGACGCTCTGGAGTGGATCACCAACGTCGACGGTACCGCACGTATGAATGCGATGATGGCGGGTGAGTACGACATCGCCACCGAAGTTGATCGAAACCTGATTGATCTGGTAGCGCGCGCACCTGGAGTCGAGATCGTTGCGTCTGCTTCCGGAAGACACACCAATCTGTCGATGATGTGTGACCGTGAGCCAACCAGTAATCATGATCTCAGGCAGGCGTTGAAATA
>MDSX01013623.1_pt1 | contig 12907 bp, 12 predicted proteins | sample 811141 | NCBI WGS metagenome assembly MDSX01 (sample SAMN05326642, study PRJNA326480) | marine metagenome | isolation source: seawater | place: Atlantic Ocean: South East | collected 2010
TAACCGCTACAAGAATTACTATCAATATTACGGTTACTGATTTTAGGTTGAATGACTGGATTAATAAACTGTTATTTATCAATCTATGATAGTTAACAGCTAAGAATTTTATCTATTATGTCCTGTTTTTTTAGTTTCATATTCAAGTTAAGTCCTCTAGTTTTCGCATGATTAATAAGCTGCTTTTTTGTCATTGACTCTAAATCAAGGCCATTATCATCACTATTTTCTAATAGGGTTTCTTTTACCGTCGGCTCCTGTCCTTTTAGAGATATTTTATTCAGAGAGAACCAATTACTCCCAGAAAAATAGTAGATCATCCATAAAAAGATGTAAGCCCCACCCCATATACCTATATTGTACAAGCCCAGAAAATAAAACTCTTCTACGCCTTTATTTGTTCCAGAACTCCCAGTAGTGTACGCCCCCAAAACGCATAAAATCGCTAGGAATATTCCTGGAGGCAGCCCAAGCTTTTCACCAAAAGATACCAATGACTTGATCATATTGTTACCAAATTTCTAATTTTAAAAGGGTTAAAGTTTTTTAATCTATTTAGATTGTAAATACTAAAAGTTAAATATTTATTGTATTCTTTTTCGTCTAATTATGTTGAGGGTACTAAATAGGAACTCTCGCTGTTTAACTAAATTTGTTTCAAAGTAATAACGATGGCCAATTTCATCTTTCGTTCACTACTAACGTTTATCCAAAGATATAAGGCGCAACACTCTCTACTGATATACCACCATCCTTCACTTCCAAGCGCTTTCAGAGTATTGTATGCGCTTTTGTCTTAGGTAGAGCTATCAACCCAATCTAAAAGTTTAATGAAAGACGATATGTATTTTTTAATTCAGGTACATTAATAGAAAACTTTCACACGGTTTTTTTTATTCATCAGTATCGAGGTTTGTAGGCAAAGTATATAGATCCTAGTGGAATTCATACTTCATTCTTCAAGGTTTTTAGATAAATCTTTTATGAATACGCCACTTCGTCGTTAATCGTTAGTTTGTTAAACAATAGTGGCATTGCATTTTTAAGATCATTTATCTGAAAAATATGGAATATTAGTCAAAATTTTTGACATCAAATTTACTTAAAGGATTGATTTAATTAAATCAAAAAAGAACATTAGTTTTTGGGATTATGTCAAGGACGATAAAACTTCATTGTTCGTTATTATCTGAGTGGTTGATATACAGAGGCTATAAAAATATATTTTTGGTTTTTAACTTCTTTGTAACCTTTCAAAAGGGCCAAGGCTTTTTAATGATTAATATTAATGAAGTTAAACTCTTCGATTTCACTTATATGGACCGTCTTACGGTTCGCTCATGTGGCAAAGGGCGTATTTTTTTGAGTAAAGCGGCAAAGGCTCAGCCGAAAGCTCCCATATTTGTTTTTGTACACGGCGGTTACCATGGGGCCTGGTGTTTTGCCCATTATCTCGAATACTTTGATAGAAAAGGTATACCGACTGCAGCTATTGATTTACGTGGACACGGAGGTCTTAAGCAGGATACTGACTTTCATCTAGCTGGGGTAAAAGAAATGGCCATTGACGTGGTATCAGCATGTACTGCGCTCGCGGGTCCGCCAATACTTGTTGGGCATAGCCTCGGTGCATTGGTTGCTGCTGTCGCCGGTGAGGAAATTAAGCTTATGGGATTTGGACTATTGGCACCATCACCACCGGGCCAATTAGAGTCACTCAAGTCTCTTCCAACGGTACAAGAAGGTACTTCTCTTGCTCCACCAGATCAAAAAACATGCCTTAATAAATTTTTAGCTGGCGAGATTATAGAGAACTTTGATCCGTTTTTAGAGAAATTGTGCAAAGAGAGCCCTCGATTACTAAATGACCGACGTACGTTAAGAATACACATAAATCCGCACCGGTTTGAACTTCCGTCGTTGTGTCTAGCAGCCGAGCGTGACATTAACGCGCTGCATCCCGTAGGCCAAGACAGAGCTACTGCAAAATTTTTTGGGGCTGATTTCTATGAACTTTTTGATACCCCTCACTGCATGATGCTCTCTTCTAAATGGTATGAGAGTGCCTACTACCTGGAAAGTTGGAACTACAAGGTCATTGCTATTCCAAACCATGATTTTTAAGATAGCTAATACTTTTTAATGTAAATAAAATAGACTGAGTTTATGATGATCAAACATAACGTGCATGCTTCCCCATCAAATTTAATGTTGCCACGCTCCAAACAATTAGCTTGGAAAATTTCAGAAGTAGCAGCGGATCAAATACCTGTTGAAAGTGACGTCGTAGATATGATCATTAATAGGGTTATTGATAATGCTGCGGTGGCATTGGCATCTCTAAACAGGGGATCGGTTAAATCGGCTCGCGCAATGGCCTTTGCTCATAGAAGAAAAAATGGAGCAACTCTTTTTGGCTTTTCAAAAGAAAAAACTTTTTGCGCGGAATGGGCGGCATGGGCAAATGGCACGGCGGTGCGCGAATTAGACTATCATGACACATTTTTAAGCGCCGATTATTCGCATCCTGGCGACAATATCCCACCACTTCTTGCAGTAGCACAACAGTGCGGGAAAAATGGTAGTGATCTGGTACGTGGAATTGCCACTAGCTACGAGATACATTTGGGTTTAGTAAGAGGTATTTGTCTACACGAACACAAAATTGATCACATTGCACATCTTGGACCTTCTGTTGCTTCTGGACTATCAACTTTACTGAACCTTCAAAAGGATATCGCTTACCAAGCTGTTCAACAAAGTTTGCACTGTTGCATTACAACCAGACAATCGCGCAAGGGAGAAATATCATCCTGGAAAGCCTTTGCACCAGCATACGCTGGGAAGGTTGCCATTGAGGCTGTTGATCGATGCATGCGAGGTGAAGGTGCGCCAAGCCCTATATATGAAGGTGAAGATTCGATTATTGCCTATTTATTGAATGGCCGCACTGCGCGAGAGCAAGGAGATTCACCATATTCTCCCTCCTATACCATATTACTTCCGGGTACAGGCGAACCAAAACGGGCCATCATGGATTCATATACAAAGGAACACTCCGCCGAATACCAAGCTCAAGCTTTGATAGATCTAGCATTTAAAATGCGTAAACAAATTGATGACCTGGAAAAGATAGAAAAAATTCTCATACACACGTCCCACCACACCCATAATGTGATCGGAACTGGTTCGGAGGATCCACAAAAAATGGATAAACGATCTTCAAGAGAAACACTGGATCACTCTATCATGTATATTTTTGCTGTTGCATTGCAGGATGGTCGCTGGCATCACATTGACAGCTATGCAAAAAAACGAGTGTCACAAAAAGATACGATTAGGCTGTGGCATAAAATTTCCACCAAAGAAGATAGCACTTGGACAAACCGCTATCATGCCCAAAAAGCTTCCGAGAAATCTTTTGGAGGTCGTGTAGAGGTGATCATGATGGATGGTCAAATAATTGCAGATGAAATAGCTGTCGCCAATGCCCATCCTCTAGGTGCTAAACCTTTTGCTCGCAATGATTACATCAGAAAATTTAAAGTACTGACTGATGATTTTCTTCCAACATCAGAAAGTAATAATTTTTTAGAGACTGTACAAAATCTGCAGTACTTGACAACTCAACAGCTTCAAGAGCTTAATCCTGTAGTGTCCGAGGACTATATTAAAGAAAATACTCGCGCGGGTATTTTCTAACGTGGTCTATATTCCTGCTTGTTAAGATACCGATAAAGTAACCCAAGTTTTTATGGATCTCTGGAAGGTAATTAAATGCGAAAGCTATTTTCTAATAAAAATAAGACGAAGGAAAAAAAGGATACTAATGCCCCACTACTGTTTAATGAACGTTTACAATTAAAACTAGAAAAAGAAGAAGTGAAGCTTTTCGCGATGGAAAAAGAGATATCTAGATTAAAAGAACATCTAACTGATTTACGCAACGAGAATTCATTTTTAAAAGATCTCCTAAAAGACCAACGTTTGAGCATAATTTCACCACTTTCAGAGAAACTAAACGAAGAGGGACTAATCCCTAGAGTAAAGATAAAAGAACCCAAACCAGCAACTGTAAGAGAAATACAAGAAGCAGTTTCCAAAGCCAGCAAAACTAATCTAAAGAAACCTATTCAGCGCAACGTGACGAATTCCGCTTTCTTTGTGAAAGAGCCAGAGGTATCCACCTTAGACACAGCATCTACAGAGATAAAGACAGAGATAGATAGAGAAGAAACACCTGATGTAACTATGGCTAGGCTTAAGTACAAAATAGATAGAGGGGAATATAAGCTAGCAAAGACAGTCTATGCGCAACAGGTTTGGAATATAATCCTCGATAGAAAAGATGAGGTCCCTGATAACGTAAGAAATAGAAGATATAATGATGTTCTGTGGGGAATGAGAACTAAAACCAACACTGCTTTCGATACTAAATTTGAGATCAAAGAAGTATTAGATATTTCGGCTTACACAAAGATACACCAACATCTGCGAAAAGACCTGAAAAACAGAGCATTAGTAGAGCCACTGCTACAATTCCCCAATGACTTAGTGAAAGAAATAACTGAAGAAAACGAGAGATTATCTAAAGAAAATGTAGTCGAACTGAAAGATGTTAAACAACAAAAAGCATTAGATGAAGCAAAGCAGGAAGATGAAGATCTAGATAGACTAATGCCCGATGTCATGGATCATTTCAATCCAATGGCAGAGGCTGAGATAGCATTATTAGATGAAGAAATAGCTAGTGCTAGAGAGGCTAAAGCCAAAGTAGAACCTAAAGAAGAACAGCCAAAGCCATCACCACAACCACCTACATTAAACTTGGAGTTATCAGAACAACCTGCAGAAGTAAAAGATGAGGCAAAAGAACGTAGAGCCAGAGTATTCCAGAAGGAAGAACCATTGGAATATGTAAAACCAAAAGGCTTTTGGAATTGGATTAAAGGCTATTGAGAGGCGTGGTTTAAAGTTTATCGAGATGCATCAAAAAACATTATAGGCGCAACACTAAAAATAAGTACGACTGTCGAGATAATTCTTATTAGTGTTAATGCAATTCTAGACTTCTCTGCAGTGATCTCTATTCGCTTTAAAACTTCTAGCTGTTCTTCTTCATAATCTAAGCTGTCCATAACTATCCCCTTCAATATGCTTTCGATTTTGATGTTTAAACTCAGCGTTTTATTACGGCCCAATGGGATCAGGAACAATTAGCTCCGCAAACAATACCCAAGAGAAAGAGTGGCGTTATCCAAAATCTAATTCAACAATGGAGTTTGAACTAAAAACAGTCTGCAACTGTGCTACTTATGTTCTTTGCTAGATGTTCGACTGTCCTAATCCTTTTTTGATATTATGGTTTAATATAATTTATTTGATATCAATGTTTTTATCTCTTAGAAATTTTTTTTAATCTTAAACCAATTTATTTAATTTCTTACCATCCGTCTGAGATCTAACGTTTACCCAGTGCAAGTTTTTCAGAATGAGGGTGTCTACGTAATACTAGCATAGCTATTGCACCAATAAACGGACCTGGAGCAAGCAACAAAAACATCCATTGAAAGCTGCCGAATAATTGTGCAAAAACTGGGACCAACCAAATTGTTATCATCGTTACCCCAAAACCAATTGCCATCTGAACAGTCAAGGCTGTTCCAACGAGATTCGGTGCTGACAGTTCTGTAACCGCTGCCGAAAACTGACCGCTATCAGCTATTATAGTTAAGCCCCAAAGTAATGCTATCAACCCAAACAAGAATGGAGAGGTGTTTACTAGAAAACCTATTGAAAAGGCACAACTCCCAGAAACAAGCATCAAAACAGCTGTAATGTAACATCTGCCATAAATATCAGATAAATATCCGGCGATGACGCAGCCAATTGCACCAATAGAGACGATGAAAAAGCTAAAGTACTCAGGCGCCCCAAAAGGAATCCAATCAAAATCATTCAAAGAAAAATGAGCAAACGTCAATATCCAAGCCCACATCGCGTAGAGCTCCCACATATGACCCACATAGCCTATATTCACGAGAGCCAAAGGCTTATTGTTAAGCACCTGAATAATCTGGCTAGGCTTGAACCGAGTTCGGGCGAAATAAACTGGACCCTCAGAAACAAAAAAGACAACTATCATACCAGCTAAAAATGTCATTAAAGAGCTTACCCAAATCACGATTAACCAATCTGTATCTAGAGTCATCGCGCGAAAAAGATGGGGCGCAGCTGATCCTAGGGTAAGAGCTCCAATAATGACTCCCATAGCAATACCGCGGCTCTTTTGAAACCAAGTTGCTATAAGCTTTACAACCGGAGGATAAACACCTGATAGTGCAACACCCGTTAAAAGTCTGACAATTATTATAGAAAGTGGGGTATCCATCCAAATCAATAATAAATTTGCTATTGCCGCTAACGTGCATGAAAAGGCGATCAATAAAACCAACGGCATACTGTCGGAAAGGTTAAAAAACGCAACCACAATGGCTCCAATAACGAATCCTAACTGCACGGCATTAGTTAGCCAAACTTTCTCACTTTCGCCTAGCCCTGAACGTAATGTCAATTCGGGCAAAATGACCGTTCCCGAAAACCAAGTTGACATGGCCCCAATAAGGCAAATGCTTATGATAGATAAAGCAAACCATGGGCTCGTTTTAACTGGATCTAAAAACATTAAGATACCTAACATGGAAACATCAGCTATCAAACCAACTTATGCACCTGCAGTGCACCAACTTTAAATTATAAAACTAATCTCGTATTCTTAGGTGATGAGCTTTTCTAATATCCCACTGCGTCTGGAGTTAGATCAAGAATAGTGAACTGCGATATAAATGACTAACTAGTATACATTCTGACTATTTAGGAGCAGTTTTTGATTGAACACAGACCTCACTTTACAACTCATGGATAAAAGGAATTTATTATTCTTTAACCACGAACAATAATATGCTTTTCCAATATTGATAGGGGGATTAAAATGACTGCCGAAGAAACTGTACTGAGGGATACGAATCATTTACTCAAGGGGATATGATAGCAATATCAGAACTTTACGATAAAGATTATATCATTACAGTAAATTGAACTCATGCTTTATCAGGGAAGTATATAGGATTTGAGTCTTTTGCTATTAACTTCTTAGGGAAATTAGAGGAAACTTGGCCGAGGGTTCCCTAGAGATAGAGAAAGTCGTTTCTAATGAGACAGATGTCTATGTTTTTATTAAAATAACCGCTAATAAATTTAAAAAACGTTCTATCCATCACTTCGTTGTAAAAAATGAATTAGAAGTAGAATTTAACATCTACGATGATAGTCGGGTAATACCAACGAGTATGAATAGCTACTGATTATGGTTTGAAATTTCAAGTTACCAGTCGTTTCCCACAAGGGCTTTATTTGTGATGATAAAAATCACCAATCAATTAAATTAGACTAGTATTTACAAGGCCAAAACTCCATATCATTTGCCAATCTAAAATATCTCAGATTTATTTTTCCGACTATTCACGCAGATAGAGACATTCGATTATCAATGCTATTGTTGTATTTGCGTATTATTTTTTCGCTACCATGGCTTATACCAATAACTTGGACGGCGGCGCCTCTATTTTTTAGTTTATTGATCACAGTTTCTAGCGCAGCAACACTTGTGACATCCCAAAACTGCGCCGCCCCAACATCGATTATTGCTTCTTTTAATTTCTCATTAAAATCAAATGCATTAATAAAATTAGAAGCCGAAGCAAAGAACACTTGTCCTTCCACTAAATATACTCGGCTTTCCTGGTTGATTGATAACTCGGACGATAGTTTAAAGGTTTTCGAGATTTTAGAGGCAAAGAATAAACCAGAGAGGAGAACACCAACCAAAACACCAAGAGCCAAGTTGTGGCTAACTACCACGGTAGTAACAGTCGCCAACATTACGACCGAAGAACTTTTTGGATTACTCTTCAAATTTTTAATAGACAACCAATCGAATGTGCTAACCGACACCATGATCATGACAGCAACAAGAGCAGACATAGGCACTTGCTGAACCCAATCGTTCAAACCAATACAAAGAAATAGAAGAAATATTCCAGCACAAAAAGAAGACAATCGTCCACTACCACCGGACTTGATGTTAATTACAGACTGACCAATCATAGCACAACCTGCCATACCACCAATAAAACCTGTTGCGCAGTTTGCTATACCTTGCCCAACACATTCTTGATTTTTGTTGCTAGTACTATTCGTTAAATCATCAACAATGGTTGCTGTCATTAAAGATTCCAGAATCCCAACCACTGCAATCGCAGCAGAATATGGTAAAATAATAAAGAATGTTTCTAAAGTTAGTGGAATATTAGGAACTAAAAACAATGGCAGGGTTTGTGGAAGCTCCCCCATATCACCGACCGTTCTCAGATCTAAATCTAGAAAAATAGTTAAAACAGTGAGTAAAACGATACATAAAAGTGGGGATGGTATAATTTTTATATATCTTGGCATTACATAAATTATTAACAATCCGGCGGCTACCATGAGGTAAGTCAAATTTGGCACATCAATTAATTCTGGTAGTTGAGCTAGAAAGATTAAAATTGCAAGGGCATTAACAAACCCGATGATGACTGACCGGGACACAAACTTCATTAATGAACCAAGCTTAAACAGTCCTATCCCTATCTGTAAAACTCCTACCAATACGGTAGCTGCTAGCAAATACTCCAGCCCATGATCTTTAACCAGAGAGACCATTAAAACAGCAGTAGCGGCTGTAGCGGCTGAAACCATGCCAGGTCGTCCACCAACAATGGAGGTTATAACGGCTATTGAAAATGAAGCATAGAGCCCTACCCTTGGATCCACCCCAGCTATAATAGAAAAAGCAATGGCTTCAGGTATGAGTGCTAGAGCAACCACCAATCCTGCAAGCACATCGCCCCGAATATTAACAATCCAATCTTTAAAAAAATTATTTTTGAACAAAATATCCCCAACTTTTTAGATGCACTTTCTATTAAACAATTGAAATATCACGCTTTTAGATAGAAAAGTCAGTGTTGGTTTGGAGGGGCAGATATGCATAAAATGCATAATAAACAAGAGAAAGAACCTATCTCCTCAAAAGGAACAGAAGAAACCATTTGTCACATTACCAATGAGCTACTTAAATTGTTAAAAGTATATTCAGATTACGGAGCGGTTCAGTTATGAAACTTTCGTTTATTTATCTAGATTTTCCATTTTGGAGATCCGAAATATCAAAAATTGCTCTCTATATAAAAAAAATAGAGTTCGAGAATCGAGTTATTATGCCAGAGGAATTCAAGCGCGTGAAAGAAAATGGTCGGCTAGATGATGGCACCCTCATTCCCCACCATCAACTACCTTGCCTTTTGGTAGACGGGCATCCGCTTGCGCAAACGGGTGCAATAGCAAGGTTTTGCGGAAAGCTCTCTGGGCTATACCCCAAACACAATGATTTACTTGCTGCTAAAATTGACCAGTTCATAGATCTTGCAACCGACATCACAGTTTTAGTAGCCAATACCAATCGAGATGACAGCGAGGGAGAAAAACAGCGTAAACGAGGAGAGCTTGTCAACGGCGACCTTAAGAAGAAACTAAATATCCTAGAGAATAATATAGAAATAAATAACGACTGGATAATTGGACCTCGTATGGGGCTCGAAGATATTACTGTATGGAGATTGTTGGGTTGGCTTTCTTCCGGAGCAGTAGATGGTATTCCAACAACTATTATTAACCAATATCCAAAAATACAGAAAGTTTGCCTAGCTGTGGATAACCAGCCAGTTATACAGGACTGGATCAAACTCACATATAAAGAAGGCTATGTGAGAGGCAATTACCTGTAAGCTTTTATCCCTTGTGTTTTACAAGACTTTATTTGGGAGATATGCAGCCCAGGAGACATTTGACCTGTAAATAGCACTTGCCATCAATCTATTTGGCTTCACACGACGTAAAAACGTAGGGATATAGTTAGTACATTTTTACATGGTCAACCCAATATTAAACGTAGATTTCTGGATAGTAAGAACTGTGCAATACTCAATTGCCACTTGTAAGTGGACGCATAGAACTTTGGCATACTAGTTAGAGATTTATAAAAAAATGGCAGGGGGCAGAGTTATGGGTAGCGTGCTTATAGAAAATATAGCCGCCGATAGTTTTTATATGATCTTTAGTTTCATCCACAAAACTTCAAATATCACGATAGATATTAAAGAAAAGTATGACGGAGGAATAGTTTGTCTTACACAAAATCAATTCGATAGACTATTAGTAACAGACAACGACTGTAACTGGATTGAAAACTGGGAAAAACTTCAAGATTTAGGAAAATTCATAAGCAGAGAATTTTCTGGCTTAGAAAGCCTTTTAAAGGTTTCCGCTTTTGAATATTTTTTACCCTTTTTAGACGAGTTAGAAAATTATGATATCTCTAATTTCGAATTAATCGACTGGTTTTCAGAATTTGGTTTTAAAGAACAAGGGATTTGTTATGAAATTGTCGGTGGTTTGAAAGTACTACCATTTAATGGTATTTCTAGTACTGCTCGTTTAAAGAGATATCATACCCCAAGTCTAAAAATGATTTGGAACGGTGAATAAAAAATATTTATTATTTAGGAAGCATATGAAACGCCTTTTTATAACTTCTAAAATAGATAACATAAAGCTAGCCGTTGAAGAGTTTGGAAACCCCATTGGATCTCCTATTTTATTGATACATGGTTTTGCCCAATCTTACTGGTGCTGGAAGAAGCAATTTTTTTCTACCTGTTTAAAGGACTTTCGGATTATTAGTTTCGACCTCAGAGGACACGGCCGCTCAGAAAAGCCTATTAAAGGTATGTCCTACTTAGATAGCAGGCTCTGGGCTTCAGATATTGCATCTATTATTGATACTCTACAACTGACACGGCCTATAATTGTCGGTTGGTCATATTCAGGTCTAGTTGTATGTGACTATTTAAGACACTATGGTGATTCTCTTTTGGGGGGAATTAATTTTGTATCCGCGAGGACAAAAATTGGCACCCATGCCGCCAAAAGAATGTCTGGGAGTTTGTTTCTAGAACTAGCACCGGGTTTTTGTTCGAAAAACTCCAAGGATAGAACCATTTCAGTTGAAAGATTTTTAGACAATTTAACAGAGTGTAAAATAGCAGACCCTGATTTTTACGAAATGCTAGGATATAATTTAACAGTACCAGTTGAAGTGTGCCAAGCCTTACTGCAAAGATCAGTGGATAATGATGACATAGTTTCAAATCTAAAGACCCCTACCCTTATTACTCACGGAGACAAAGACACCTCAGTATTGTTGTCTATGGCGAAGCATAACCACTCATTAATACCGGAATCTCAACTATCCGTATACAAGGAAACCGGACATGCGCCCTTCTATGAAAAACCAGAGAGATTTAACCTAGAGCTTGCTAGATTTGTAACCGATTGTTTTGGATCGTAACTACATCGTTCGGTTCTTGAAATAAGTATCTTTATGCAAGATCAAACCGTCTTTAAATGTTAGAATGTCGCAGCTTAAAAACTCTTGATCCTCCCCCGACTTCAATCGAGCCGTTCTATAAAACTCGCAATATGCCTTATTTCCTGAAATCGTAAGTTGCTCTGTTCTCCAATTAACAAATTCAACGCTATCAAAAAGCCCCTGGAATACCGAACGAACTGTTTCCTTACCTTCGAATCGTGTTCCAAAAACATCTGGCCCACTTCCATGATCAAAAATACAATCCTCCGAGAAAAATGTCATGACTAGATCAGCATCATTCTTATTGAATGCATCGCCAATTTCATTCAATAGCTCGACGGTTATCAATTTCTCAGAATTTTTTTCCATAATTCAATACCTTACTCAGGATAGACCCAGATGTTAAACTAAACGGTAACTTTCTCTATTTATTTATATGGTAATTTCAACATAAAGAAATTTTCTTATGTACACTCAAAATTGTTTGGCTTGTCAAATAAATTGTCAATATCAAATATAAATAGTTTTACCTTCCTTAACTGAATAATGTTGAAGCAAACTCTTTTTCATTTTAAAGTTGACGTTGATATGTCTAATGATAAGTCCTTAGGCGTAACACTATTTTTTTGAAATGGATCACTTAATGACAAAGCCGCACATAGCTCAAAAGTCCCCTTTCCCCACTCAAGTTGAAGAGGGAAAGTCTTATTCTTGGTGCACCTGTGGTAAAAGTGCTAAACAACCTTTTTGTGATGGTGCTCATAAAGGGTCCGAATTTGTCCCTCTTCGATATAAAGCAGCAGAAACCACTCAGGTTTTCTTTTGTGGTTGCAAGTACAGTGAGAATGGGGCGTTATGCGACGGTTCTCATTCAAAATTGTGAACGGTTAACTCTGAAAAATAGAAACCTCCACAGTCTTACCCCCCTGATTGGGGAGTACCAATGAACAACCCGAGAAACAATTTAAAGAACAGTGGTGAAATTTCTAAACATTTAGCGCGTTTTACTTTCGCCATGATGCAACCTTTCTTGGCTGCATTTTTGTTATTGACCGCCCATACATGACATAAGTCAAAGAAACGATGCCCTCTTGAGGGACCAAGGACGGTTCATGAAACTTAATAGTTGCTTACTATTGTTGTGTATTTTGAAAGTACCATTCCAATGTCGACTAATACCTTACTAGTGCTTTTAGGTAATCAGCTATTCTCCATCGAAGAGATCAAAGAGAATCAGTTTGACGCTATTTTTATGGCAGAAGATTACGGTCTTTGTACTTATGAGAAACATCACAAACTAAAGATTCTAATGTTTTTGGCTGCTATGAGGGAAAAACGGGATGAATTAATCGCTAATAATTTTATGATCGAATATCA
>MDSX01026790.1_pt1 | contig 12904 bp, 10 predicted proteins | sample 811141 | NCBI WGS metagenome assembly MDSX01 (sample SAMN05326642, study PRJNA326480) | marine metagenome | isolation source: seawater | place: Atlantic Ocean: South East | collected 2010
CCCCAGCCACCCGCCATGAAAATGGCATCGTATTGGGTAAAATCAATGGCATCTATTTTCAGTGATTGATTGACTTTTTCTTGGAATACTTCATCCTTTAGATATCGTTCATCCTCGGGTGTCTTTATCAGAAAAATGAGTGTCTGAGGATCAACTGGAATTTGCCCACCTTTGATGCTTGCCACATCTACTTCCATTCCAGCATCTACAAATTCATAATAAGGAACTGTCAATTCTGATGCTGCTACTCCTGTAGGCTTTCCCGTGGTCTCTCCATGTGCATTTAATACGTCATGACTTGTCGTAATTATTAATGCTTTTTTATCTTTTAGGTCATATTCTTTTGACTCTGGATATGGGGCATGCAATCCTGCTTTGTGTAAAATAGTAGGTAAAATAAATCGAACAAATAGGGCAAGTGTAATAATTATTAGAATGGCTATTTTCAAAACTCTTTTCATGTTCTTATTTTTTTGTTGAGTTGATTAACATGGCGGTATATAGAAACAAAGATGAAGATTAATTTGATTTAATTAGGATATTAAACCTAATTTGCCTGTTGATATTTTTGTTACCATCTCGAAACCACCTCCAAACTTGTAAAATCATTGGCATCACTTCTTGGATCTATAGCAGTGTTGTCATCAACACTCACTTTTAATGGAATACCTTCTAGGTCAATACACAGATCTATTTTATTGAGAACCACCATTATACCAAATCGGAGAAGACCATGCCCGCTCCAGTATGCTTGAGGGTACATCAGAAGGAGGCTCAACTCCTAATGTCTTGGCATCGAAAGTTGTCCATCTGGGAGTAGGTATTTCTAAAACCCGTAGATAGTAAAATGCTGATTGGCTGACATCAAATTCTGGGTCAATCCATATGGTTTCGAAACTTACGGTCCCAATATCATTCGTGTATGAAGCATTAGAAATATCAACGGTATTGCCAATAGCAGGAAGCTTACCATCAACACCTATTGTTCTGTCTCCTGCCCATACCACTTCAAAAATCTTTTCTTGTGGTTCTCCATTTGCATCCAAAAACCCTTTGACCATCTGCACTCTGTCCAGATTCGCACCTTCTGAATCTTTTATAGCTTGAATTAAGAAAGATGGTGGATGGTTTGCGGAGGACGGTCGACGGATTAGGTCACTGCCCATCGGAACACCATTCGCGTAAGCGGTTGTTACCCAATTTTCACTTCCAATAGAATCAATACCTAAATTCCATCCTGCAAAGAATCGCAGTTTAATTCTTGGCCCTGAAGTAGCAAAAGTTTCTTTTCTTTCCATTGCTTCAAATATGGCTTCTCTTGTATTTTCCTTTGCCCAAACAGCCGCTATTCCTGCAGCACTTTTAAGTTTTGGAGATAAGTTACCATAAGCTTTGTCAGCCAGTCGACTCTTGGGTGTAGGGTCATTAATGCCGATTTTTCCAAAGTAATTGTCCTCATCCGAAGCACCAGCAGAGTTATGTCCATCGGTACTGCCTATGAATCCAAATTTGAAAGGATTAGTGCCTAAAGATTGCTCATAAGCTAAGCCTTCTTTTAAGGCATCTCTTGCATAGCTGTTTTTGGGTTGACTCAATGGTCTCGGCTTCTTGAGTGAAAAAGTATATGGATACAACTCAAAATCGGCGAACTCATCATTGGGTGACAAGATGGGATGCGTCATGGATTGCCCTTTCATCTGCACCACTTCGTTGATATGTTCATTGCGAGCTCGGCTTTCTGCATAAGCGGTAGTGAGCGGTTTTCCATCAAACGTACTGTACATCACCCCATTACTCATATTGGCATTGTGAGGGATTGCCATCACTTCTACTCCCTTGGCTCTTTCTTTATCCATCCATGCCCATAGCTTTTCAGGATTTTTAGAATTAAAACCTGAGAAGGGTACACCTGATACCTTACCGCCTTTGAATATGACATTTCGGTGGAGTGGTTGACCTTCTCGTCTACTGGATAAGTAGTTAGCCTTACCAGCACTCCACTCGTATCCAGCAAAAGTGGTGAATTTACCCGGTGCGTAGTGGCGATCAGCTGCTTTCACTACTCGCTGCCACACACTTTTCATACGTTCTTGATCTATCAATTCTTCAAAAGGCCAACTCATAGCTGAACTGAATACCACTCTAGTAAAAGTCCTTTGAGAAACTTTGGGGTCTGTATTTGTGACTGACTGGGCTAAGTCTAGTTTGGAAAGTGGATTCTCCTTGTCAAGCATCTGCCTGAACATCCCCATATATTCAGAATGGTCGGTGACAGCCATAAAATCAAGAGGTCGGTTTATCTGTATTTTCTTACCTGAAACGTGGTCGATAGGCTCTCCTTTACCGAAATTATAGGCATCATCAGGAGTAGTTCTCACATTATTGACAAAAGCATCAAATGACCAACTGGTATGTATATGTAAATCGCCGAAATAGGCATTTCTGTTTTCGTTGTAATCTACTGTTTGACCAGAGTGTACTGTTGTCGTTAGGACTGGTGCTTCGATGTATTTGTACTCTTTTGGTCTCAGGTGAAAGAACCAAATAAAGATTAGCAAGCCTAAAATCAAGATAACTAAAAGGACTAAAAGAAAGCGACGGAGGAATTTCATGAGGAGTGATTTTAAAAACGAGCTTTTAAGTTATGAATTTAGATTTGAAACTAGGATTGATGTTCGGTTGTATTCAACGAAAGGGTGGAGGGCTTCAATGAATGGGGTATTCATAGTTTTGGCCTGTTAGGCATTAAAAAGTTTGTATTTAATATTTATTTGCCCAAAGAAGATAATTGAAATATGATTAGTTCTTGGATTTTTTCATTGTCTCATATTCACAGTCAAGTTGCCTCCCAATGCTTTAATCACTTTACGGATAGTTTCAAATTGAGGTTTTGAACCTTTGGATAGAGCCTTATACAAACTTGGTCTGCTCATACCTGTTTCGTTGGCAATTTTTGACATTCCTTTTGCTTTTGCTATATGACCGATTACACCAATTAAATCTTCAGTATTGCCTTCCTCTAATGCATTGTTAAGAAACTCTTCAATCATCTTATCATTATATTACTCAGCGATGTCAAATATTGAAACTTTTACTGTAGACATATTTATTCTTACGATTTATACGCTTTTAAAATCTTTTGAGCTCTTTTAATATCCCTCGACTGACTCATGTATGACTATTCCAACCCATTATTGTGGTGCAAAAATTATTTCTATCACATTTCATCAAAAATTTTCATGCTAAAGAACCTTTGCTTTAAAATATAAAGTAATAATTTCGCACCACAATGAAAAAGAAATTTAGATCATCCTGTATGATTGCTTCAGCTCTTGATTTAATAGGAGACAAATGGTCACTACTCATTGTCAGAGATATGTTAATGCATCAGAAGAAAATTTTTAAAGACTTTGTTTCTTCGGACGAAAATGTCGCCACTAACCTTTTATCATCAAGATTAAAACATTTAGAATCGCTAAACATCATTAGCAAAAGAAAGCTGGATACCAACAAAAAGGAGAACATTTATCTGCTTACTGAGAAAGGATTAGACTTGGCTCCATTGATTGTAGAACTTGCCATATGGAGTGACAAATATGTAAGAGAGTACAATAATGGAATGAACCCCTTTGTAATAGGAGAGACCAATAAAATGACAGTGGTTGAAAATGCACAAAACGATTACAAAGAGTTTGCCCGAAGATTTGATGATAATATCGCTACAAACTAAGAAAGCAAGCTAGCTTATACCCCAAGTAGAAAGACCAATAAGAGGACAAAGAGTATTAAACTTTAAGAGAGAAGTATGCATAGAATAACTTATCTAATCATTTTTACAATCTTATTATTTACAGCTTGTAATGATGATGAGGTCAGCATAACAGACAATGATTTCCCCATAGTTCAGGCCGAATCTACTTACTCAGTCCTAAAAGATGAAGACATAAGCTATGCAGATGGGCTTAGCCATAATAACTCTAGTACGATGGCTTTTGCGAAATCGCAATTATTAGATGTTTATTATCCCGAAAGTGACCTGACGAATAGACCTGTTTTTATGTTTATTCATGGAGGTGGATTTACGGGAGGTATAAAACATAAACCTGAAATCGTGGAAATGGCCAATTACTTTGCTGCAAGAGGATGGGTTTTTGTTTCTATAGATTATAGGACAACAGAGGAATTGGGTGAGATAAATGGAATGTCGCAAGAAGAAGTATTGTCATTTTATAAAGGAATTGCACCTCAAGAATGGATTGAGAATGCTCTTCAAGGAGCAGGAAGTACTAAACAGCTTCAGCAGAGCATAGCCATGTATGCCGCCCAAAGAGATTCTAAAGCTGCACTTCGTTGGATTGTAGCTAACTCGGATACCTATAACATTAACACAGATTATATTACAGTAGGAGGAGCCTCAGCAGGAGCAATTACGACGATTGCACTAGGCATTTCAAATGAGGAAGACTTTAGAGATGAAATTTCTATGACGGACGACCCTACTCTATCTACCACAAATCTAAACGAAACATATGACGTGAAAAGCATGGTCTATTTCTGGGGCTCTAACATAAAATTGGACGTGTTTGAAGGGGTCTATGATTTGGATAGATATGATAGCAATGACCCTGAGTTATTCATGGCTCATGGCACTGAAAATGATCCTGTCACACCATATGAGGAAGCCCTAGAATTACAGGGTATTTATGGTTCTTTAGGTATACACAGTGAGTTGGCCACTTTGGATGGCTTTGGATATGGTGCCTGGCATGCAACAGTGAATGGAAAGGGCCTATTCGAATTGTCATTTGACTTTCTCGTTGAAAGACAGAATCTCTATGTAGAATGAAATAATAACACACTAATATTTGTAATTGGATAGCAGAATTAAACTTTCAGTAACTATCAGAGTCTAATGATTGATTTGATATAATATAACATGCATAGATATACGCTCCTATTTCTAGTAGTTCTAACAATCTCAATTTCTTGCTCAAAAGATGATAGCTCTATTGAGCCGACTCAGGATACTATAGACCACAGTTGGGCACCTTTGGTCAGAACTACTGCAGACATTAGCCTTGATGAGGAAGACACTTTAACTTTTCAGTCAAGCTCAGTGGAATTAGATTTTTATCGGAACACAGCATACGATTGTGGTTTTACGGGTAACTATACCTTCCTCGTAGTAGAGCCTATAAGTAACCCTGGAGCTGAAGCACCACTTTGGGTCTTTCTTCATGGCGGAGGCTATGGATATTTTGATGCAGACCAACAATACAACATAGGAGTACGACCGACTGATCGAGCTCCTAGAAATCCCAATCAACATAACACTGAAAAGACAATAGAAGATCTAAGGGATGGTCAACTTCTATTAAGAACTATGAACAATATTGGGACAATTAAAAATAGTTCAATAACAAGAAGGATCATGGAAGGTTATCGGGTTTTGATCGTTTCTATGTGTGATCATGATCTTCATTCTGGAATGGGAACTCCCTATCTCAACAATCCAAATGGTGGAGAAGTGAATGGCCTGCAAGCCAATATGGCTGCGATTGATTATACAGTAGCCAACTATCCTACAACCCATGTATTTGCTCATGGTACCAGTGCAGGATCTATAGGTGCTTTTACTTTGGCATATGCTTATAACCTCGAAGGAACTAGATTGAATGGTATTATAATGGATTCTCATTTGGCTTCATTTAGAACAGAAACTTTAATAGAATCTTTGGTTGGTGAGACTGGCTTTGTTTTTCCATCAGATTTTGACATTCGAGAAGGATCTAAAAAAGTCGGTTGGATAACTGATACTGCTAGATTTTTAGGAATTGAACATGCAATCGAGAATGGATACGATATCCCCTCATTGGATATTTATGGAAATTTGGATCCAGGCTGCGGCGGTGGATTAGCTCGTATTGATGAGGCCAATGATGCAGGATTAGATAACTGTGATTGGGTACATAATGGCATTAGAGAAGTGGTGGGGGCACAAGCCAACAGTGTACATCAAGTACGTAGAGCCACAGGATTTGGCCATGTGCCAACACATGAAGATGGGGCAGCAAGTGACTTTGTCGATGAATTCATAAATGAAATTTTAGCATCAAACCCACCACACCCATTTAATTAAAGCAAGATTAGTAAGGCATTCTTTAGAGTATAAATAGTAAAAATGAATAGAAGTAGAATCAAAATGATTTTTAAAATAGCAAGCCTGATATTTTTAACCTCAATAAGCTCTCTTGCTCAAACAGAAGACTGTGCACCAGAAGATACACAGGGCTATAACATGCTACTTATAGGCAATAGTTTTTTCAGACCATATGCCGAAAAACTCAACGATATGGCTTCTGTTGCTGGATTCGAAAATCATAACGGTCATACTGTTTTTAGAGGAGGAGATAATGGAAGAGCAATCAATTTTTGGAATGATTCAGCGAGCAGAGAACACCAAGAAATCAAAGCAACCCTCGATCAAGGGAATATTGACATTTTCGGAATGACTGCAGGGCATGAGCCTGAAGATCGCACCGAAGGACATCGTGCATGGATAAATTATGCATTACAAAACAATCCTGACATTACTATTTTCATAGCGATACCGCAAATAGATTTTCCAGCAGATTGGGACCAAAGAGCCGCAGAATTTGGATTTGAAACCATACAAGAATTATACGACTTTTTTGTGAACGATCTTGTTCACAACGAGATGGTTGATCAGTTGCGTATTGAATTTCCTTCTACAAAGATTTTCACGATTCCTACAGGATGGGCATCGGTAAATTTGGATCGAATGAATATGGATGGCGAATTATTGGATAACATTTCAAGGTTTGGCCCACAAGCCACTTCAATTTTTACGGATACTAAAGGGCATCAGGGGGATATCGTTAGAGAAACTGGTGGACTCGTATGGCTAAAAAGCATTTACGGTGTGGATCTCAATACCTTTGACTATGAGACTGGTTTTAATACAGACCTACCTCAAGTGGCTGAAGACATAGTGAAGAACCACGATTCCGATTATAGCCTTTGTTTTTCACAATTTGATAGTGAGCCGAATGACTTGGGCACACCAAATGTTAAATGCGAAAGCACATACGATGTCATTATAGAAGAAGACATCACTTACGCTGAAGGGCTGAGCCATGATGGTACTAGTCCTACGACATCTGCGATCCCATTAAAACTAGATATCTATAGGCCAGATAATGATTCAGAGAATAGACCTGTCTATATGTTTGTCCATGGGGGAGCTTTCAGTGGTGGATCAAAAAAACAAGAAGCGATAGTTGATCAAGCTCATTATTTTGCTTCGAGAGGTTGGGTTTTCATTTCGATTGATTACAGATTGACAGGAGATTTAGGGTCCATATTTACTGGTATTGTTCCCCAAGAATGGTTAGACGTTGTAAGTCAAACTAGTCAAGCTAGACAAGGTGTTGCCATGTATATGGCACAGCGAGATTCAAAAGCTGCCATGCGATGGATAGTCGCTAATGCCGACAATTATAATATCAATACCGATTATATAACAGTCGGTGGTGGATCAGCAGGAGCGGTTACTGCACTGACCTTAGGCATATCCAATCAAGAAGATTTCAGAGATGAAATCAGCCTTACAGATGATCCTACTTTAGCTACTACTAATCTTGATCAAACGTATGAGATAAAAAGTATCGTAGACCATTGGGGATCAAATAATGCTCTAGAAGTATATGGATTCATATACGGCACAAATCGTTTTGATAGTAATGATCCTCCTTTATTCATAGCTCATGGTACTGAAGATCCTACCGTCCTTTTCAGTGAGGCAGAGGAATTGGTACACCTTTATGATTCTACTGGAGCACATGTAGAACTCAATACTCTTGTAGGTAGAGGTCACGGGCCATGGGGTGCGACTTTGAATGGAAAGAGTTTGTCTGACCTATCTTTTGAGTTTCTAGTAGAACAGCAAGGGTTAAATGTGGATGATTGTGGCATTCAAATAGACCAAGACGGTGATGGTTTTTCAGCTGAAAATGATTGTGATGATAACAATCCTAATATCAATCCAGATGCAAAAGAAATACCTAACAATGGTATAGATGAAAATTGCGATGGAATGGACATGACTACATCCACTGAGGAAATTCCAAATATAAAATGCGAAAGCACATACTCAGTCATCGTAGAATCGGACATCACCTATGCAGAAGGGCTTGCTAATAATGTTTCTAACTCTACTACATCTGCGATTCCATTAAAACTAGATTTATATGTGCCAGATAACGATTCTGAAAACAGACCTGTTTTCATGTTTATTCATGGAGGAGGATTTACAGGTGGTACCAAAACTAATCCAGATTTTATAAGAATGGGGAACTACTTTGCCTCCAGAGGATGGGTTTTTGCCTCCGTGGATTATAGAACCACAGAAGAATTAGAAGGATCCAATTTTACTGGTATTGCTCCACAAGAATGGATCGATTTCACTCTTCAAAATGCATCAACTCCTGATGACGCTAAAAGGAGCATTGCCATGTATGCCGCCCAAAGAGATAACAAAGCTGCCCTCCGCTGGATCATGGCCAATGCAAGTAATTATAAAATTAACAAGGACTTTATCACCGTAGGTGGTGCTTCAGCCGGAGCTATAACTACTATTGCATTAGGGATTTCTAATCAAGAAGACTTTAGAGACGAAATTCCACTCTCTGAAGACCCTACACTTTCTACTACAAATCTTAATGAGACCTATGAAGTGAAAAGTTTGATCGACTTCTGGGGGAGCAATGTAAAATTGGAACTCTTTGAAAATGTTTACGGACTTAACCGATTTGATAATAGTGACCCTCCTTTATTTATTGCCCACGGTACTGAAGATCCGGCTGTTCTTTTCAGTGAGGCTGAAGAATTGGTTCATCTTTATGAATCTACAGGAGCACATGTAGAGTTAACTACCCTTGAAGGTCGAGGCCATGGGCCATGGGACGCTATAGTGAATGGGAAGAGTTTGTTTGACTTATCTTTTGACTTTTTAGTGGAGCAGCAGGGATTGATTTTGGATAATGATTGTGAAGGAGAGAATGAAAATCCTACTAATTTCTGTACAACAGATAATCGGTTCACTGAAGTAGAATATTTTTCTGAAGATGACATAGATAGTCAATTGGATATGGTCTATGCTACGGATGTCATTGATTGGGAAGGTAACTCTCAGGATTTGGCAATGGATGTTTATTATCCATCCTCGTCTGTTGACAACTTAGAAAAAAGACCTTTTGTATTATTGATTCATGGTGGCGGATTTCAAAGTGGAAGTAAAGAAGCAAATAGTAAACAGTGTGAAGAATTTGCTCAAAGAGGCTTCGTGGCCGCTACTCTACAATACAGGTTGGGTTGGGATAGAGCTAGTTCGATTGATCAAGTGTATGCCACATATCGTGCTCATCAGGATGCTCATGCGGCTATGAGGTTTGTATCTGAAAATGCAGACATGCTCAGTATTGATACAGATGCGATGTTTATTGGTGGAGGAAGTGCAGGAGCTATTACAGCAATGAATGTCATATACGTTGACGAAGGAGAATGGAACTCAGAATTCCCTCAAATAGTTACAGAACTTGGACCATTGACCACATCAGGGAATAATCTGACCAATACTTTCAGTTTGAAAGGAGTATTTAATAATTGGGGAAGCATTAGAGGGGCAGCGATACAAGTAGAGGAGATGGTGCCTAGTATTGCCTTTCATGGTGCTCTTGATAACACAGTTCGGATCGACATTACACCTCAAGGTTCTTATGGCTCAGGTGCTATACATGATTTGTTATTGGCCAATGGAGTTTGTTCTGAAATTACTGTGGATCCACAAGGAGGACATGCTATATATTTAGATCAGACTGGCACAGAATTTCGGGTAGCAAGAGCCAGCTGTTTTTTCAAGAGTGTATTATGTGATGACTGTGATTCTTTTTATACAGAGGAACAAGTGTTTGCTGATTGCAGTGTTAGTACTAGTGTGGACAATGACGGCGACGGATTCTTAGCAGAAGATGATTGTGATGATAACAACCCTAACATTAACCCTAGTCAAACTGAAGAACCATATAATGGACTAGATGATGATTGCAATTCTTCAACATTGGATGATGACTTAGATCAAGATGGATTTGATTTAGCAGAGGACTGCGATGATACAAATGCACTTATCAATTCCGCTCAAACTGAAATAGCTTACAATGGTATTGACGATGATTGTGATCCACTGACATTGGATGACGATCTAGATCAAGACGGATTTGTATTAGCCGACGATTGTGATGATAACAATCCTAACATTAATCCTGATGCTGAAGAAATTCCCAATAATGGCATTGATGAAAATTGTGATGGAATGGATTTGACTTCATCCATTCATGAAATCTCAAATACTATTGTCAACATTTTTCCTAATCCAGCGAGTTCTGTAATCAATATCGATGTAGAAGGGAGGCTCGATTTTAAAGCAACGTTATATGGCTTAAATGGAAAAAGGGTAGATACCGTAGTAAATAATTCTCAGTTTAATATAGCTTCGCAATCATCAGGTGTTTATATTTTGGAATTGCAAGATCGTAAATCAGGGCAGAGAGTAGTGGAAAGGGTAGTGGTAGAGAGGTAATTTGAAATATAGGATTATTGACATTACTAGAATTGAATGCATTCGAATTCAATTTCTAAGTTTAGTTTGCAGGTCCATTCTTTCATGTAAAATTCTTATCACATAGCATATATCTGAATCAAATCTGTAGAAAATCAGATGTCGGTTAATTTTGTGCTTTCTGTATCCTCTTTTCGTATGAATGTATGCGGAGCCAATTTCTGGATTCTTTTTAATATTGGTAAAACCTGCAAACAATTCATCCTGATACTTGTATGCTTGAGCAATTCCCCAAGTTTCGAATGTATATTCGAAAATTTGTTCTAAGTCTTTTACGGCTTCGGGTAATAGCTTAAGTTTAAGCATTTTCTGACAATTTGGACCGCATCTTTTCTTTAAACTTTTCGTTGTCAAAACTAACCGGTTCGCCACTCATCTCACCAACAATCAATGCCTTATTTATTGCTTCAATCTTTTGTTTCTCAACTTCCAAGAGCCGCAATCCATTTCTAATTACCTCACTAGCAGAAGAATATCTTCCTGATTTAATTTCTTCTTTGATGAATTGATCAAAATGTTCACCTAATATTATTGATGTGTTTTTTGCCATTTCTTCTTTTATTCAAATATACCATATTCTGGTATTTCATTGCTCAGAAAATATGTGAATTATAGATGGTTGATCAATATTGATAGGCTTCTTGGATCAATTACTAGAAAGGATAAGACTGAAAAGGAGACTGAATCAAGCCTCTAAGACTCTTACCTCATTTACTATATAGCCGCACCACCTGTGGAATTTTGTTTAGCTTGTATTTGAGAAACATCTACCACTTCTGCTAATTTAGCCGCAACATCTTTCATAGATTATTCAATTGTACTTAAGACACTTCCTGGTTCGAATAAAAGACTAACTTCTCTTAGTTTTTCGAAAGTGAAATGTTTAACTACAGAGTTAGTTTTACAGGAGCTAGTAAAAGATAGAAAATCAAAGTAGTTTAAGAGATAATTCCGCCACATCAGTCTGTATCAAGCTCAAATATATTTCGTTCTTACCCAGCCAATCCTTTTATCCGCTCCAATGCTTTATCATACTCCCTTTTAAACTTAGCCACTAGATCTCCTGCAGATAGAACTTCATCGATATTACCAATACCCTGACCACAGCCCCAGATATCCTTCCATGCCTTAGCATCGGTATTTCCTCCTGAACCAAAATTCATTTTACTCGGGTCACTTTCTGGTAGATTGTTTGGATCCAATCCAGCATTCACTATTGATTTCTTTAGATAGTTGCCATGTACACCGGTGAATAAATTAGAATATACAATGTCGTCGGCCTTGCCATCCACAATGCCTTGCTTATAGTCATCATTCGCTCTGGCTTCTTTAGTGGATATAAAGGCACTGCCGATATATGCCAGATCAGCACCCATTGATTGTGCACTCAACACTGCAGCTCCAGAAGCAATAGAACCCGAAAGTGCCACTGGGCCATCAAACCATGCTCTGATTTCCTGCATCAAGGCAAAGGGAGAAGTAGTACCTGCATGTCCACCTGCTCCCGCAGCAACAGGGATTAGCCCATCTGCTCCTTTTTCGATTGCTTTATGTGCATAGCGATCATTGATAACATCGTGTAATACTATACCTCCCCACTCGTGAGCTGCATCATTTATTTCTACTCTCGCTCCTAATGATGTGATCATTAATGGGACTTTCCACTTAGCACAAGTCTCCATGTCTTCATACAATCGATTATTAGAGCGATGTACAATCTGATTGACCGCGAATGGAGCAGAAGGCTGGTCTGGATTATCTCTATCGTAAGCTGCTAGCTCTTCTGTAATTTGATGGATCCATTCATCCAGTTGAGATTGAGGTCTTGCATTGAGTGCAGGAAATGATCCTACTATCCCAGCCTTACATTGTGCAATAACGAGTTCTGGTCCTGAAATAATAAACAAAGGAGCACCAATAACTGGTAGTCTTAAATTATCAAATAAAGAAGGAAGTGCCATAGAGTCTTTATAATTTTTGTGCCTATTTGTATCAATAAGATTTAACTCCACTTCATACACCGATATGTCTAATTTGTGGCTCTTAAATTTCAGAACTAAATAAAATAATTTTAAACCTAGTATCCTTAAACAAATGAATAAATGTGATTAAGAGTCTCACTATTTAAACTATTATAAGGACCTCCCGTCCAACTCCGCCCTAATCTCTTTAAACCTTGCCTTACTAAGTGGGTAGGGAAGAATGAAA
>MDSX01042982.1_pt1 | contig 12901 bp, 6 predicted proteins | sample 811141 | NCBI WGS metagenome assembly MDSX01 (sample SAMN05326642, study PRJNA326480) | marine metagenome | isolation source: seawater | place: Atlantic Ocean: South East | collected 2010
ACGTACGGTACCACGCACATGCGTTTGGTGGCCATCACGGTGGTTGAGCTGGCGCAGGACATCACTGGCGCGCTGGTGACGGCGCACGGTGTGCCGAGGGTGTTTGATACCCTGCGACCGTACACGTCGCTGCGAATCTGATACGAGATTAATACTAGCATTCCCCCGTTGGAGGGTTTAATAACACGATAGGAGCGTTCCTGTTGTTCACTAAATAGGAGAGACGTTCCATCAAGCATGCGTTGTTCTCAGATTACAGCGTCAATAACGTAAAATAGTCATATCTTTTCCCCCCTTGTTCTCCCCCAATCACCGCGGACCGTTGCCATCCTCCGGCTTGTACGGCTGCTTCATGCGGTCCGCGAGCTCCTGCCACGTCAGCGTGGACAGGTCCTCCTTGTTCTTCTTCATCCAGGTCTGGTACGACTGGCCCGAGTTAGAGGTCCTCGCCGTCTCCACGTCCGCCCTCCGCGGCGTGTACACCTTCGGGGCGTTGAAGTTGCCGGTGGTCGAGGTGTTGTACGAGTTGTTGAAGTTGGCCCCCGCGGCTCCCTTCCTGAACCCGACGTTGCCCACCCTGCCCATGGGAGGCGGGTTCAGGTTACCAGCCGTGGGCATGACGAGTCCCTTGGCCTTCTCCTCGTACTCCGCGGCAGTCTTAGCCTGCTCGGCGGCAGCCTCGGCGGCAGCCTCCGCCTCCTCCTTGCCCGGGATCTCCGCGGGCTTTCCAAAGGAAAACATGGCGCCGTTCACGTCCAGCTTGTCAGCCTCGGGATCTTCCTCCTCCACAGCCTTGGGAACGACGGAGTTGGAGAGATCCTTGGGCTTTTGCTCGATGAAACCCTGCTTGGACGCCGACTCCATAGCCTCCTTCTCCTTCTTGGAGTCCCGCTTCATCGGCTTGTCATCCGCGAGCCCGAGGGGGTCGAAGATTGCAAACGCGTCGGCAGCCACCTCGCCCGCGAAGGAGTCCTTGCCCATCCACGCGCCGGACATGAGGAACTTCTCGAACTTTTCCTTGTTCTCGAGCGAGTCGAAGAGCCGCTCCCTGTCCTGCTTGAACACCATGTTGTTGGCGAACAGGAACGCCATGGCGGTGGCGGTCATGGCCTCGCCGCCAACGTTGAGGAGTGCCTGCGCCACGTCAGCCTCGGCGACGAGGCCCGCGGCGCCGAGCCCGCCGATGATCGCGGCACCCGCCACCTTCTTCTGGTTGTCCGTGACGGTGAACTCGGGAAACTCAAAGTTGGAGACGGCGTCAAACTCAACCTCAAACTTTTCGCGCTTCTCCGCAGCCTTCTTGGCGGCGGCGGCGGTGGCCTCCTCCTCCTTCTTGAGCTCCGCCTGGGTGAGGATGTCCGCGCCGGACGCGTCGGCGAGGGCATCGGCGGCAGCCTGCGCCTTCTCCTCGGCGGCGTCGGCCTCCTCCTTGGCGAGTTCCGCAACCTTGGCCGTCGCCTCGGCGAGGATCATCTTCGCGCGCTTAGCCGTCTCAATCGCCTCAAAGGCCCTGGTGGACTCCTCCTCAACCTCAGCCTCGGCAGCCTTGTACGCCGACTCGTCGTCCTCGATGTTCTTGAGCTTGAGCGCGGCGACGGCAGCCTCGGCTTTCTTCACCTGGGCGGCGGCGGTCGTGGTCGCCTCCTCGAACATGCTCTTGGCCGTCTTCATCACCTCGACGACGGCGAGCTCCGCGGGGGTCACCGCGACGTTCGCCACCTCATCCGCGAGATCCTCATCCTCGACGACGGATTCCGCGACAGCCTTGATATTGGACTTGAGGAAGTCAACCTTGGCGGGCTGATCCTCGAAGGAGAAGACGACGGGGGTGTTGTAGATATCGTCCTCAGCCGCCTTGATGGCTTCAGACGCCGCGAGCTTGGCGCGCATCTCCTCCTCGGTTGTTCCGTTCTCGTTGTCGCCCAAGACGGTCTCCTCGGAGTCAGTCTCAGCCTCGGACGCGAGCGCGATGGCCTCGGCGATGGCGGCGCGGGCCTTGGTAGCCTCCTCGGACTCCGCGGAGATCTCGACGGTGAGCCTCTCGACAAAGGCGTGGGGCTCAACGACGGAGACAACCTCCCCGGAGACGAGCTCGCAGGCGTAGTTGTCACCCTCCTGCCAGGTCAGCACGCCGTTGTTGTCGTTGTAGCGGACAAACTTGAACTCGGCGCTCGCCTCGGCGTTGGGGATGGAGATGGAGGTCTTCCACACGTCGCCCTCGGACCAGGTCATGCGACGGCCGACGTCCACCTTCCAGCCGCCCAGCTCCGCGACGTTGCCAACCAGCACGAGGTGCTCGCCGACGGTGAGGTGGGACACCACGTTGAACTCGACCACGTTGCTGGTGGAGGAGCCGTCGTCGCGGATGAGCTTGGAGGATCGGGCGTAGACGTACCCGTCGACGTTGCGGCCGTCCGTGGGGTCGACGACGGGCTCGTCCGCGGGGGCGACTTCCGTCGGGGCTTCTGCTTCGACTGCGATGAAGGGAGGGGTGGCGCCGACGGTGACGAACGCGGCTGTGCGGAGGGCGCGTGAGAGCATGCCCTGGTACTCAGCCTTGTTGCCGAGGTCGACGTCGATGGCTCCGATGTCCAGCGTGGGCATGGACTTGTCCATCGCGGCGGCATCGTCGTCCTCCTTCGTCTTGCCGAAAAAGCCAAAGAAGCCGCCCTGCTTCTTCTTCTCCTCCTGCTTAAGCTGGGCCTTGGTCTTGCGCTTCTCCGTCTTCTTCTTGCGCTTGATGACGGTGCCGACGTTCTCGTCGGAGGTAAACACGGGCTTGGGCCTGGACTTGGGCTCGACGGGCTCGGGCGCAGCGACGGCGGCGAAGGGCACGGTGCGAAGCGCGGGTCCGACCGCAGCCTTGGTCTCGGGGTCGAACATCACCGGCGTCGGGACGACGATGGGTGTCGCGACGGCGGCGATTGGCTCGGGGGCGGGCATGTCGATGAGCGCGGCGGCTTCCTCCTCGTCCTCCGTGTCCTCCACCTCGGGAACGTAATTCGTAGCTACGTCCGCGAGCGCGGGCTCCGGTTCGTTCATGAGTGAGACGATGTCCTCGACGTGCTGCGCGGCAGCCGCGGCCAGGCGGGTGGGTACCGTGTTATCATCGGTGGACGCCGAGCGCCGGGACCCGGGGGGTACGTAGGATCCGGCGCCGATGATCTCGACGGTGACGCTCCTGGCCCAGTCCGTGGACGCCGCGTCCAAGGGCAGGACGGTGTCGCCGGATACCGAGCCAGTCTCCGCGACGACGTTACGACCGCCGACCCACTGGCGCATGAAGTCGACAGAGTGCGTCTCGTTGTCGAAGCGGACGAGGCGGCAGTTGTCGCCGTCGAGCCATCGGACGGCACCCGTGTTTTTGTTCTTGACCACGGGTTTGAAGTCGATCCAGGGCGCCGGGGAGCTGTCGTCGATGCCGCCAAAGACGTGGAACGCCTCGAGCTTGACCGCGGCGGACCAGATGTCGTCCTCGGACCACACCATGGGCGCCGCCTTCTCGGGGATCCAGTGCCCGAGCTCCTCGCAGGATCCGACCATCATCACCTCCTCCTGGTCGGTGACGTGGATCTTAGCGCGGAACACGACGGTGGCCATGATCTTACCCTTGCTGGAGCCCTGGCTGGGGCATACGTCCTCGACGCTGACGGGCATGTACATGCCCTTGGGCGCGGCCGCCTTGCCGAGGCCCGTGGGTGTATCGGGCTGCGTGGGAACCGCGAGCGCGGCGGATTCGGACTCGTCATCCGCCTTTGGCGCCTTGTTTGGAGCCGATCTTCGCGGGACGATGGTGTTGGCCGCTGTGCCAGACTCGTCGGCGACCGGGGCGTCCGCGACGGGGGTGGACTTGGGCATGGGGTACGCCTGGACGAACTGTTGGGGCTCGGCGTCGGTGGCGGCGGCCGGGGCGCCCGGCGCGGGGCCCTTGAACCTGGGCTCGCCCGGCGTGGGCTCGGGGAGCGTCTGGTTGTCGTCGGGCATCCACACGTCGACGGCGTCGGGGCGGGTGATGACCACCTTGTAGTCGCCCTCGGCGGCGGCCGGGACCTTGACGAAGCCGTGCCATGTGTCCGCGGTGCCTTCTTTCCTGATGCAGTCCTTCACCTTGAGCCCGAGTTCTGGATCCCAGTCGCCCAGGAGGTCGCCGGAGCCGACGAGCACGGGCTTGCCGTCTCCCTGCCAGCCGGGCATGCGAAAGGCGACCTTGATGACGCGCCAGTAGACCTCGCCGTCCTCCTCGGCGGGGGAGGTGTCGGCGGGAGAGGTGGAGACTCGCGCGAGCACCGCGCGGCGGGGACGCTCCGCGGGGGCGGAACGAAGGGGAGCCGATGGCACCACTTGGCAGCGCGCATCTTTTTTATTTCCCGCGTGCGCGATCCTCGGCGCGAGCGTCGCGCGAGCGGCGCCTGCGGAGGCCATGATCGCTGGCCTTCGCGTACGTTCGAACCACGCACAGAAGAGGTCACGCGGGGGTGTCTTTCTCGGTATGCGGCGCCTGCGAGCGGCTATGAGAGGCGGCTGGCGAGATCACAGCCCCTTGTTGACGACCGGTTTCACGACACTGGGATTTTTATTCGAAGGTGACATCAGCGTTGAGGACACACGATTCGCCACGTGGAAAATCAAACCAATCGTAAACGTCAAAGGTGAGGCAAAGGCGCGTATAAATATCGGAAAACAGAAACGCGCTATTCCCGAACCGTCGTTGAACTTTGAAGATGTGAGTCCCCATTCATTTCTGAATGAATGATCATACGAAATGCCTCGGGGAGTCTTTGCTCAGAGCATTTACGCGCCAAAAACGTAATTCGAAAACAACTCAAAAAAAAGTTTTGGTGAACTCGATGTTGGTCGGTTGTTGATCCCCGCCACGTTGGAACGCACGTATGGCTCTCGAGTCTCCATGTTTCACAGACACGCGAGGACACGAGTCTGAGCTAATTGTCTGAGCTACACACGCGCTCTCTCCTTCATCCTAAAGCTCCGTGTCGTCTCGCTCGAGCTCCTCGCGCTTCTTCCTCGCCTCTTCCTTAGCCGCCGCGACCTGCCGCCCGAGCGCCGCCGCCTCCAACTTTGCGTTTTCAATCCGCTCCGACATCGAGCGCAGACGCTCCGGGTCCTCCTCCGAAAGCTTCTTCTGCCTCGCCGCCGCCGCCGCCCTCACCGCCTCGTGCCGCCGCCGCCTACGCTCGATCTCGTGTGAGTCGATTTTGGAGTGCGGGGTTCCGCGCGCCTTCGCGTCGTCGCTGAGCCGTTCGCGCTCGGCGGCGTCGACTTCGCTCTTCACGTCTTCGGCGTTTTGCATTTGCCGCCTCGTGTCCTCCGGTGACCGCCTCGCGTCCCCCGCCGCCTTTGCCTTCGCCTCCGCCTCTGCCGCCTCTCCATGCTGTGCCATGAACGCGGCGGCGGCGGCGGCCATCGCCTCGCCAAAGTCCACGTCTGTCACGATGAAGTGCTGCACGGGCGGCTCGCCCGGCTTTCTCGCCGTCACCGTGTAGGACGCGACGGCGGCGTTCGTCGACATGTCCCTCGACACCCACACGTGCGACCCGAACGTGGACATCATCGTGGTCATACCCGGGGGTAGGTCCACGTAGTGTGCTTCGTTGCCGTCAAAGTCCAGCCAATACAACGCCGACGTCGCGTCTCGCGCGTTGATAAACTCAACCTTGCGGTCGTCCCGCGACGGCACCGACGCCAGCCCCTCGCCGCCGCGGCCGACGACGGCGTCGGGCTTCAACCGCCGCCCCGCGGCCAAGGGCGAGTGCATCTCGAACGCGCCGTTCGCGCGGCCGATTCCGATCTTCGCGGCGACTGCTTGCGCCTCTTCGACGGCGGCGTTTGCCGCGGCGGCGTCGCCGTTGGCGGCCGCCGCGGCTCTCGCGGCTCTCGCCTCGTTCGTCGCGGCGGCGGCTTCCTTTGCCTTCTGCATGACGCCGCCGCCGAACATCTCCATCACCTTCGCGAGGTCGATCTTGCCGTCCTTGCCGATCGTCGCGTCGTCCAGCTGGATGAGCAGCGAGCCGTCGTCTTCGGATTGGACCTCGGGTTCCGTGAAGAGATTACCGGTGGGTCCGTGGGTCCGGCAGTGGGGACCCGCGAGGGACGTGCACTCGTACTCAGCCTCCAGCCCGTCCCTCGCCTCCATCACCACCGAACGCATCAGCTTCTGTTTAGTAGGGTGTTCAGGTCGGGGATGGTCAGCGCGGTTCTCGCCTCCGTCTGTGGGTGTTTTCCGGGATCTGCGTTTGGGGGTTCACTCACCTTTCTCGGCATGTGCACGTGGACGTCGGTCAGGATCCCGGCCGGGTGGTGGTTCTTGACGTACAACATCGTCGGGCGCTGACCCTCCTCCTTCTTCCCCGTCGGATGTCTCCTCGTATCTTCGCCCTCGGGGGCCGTGGTGTCCGTGGCCTTCGTCGGTTCCTCGGATGAAATCGCCCCTCCGCTCGGTCTGGGCTGCGGCGACGCCGCGGCGACGCCGGGGACGAGCGCCAGCGCGGCGAGGACGCACAGCACGATACATACTCGCGCCATCGAGCGTCGGCTATCGTGTCGTCGTCGCGTCATCCCTGAGATTCAGGCCCCGTCCACCCACAGTCGGGTGCCCTAGACGAGTGAGGCTGTTTGGCACGAGGAAAGTTGACGATGAAGCGGTCGGAAAACAAAAAATCGCGTCCTGCTGACTGCCGCTCCATATCCAGCGACGTTGAACATAACGTAATACACGTTAAGGAGCACGATTACTCATACGAGCCTCATGAAATCGATCGATATTCGGCGACGTAACAAAAAGACGACGATTCGAGCAGTCGAGGCTTGCCAGCCACTAGATTTGCGCCATGTCCTCCGCGGCAACTCTCTCGAAGGTCGCGCCCTCTGCCGGCTTCCGCGCCCCCCGCAGCGCTCGCCGCTCCGTTCGCGCTGCGCGTATCGTCTCGCGCGCCGTCGCCGAGGACGAGTCCTCCTCCTCCTCCGCGGTCTACCAGCCCGCGTTGGCCACCGAGGATGTCTCCGGCGACGACGTCAACGCGGCCGCGAAGAAGCGCCTGCTCGCCGTCGCCGCCGCGTCCGGCCGCGGCCTCGACGCCACCCCCGCGCAGAAGACCGCGGCGACCTCGCTCATCGCTGAGCTCGTCACCGCCAACCCCCCCCCGGAGCCCGCCACCTCCGCCACAATCGACGGCGACTGGGAGCTCGTCTACTCCGACACGTTCCTCTTCCGCTCGTCCCCGTTCTTCTGGGCGTTGGGCAGCATGATGGGCGACACCGCCGACTTCTTCTACGGGGCGCACTCGCACCAGACCGGGATCTTCGGCGGCGGCGTGGGGCGCGTGGTGCAGAGCGTGGACACCAAGGGTGGCCGTCTGGTCAGCGATTGCGTGGTCAAGGCGTCCCTGGGCGTCCCGCTCCTGGGCTTCTCGCCAATCTTCTCGGGGTACGGCTCGGTGATCACCGCGGGGAGGTGCGCGGCGAAGGACGGCACGAGGCTGGCGGTCACGGCCGAGACCACGACGGTGAGGCAGGACGACGCCAACGTCCTGCCGCAGCTCAACTTTCTCAACGGGACCACCGTGCCGGTGGAGGACGTGATGAAGCAGGTCGGCGGGGGCGAGTCCGGGCCGGAGGTTTACCTCGACACCTTCTACCTCGACGATGAGATGAGGATCAGCAAGCTCGAGGACGGCAGCGTGTTCGTCTACCAGCGCTGCTGAGTGTGCGTAAGATCTTAGCTGTACGAGTCATAAACGAGAACGTTCCCGCTAAAAAATAAGTTCCGCTAACTTCGCCCCTTGAAGAGCAGATATACCACCCCAGTCGCGATGCCAAAGGTGAGCGCGCAATACACCGCGCCGCTTATTCCCATCGTCCCACCCACCACGATGACACGTACGAACCACCGCACGTTAGCCTGGGTCAGACCACACGCCGCGGCCATCTCTGCGAATACCGCCGCCGCATCCAAAGCCAAACCCGAGGAAACCGCGAGAGTAGCTGCGAGTATAAGCGCCAGAACGACGCCGATGACCGCCCGGGAGACACGGGGTTTAGGGTTTAGGGTTTGGCTCGCGAGGATATCCATATCCCGCGCCCGTCGCTGTTTCTCCACCGCCGCGTGGTTGGCCTGACTGAAAGACAGGCGATGACCGGCCGGGGGGTCGCGCACAGCTGTGGGCACCGACGGGTTCACGACGCCGGTGAGGGCTTCCTCGTCCGTCTTATAGTCCCACAGTCCGGTGTCCCACAGCTCTACGCCGGCCTTAGTCTCCTCCGCGAGTAAGTCCTCGACGAGGTGAGTGAACTCGTCGATGTACCCGAACGCGCGTGTCCTGCCGAGCGCGCAGCACAGGAAGGTTTTCCACGGGGTTCTCTCGTACGCGGTGCAATATTTCAGGCGTGCGATCCGAAGCCTCTCCTCGTCGGCGTTCATGACCGCATCCACCGCTTGGTTCACCTTGTGCGGGTGGCACACCTGTCGCATGCCGTTCCGAACCTTAGCCCTGCGAGTGAGCGGAGACGGCGGTGAGTGAAGGGGATGGGAAAGGTGTGACGAGTCGTCCGTGTTCGGGGCGGGGTTTTCGAACGAAACCGATCGGGGCGAGTTCCGCGGTCGGGGCTGGCGCTCACCTCCATCCCGCGGGGGTCGTGGTAGACATGCTCTGGTCGTCGAGGCCGAGATCCCTATATTCTCCAACAGCGGGTGTCCGCCGCGGTGTTCTCGCGGGTGTCCGCGGCATGTCGCCCGTGCGAAGTGTTGTAGCTCGCGAGATTCCTCGGAGCTCCCGAAAACTGACCTGAGTAATCTCGCTTGTCACTTCGATCGAAGAGACCAGTGTTGACCCGCGGGCTGGTGAGCGCGGGTCGACGGCGATTTCAGGACATGTCGCCGTTCGACACCATCGCGAAGGCGGTCTATCGACGACCGCTGACAGTCTACGTCGTATCGATCCTGGTGTCCGTGGCCCTCACACTAGCGCTGGTGCGTACGCGCGGGAAAACATTCGGCACCCTTTCGGCGTTTCGCGCGTCACACCACCTCGACCTCCGTCGCTGACCCCGCCCCTCCCCACTTATCCGCCGACCCTCCACAGCTGCGTTTCCGTATCGAGCTTGACACGGGGATCCTCTCCTTCCGCGCGAGGGATGAACCCTACGCCATCAACTACGACGCCGTCCTCTCGGCGATCCAATGGGGAAAAGGCCACACGCAACATCTGCACGGCCCGCCATCGCCACCAGCCCCCGCGGCATCGCCCCCGCCGATCCCTCTCTCCGAGCGGCTGCAGAGCCACGCCAGCTACTGGCTGACGATGGTGTACGAGACCAGGCCGCCGGGCGGCAACGTACTCACGGAGGAACGCCTCGCGTACATCGCGAAGGTTGAGCGCAAAATCCGAGCCACCGCGGGGTTCGAAGACTTCTGCCACCTCGGAGTGCCGACCGCGTCGCTCAACGAAACCGCGTGCCGTCGCTGGGTACCCTCCGCGCTGCGGGACTTACACCCACCAGCCTGCCCTGACATGCGGTGCGTGCCCACGATGTCCCTGATGAGCTTCGAGGGCATGATCCGTACGTGGTTCGTCGACCTCGTGAACGCCGGTTCCAAAACTGCAAAAGCGCAAAACCAAACCGCGGGAATCGAAGCCGTCGAACGCAGACTGGAGGCTATAGGATTCGATGGAACGCAGGCGCTGGCCATGGCGAAGAACCTCGCGGCGTCGGGGTGGGAGAGCGCGAAGGTGTACGCCACGATGCCGCTGACTGAGCTCTTGGCGCTGGTCCCGGAGGGGGCGCTGACGCGAGACATTTTTCACATCGGCCACGAGCCCGGTTGGTTCTTCGATAAGTGGTACGCGACGGGCGAGTCGGACACGGGCGAGTCGGACACGAGTCGGACACAAGGGGTCCACGCGGTGGCGTTGCGAAGCGGGTTCGAGTTCGCCCTGCCCCTATCTGGTTACGCCACGAATCACGACCGGCAGCGTGAGCAGGACGGGGAGTACCGGGTTTGGGCTAAGGAGTTTACCCGGATGTTGGAGGATGGCGGCGAGATTGACCTGGGCGCGGAGAAGGTGGGGCTGCGTGTGCTGCACGCGGGCGGTGGTATGAGCGAGGATGAGGCTGCCGCGTTGGTGTTGGGGGACCTGCTGTGGTGCACAGCCGCGTTCGCGCTCGTCACCGCGTGTCTGTTGGCGTACAGCCGGAGGCTTTGGTGGGCTTTCAACGCGATTCTGGGAATCTCGCTGAGTTTCCCCGTCGCGTTCTTCTTCTTCCGCGCGGCGTCCGCGTCGCCGTACGTGTCCTTCCTGAACATGCTGGTGCCCTTCGTGCTCATAGGTATCGGGTGCGACGACGCCATGCTGATGTTCGACGCGTTCAGGGCGGCGGCGAGGGACGAAGCCGGCGACGGCGACGGCGACGAAGATTTGGCGCCGTCTGAAGACGCATTCGCCGCTCGATACGCTCCCGCCGCGAAGGCCATGCTCGCCACGTCGCTGACAACCGCGGTCGCCTTTGGCAGCAACTTCTTCAGCTACATCCCGCCGGTGCGGGCGCTGGGTATGTTCGCGGCGTTGACTGTCGTCGTCAACTATCTGCTGGTGCTAACGCTGCTCCCCGCGGCGCTTTGCATCGGCGCCAGGGGGTTTAAGAATACGTTCACGGATGCGATGGACGAGTGCCTCGGCTTGTGCACCGGGCGCGGATACACTCCGCGCACGGTGGACGGGTCCGCATCGCCGACACGCGCGCAAAAGGCGACGTATTGGCAGCTTGATACCAAGGATGCCGAGCCGAGCGGCGGTGAAGTCGAGCTCTCGAACGTTTCGAGGGGCAAAGCGGGGGACGACGGCGAGGCGGATTGGACCGAGGTTGGGGTTCACGACGACGGATTTTTCGCGCCTTCGTCCACCGAGACAAAGGACGGCGGCTTCGACTCCTCGTCGTCGATCGTGCGCGTGAAGAAGGAGCTCGCGTGTTCGTGCGCGGATCTGAACGCGTCCATTCGCGCCGGCACGGCGGCGGCGACTAAGCGACTAGGCGATTTCGTGGTTCGCCGCAAGTGGGCCATCATCGCCGCCGGCGTGCTCTGCGCGGTGGTCTCCGGCGTCGTCATCGCGCGTTCGCTCGTCGTCGCGAAGACGCCGCCTCCGTTGTTACGCGAGGACCAGAACCTGCAGCGGATCCAGCATCTTCTATTCGACGTCTTTTACACCGAGAACTGGAGTAACGTTTGGGTCGCGTTCGGAATCGCGGGCGTCGATAGGTCCAACGCCGACCCCAACGATCCGACCCAGTTCGGGGACCCTGTGTGGGACGGTACCTTCGCGTCGTTCAACGACGACGAACGCACGCAGCGTGCGGTGCTCGCCGCGTGCGACGCGGTCACGGCGGGCTTTAGGACGCTTCGGCTGACGCCGTCGGCGGGTTCGTCGGAGTGCGTCCTTCAGGCGTTCGTTCGCGACGTTGGGGGAGTCGATTCCGTGGACTGGGGTCCCGACATGCCGGCGGCGCTCGCGACGTGGTCGCGGGACGCTGGACGCAACTGGAGAGATAACCTCGGTTGGGCCGGCGAGGAGGGAGGGTCGACGCTGATGTTCATCACCGCGGATTATTTCGTCGACTTGCACCCGGTGTCGTCGACCACCGAAGAGATTCGTGAAGTTCACGACGCCTGGGAAGCCGTCGTCGACGACGCGAGGGCCGCCATGACGGCACAGTTACCGAACGGGTCCCCGGTACCCGTCGTGATTCAGGCGTGCGACGTCTGGAATCGCATGGGCGTCGAGGAGAGCATCGGTCACACGGCTCGGATCTCACCCGCCGTTTCCGCCGTCGTGTGCTCGCTGATCATGCTCGGCGCCACGCGTTCGTGGCGCGTCACGCTGACGGCGGTGGGAACCATCATCATCGCGGTGCTCGGTATGCTCGCCGCGCTCGTGAGTCTGGGATGGGAGTTTGGGGTGGTGGAGGAACTGTGCGTGACTCTTCTGATCGGCAGCTCCATTGATTACTGCATACACCTCGCAATGGCGTACACCGAGGAGGGCGGCGGGGGTGCCGGCAGGGACGACCGCGTGAAGGCGGCGTTGGTGCACATGGCGCCGACGCTCACGGGCGCGGCGATGTCCACGGCGGCGTCCTCGGCGATGCTCTTGGCGTGCGTGGTCGAGGTGCTGGTGAAAATCGGGGCGACCATCGTGGCCAACACCGCGGTTGGCTTTGCGCTCTCGCTGTTCCTGTTCTCCGCGCTCATGGCCGCGTTCGGTGATTGAGTAGACTATCGACATCTGATGACACACGCATGTCACGTAGACTAGACTAGCTAGCTGGCTAAAGGTTGCAGAAAGCCAACGCGCGCGTTGGCGTGACAGTCTGGCGTCAGCGTCGTTTTGACTTCTTTTTTGACTTTTTGCGTCGCCTGCGCGAGCTCGAGGACGAGCTCGAGGACGAGCTGGAGGACGAGCTGGAGGATGACGAGGAGTCGCCGTCGCTGCTGTCGTACTTGCTCCTCTTCCTCTTCTTCGACTTTTTCGATTTCTTCACCTTGTCCTTCTCCTTGCTCCGTCTTCGCTCGCGTCGTCCGCCGTCGCCGCCTCGACTCGACGCGAGGCTCTCGAGCAGCTTTCGAGCCTTACGCGGGTCCCACCCCGAGGCTTCGAGCGCGCCCCGCACCTCCTTGGACGAGCACTTCGCGCCGAACTCATCCGCGAGCACCGCCTGCGGATCATCCGGCTCGGGGGACGGCAGCGCGGCGCGCATCGCCGCCCCGCAGCCGTCGCCGTTCGGTCGCCCCGGGATGTTCGGTGTGGCATCGACGGTCGGTGCGGCCGCGTTCGGGTCCGCGTAGACGTCCCACTTGAACTCCACCGCGGCCTGCTCCGCCTGCGCCACCCTG
>MDSX01072071.1_pt1 | contig 12901 bp, 10 predicted proteins | sample 811141 | NCBI WGS metagenome assembly MDSX01 (sample SAMN05326642, study PRJNA326480) | marine metagenome | isolation source: seawater | place: Atlantic Ocean: South East | collected 2010
TATAATCTATTTAAACTTTTTTATATTTTAATGAGGTAAACGTAAAATGGATGTAAATTTTTTACTATCTGCTCTACCTGAACCATACACTGCATTTCGTCCGATTATTGACGTAATGCCCGCTATTCCTGTACTATTTTTAGCGTTGGCGTTCGTATGGCAAGCTTCTGTAGGTTTTAGATAAAAATTAATTATTTTTAAGATTGATTAAATTTTAATTATAATTGGACCGTCATACTTTAGACCCTAAATCATATTTTTATAAAATATCTTTTAGGGTTTCGAAATTTTGTTAATTAACTTTAAACGAACTAGTTCTTAAAAATATTATGGTTGATACTGCTTCTAAGACAGGATATATCGCACAAATTATTGGACCCGTAGTAGATATTCAATTTCCTAGTGGGGACCTACCAAAGGTTTATAACGCTGTTGTAATTGGTACTGGAGATTCTGCAATCACATGTGAAGTTCAACAACTTTTAGGTAACAATAAAGTACGAGCTGTATCAATGACGTCTACTGATGGACTAAAGCGAGGTGCTTCAGTACTTGATACCGGTGCCCCAATTACAGTTCCGGTAGGTACTCCCACATTAGGCCGTATCTTTAACGTTCTTGGGGTGCCCGTAGATGAAATGGGAGATTGTAACTCAACAGAAGGTTTACCAATCCACAGACCATCTCCAGCTTTTACAGACTTAGAAACAAAGCCATCAATTTTCGAAACAGGAATTAAGGTCGTAGATCTTTTAGCCCCTTACCGTCGTGGTGGAAAAATTGGTCTATTTGGTGGTGCTGGTGTAGGTAAAACAGTACTTATTATGGAGCTTATCAATAATATTGCGAAGGCTCATGGTGGTGTTTCTGTTTTTGGTGGTGTTGGTGAGCGTACACGTGAAGGAAATGACCTTTATTGCGAAATGAAAGAGTCAGGTGTAATCAACGAGAAAAAATTAGATGACTCTAAGGTTGCATTAGTGTACGGTCAAATGAACGAGCCTCCTGGAGCTAGAATGCGAGTAGGACTAACGGCTTTAACAATGGCTGAGTACTTCCGTGATGTTAACAAGCAAGACGTTTTACTATTTATTGATAACATTTTCCGATTTGTACAAGCCGGTTCAGAAGTATCAGCTTTATTAGGTCGAATGCCATCTGCAGTAGGTTACCAACCTACTTTAGCAACAGAGATGGGTGTTCTACAAGAGCGAATTACTTCAACAAATGAGGGTTCAATTACTTCAATTCAGGCCGTTTATGTACCGGCAGATGATTTAACAGATCCAGCTCCAGCTACAACGTTTGCTCACTTAGATGCAACAACCGTACTATCGCGTGGTCTAGCATCTAAGGGTATTTATCCTGCAGTAGATCCGTTAGATTCAACATCAACTATGCTTCAACCTAGTATTGTGGGGGAAGAGCACTATAAAACAGCACAAACTGTTAAAGAAACACTTCAACGTTATAAGGAGTTACAAGATATTATTGCTATCTTAGGTTTAGACGAATTATCTGAAGAGGATCGTCAGACAGTTGCACGTGCTCGTAAAGTAGAGCGTTTCTTATCACAACCATTCTTTGTTGCTGAGGTATTTACAGGTTCACCAGGTAAATATGTATCATTAGCAGATACTATTTCAGCTTTCAATGCAATTTTAGATGGTACGTATGACGATCTACCTGAGCAATCATTCTACTTAGTAGGTGATATTAATGAAGCAATTGAGAAGGCTGCAAAATTAAAAGGTTAAATAAAAATGAGTCTAAATGTTCGTGTAATTACACCTGATAAAGTTGTTTGGGATGCTAGTGCAGATGAATTAATCTTACCTAGTAGTACTGGTCAACTTGGTATTTTAACTGATCACGCACCTTTACTAACAGCGTTAGATATTGGTGTAATGAGATTAAAAACTGATGGGAATTGGACTTCTATTGTTTTAATGGAAGGGTTTGCTGAAGTCGAAGATAATAAGATAACAATTCTTTCAAATGGTGCAGAAGAGGGTTCAACAATCGATTCTAATGCTGCGCAATCTGAGCTAGAAAAAGTTACTTTATTAGTTGATCAAGCTACAACGAAGAAGGAAAAAATTGATGCTACACTTGAATTGCGTAAAGCAAAAGCAAGGCTACAGGCAGTAGCATAATAATAAAGTTCTAAAGCAAATTAATTTATTTGCTTTAGAACTTTATTATTTATTGTGATTTTAGGGTTAATCTAAAATTTAATTCTCTTGTAAAATTTCAAATTTTTCACCTAACAATACTTTAACTTTACCATCCTCCCCAACGTCAACAACAGCTGTATCACCAGCTTTGATTTTTTCTGAAAGAACTTCCTCAGCTAAACTATCTTCAAGTAGACGCATCACTGCACGACGTAATGGGCGTGCCCCATAGCTTGGATTATATCCTTCATCGATTAATCTTGTTTTAAAGCGGTCTGTAACTTCTAATTGAATTCCTTTTGTGGAAATCCGTTCAAAGACCTCTTTTAGCATTATTTCAGCAATCTGAGCAACTTCATCTTTTGTCAACTGGCGGAAGACAATAATTTCATCTAATCTATTTAGGAATTCCGGTCTGAAATATTGTTTTAATTCTTCATTAACTAATGACTTAATGCGGTTGTAGTGAGAACTTGTTTGATCTTCAGAAAGTTCAAAACCTAGGCCCCCACCACCTTTTTCAATGACTTTTGAACCAATGTTCGACGTCATAATTAAAAGTGTATTTTTGAAGTCAATTGTTCTTCCTTTTGAATCCGTTAAGCGCCCATCTTCAAAAATTTGTAATAATAGATTAAATACATCTGGGTGTGCTTTTTCAACTTCATCAAATAAAACTACAGTGTAAGGGCGTCGACGAACAGCTTCTGTTAATTGGCCTCCTTCATTGTATCCAACGTAACCTGGTGGTGAACCAATCAATTTAGCTACAGTATGGCGTTCCATATATTCTGACATATCTAAACGTACCATTGCTTCCTCTGATCCGAAGAAATATGTTGCTAAAGCCTTTGTAAGTTCTGTTTTTCCAACACCTGTTGGTCCAGAAAAAATAAAACTAGCAATTGGACGATTTGGGTTTTTTAAACCAACACGAGCGCGTCGTATAGCACGAGAGACTGCAACAACAGCTTCATCTTGTCCTATAATTCGGCTATGTAGTGTTTCTTCCATTTTAAGCAGTTTCTCCGACTCACTTTTGGTCAATTTATTTACGGGAATACTTGTCCATGCGGCTACAATTTGTGCAATATCTTCTTCCGTAACAATTGGAGTCTGATTTGATGGTTCTGCCGCACCCTTTTTACTTTGGGCAATAGCATTAATTTGAGCCTTAATTTCCATTTCACGCTCGCGTAACTGTCCTGCTTTTTCGAAATCTTGATTACGAACCGCTTCATCTTTTGTCTTTAAAATTTCGCGTAATTCTTGGTCAAGTTCTTTTGCAGCAGCAGGAAGTTGAGAGTTCATTAAACGTACTCGTGATCCCGCTTCATCAATTAAATCGATTGCTTTATCTGGAAGGAAACGGTCGGCAATATATTGGTCCGCAAATTTTGCTGCCGCGGATAATGCTTCATCTGATATGATTAGTTTATGGTGTTTTTCGTAACGTTCACGAAGACCATAAAGAATTTCAATTGTTTCATCTACAGACGGTTCTCCCACCATCACCGGTTGGAAACGTCGTTCTAAGGCTGCGTCTTTTTCAATGTGTTTACGATATTCTTCAAGGGTTGTCGCCCCAATACACTGTAACTCACCACGCGAAAGAGCAGGCTTTAATATATTTGCTGCATCGATAGCTCCTTCAGCTGCCCCTGCACCAATTAATGTATGAACTTCGTCAATTACTAAAATGATGTTGTTAGCTGTTCGGACTTCATCCATGATTTTTTTTAATCGCTCTTCAAACTCACCACGATATTTTGTCCCAGCAATTAGTAAGCCAATATCTAGTGCTACTACTCTTTTATCGTCTAGTGTATCTGGGATATCACGATTTGCAATGCGTTGAGCCAAACCTTCTGCAATCGCAGTTTTACCTACTCCAGGTTCTCCAATTAAAACGGGGTTATTTTTTGTTCTACGTCCTAGGATTTGAATTACCCTTTCAATCTCTTTTGCGCGTCCAACTACTGGATCTAATTTCCCATCGATCGCTTTTTGTGTAAGATTTGTTCCAAATTCTTCCAACGTAGGGGTTTTGCTACGTGTTGTGTTAGTGCCTGTTGCTACTTCTGTATTATCACCAAGTGAGCGAATTATTTGACTTCTTACTTTCGAAAGGTCAACACCTAGGTTTTCGAGAACGCGAGCAGCAACTCCTTCCCCTTCACGAATTAAACCAAGTAAAAGATGCTCGGTACCGATATAATTATGTCCTAGTTGACGAGCTTCTTCTAATGATAATTCAAGGACTCTTTTTGCTCGGGGTGTAAAAGGAATTTCTACTGCTACGAAGCCGGAACCACGACCAATTATTTTTTCGACTTCTACGCGAGCATCTTTTAGGTTAACACCCATTGATTTAAGTACCTTTGGCCCAATTCCTGTACCTTCCCCAATTAGTCCTAAAAGTATTTGTTCTGTCCCAACAAAATTATGTCCTAATCTTCGCGCTTCTTCCTGCGCGAGCATGATTACTTTGATTGCTTTTTCTGTAAAACGTTCAAACATTACTTTTGTATGTAATGAGAATATCTTTATCTTTGATATTTTATATATTAACATAAAAAGATAAAAAATTTATATAAAAGGTTATTTTTTACTTTATGTTACAAAATTCTTTATTGTAGAAAAAATCCACTTTCTTGAATTTTACAAGAAAAGTCAATAGCAACCCATGTTATAATAAGAATTATTTTGGGGACTTTTTCTTAAAATTGTAAAGATTTAGTCTATAGCTAGTATAATCATTATAGTAAATAGAAAAGTTATTTCTAACTTCTGATAATTATTAAATTAAAATAATCATATGATTAACTGGAATATTATTGCACAGTTGCTTTCACTTGGGTTAGTTGCCCTTTCAGGACCAGCAATTATTTTTCTTCTTTACTTTAAGCGTGGTAATTTATAATTAACTGCTTAAATAGTTTTCTTACTAACTTTAAAAAGATTACTTCGATATTGCATCGTGGTAATCTTTTCTATTATACGCAAATAATTTTATCTTGTTCTTTAAGCAAATATTATTAGTCATTAATATAGCCTTTAATCGTACTGGTTTGAGATTGACGAATTGTGGACTACCAATATATAATTTATACAAGACATGCGCTCTTAGTTCAGTTGGTAGAACGTAGGTTTCCAAAACCTGATGTCGAGGGTTCAAGTCCTTCAGGGCGTGTTAAAGAGAATCTTTCATCTTATTAATTTAGATGTTATATTTAGATCTGAGTCTAATAGGAGAGGTGGCTGAGTGGTTGAAAGCTTCAGATTGCTAATCTGATGTACGTTTTACAATGTACCGTGGGTTCGAATCCCATCCTCTCCTTCTAATATGTTAGTCTTTAAGTTATAAGACTAAAAATAAAAAGAGATGTTATACTATCTTAAAAGTGAGAAACTTCTCATAATTAATTAAAAAGAAAGACTAAAATTATACGAGTAATGGATATTTTAAGTTTAGGTTGGTCATCTCTTATGGTTATGTTTAGCTTTTCGTTAGCACTTGTTGTTTGGGGTCGAAATGGATTCTAACAATTGCTTACCTCTTTGTTAAACAAGAAAATCTATAAAAATTAAATAAAATTCTATTTAAAATAATGGCTAAGGAGATTTTTACAGCGGCAGGTGTAATGTGGGCCTTAACTCTAACCGGTTTAAGCGTTGGGTTTGGTCTTTTAAAGATTCAAGGCGAATAATATTGAGCTACTTCAAAAAATGACCTTATTAGAGAAAGTTTGGATTTTAGTAAGTACTTCTATAATTTTTATTATTTTATCGACCGACCCTAAAAGTTCAATAAGTGGTGCGTGGGGTAATCAGCTCTCTGCAGTTTTTGCGAGTGTAAGTGATGGTCAAAATTTTATAAAGCAATTTAATTGGGTATTGATAACCGCATTTTTTCTAATAACTATAAGTTTAAGTTATTTCGGATAAATTTTAATCAAAACGAGATAGTTTATGTAAATATACACATCTCGTTTTGATTAAAATTTTATGCAAAGAATCCAATATTTGCTAATAATGCATAAGCAACAATACCTCCTCCAAAAGCACCAATAAAAAATCCACTTGTAAATTTTCGCCATACTTTTGAAGATTCTAACCCTTGTGCTTTACCACCATCTTGAAAAGAAGCTAAGCCATAAATAGTCAGGCCAATTGTTAATATTATAATCAAACCCATGTCAGATAGAAGTCCAATTAATAACGCATTGTCGGAGTTTCGTAATGGCCCAAGAATATAGAAAGGCCCAATTAAAAAATATCCGTGAGCCATACCAATTTCAAGACCACGCATTAATGGTGAGAGTCCTTTTCTATAAATGGGAAGATTTCCTAAATATAATTTTGTGGCAACAGATGTTGTTACAGGTGTAGATAAGTTTCCTACGAAGGGATCATCGTTATAAGGTTTAACGAATTCGCTCATTTAGTAATTTTCCAGTAATATTAATTTATTATTAGTTTAGGATTATAACATCACTTGTTTAATAATTATTTTTTAGAGTGCTAGGCGTTATTTGGTAATGCTCAGCCTTAAACGGTCGGTTGGCAGGTTCGATTCCTGTGGCACTCACCCTTATTTACAGTTAGGTTCTATGCACAACTCTAAAAAATTTGTAATCATAAACGGGGAGACCTACAAGTACTTCACTACTTTTACTGTTCTTTCACTATTAAAGTATTTAGGTTTTAAAAAGAATTTAATTGTTATTGATTATAACGGTACGATTTTGCAAAAAGAGTTTTGGTCTAATACTTTTTTATGCCCTAATGACAAGATAGAAATATTAACGGTAGCGGGAGGTGGATAATATTTTTTAATATATTTTGATCCCATACATAGGATGAAAATTGGTGAAAAGATGTAAAATTAACTAAAAAAAAAGTTGTTTAATTTCACGTTTGAAATTAACCCCTTTTTTAGGGAAGCGCAGAATATTTGTTTGGGACAACAGTTATCTAATTAAGTTAATAGGTGATTTAGGACCGTTGATCAGAGTACAAACACCTTTAAGTATTGAGAGTATATCTCGATTCAATTTCTTCCTCTCTGAATGCTGAGAAAGTGTCAAGGGCATCAGCGGTTATGGCCTTAGACTAAGTCCTTAAACTTATACTATCTCTGTGAACTTTCGGTTTTCACATGTTGTTTTAAACATTTAACTAAAGTTACTTATTCAAGAGCAAAACCGTAAAACTAAAATCACCGTTCAATTGAAGCAATAACAATCAGCGACTATGGGAGAGTTATTTAGTCGTCCGGGATTTTGATCTACGAGATAATTCTAACGGTGGGGTTTATAGCTTGATAAAATCTGCCTACTTAACGATGAGGCAAAGCGGGGGAGTTTCTTTGACACAGGATAATCACATTGCTGCGAGACGTCTCTCGCTGGCGTTTCCTATTATGTGTGTATTTTCCTTCTTGGAAAATTGTAGTTCAGTGGATTCTCTTATGTAGACTTGCGTTGTCACTTCATTGAATCTGTTGGAGAGAGTAAACTAGGTGAACTAAAGCCACATCTAGTAGATGGGTCCTATGTTCGAATGTATCAATGTTGTTCAGGAATATTGGCAGACAATAACGGTGGGCAATATATATGATCCCTAATAGAAGCTATTAGTTCAGCACACAAAATCAAATTGGAAAGTGTTGGGGGTCTGGAAGATGAACAAGAGATAAAACGAGTAATTAACTATTTAAACGAGCAACTACTTGTATGAAGAAGGTTTGTAATCGCAATTGCAATTACTTTTATGTTAATTGCAAAAATAGCAAATTGGTCAGAATTAGAACAAATTCAACGTGTTTTATATCCCTCTTGGCATGTGTTTACCCATTTTCTAAGTTAACTAATAGCTAACTCTAGATAGTCTTAATGTATTCTACTCGGTTTAACTATAAAGCCGAGTAGATTACTAACCAATGGAAATTAAAATATTTTGCTAATCGGGATGACAGGATTTGAACCTGCGACACCCTGCTCCCAAGGCAGATGCGCTACCAAGCTGCGCTACATCCCGAACGTATTAATATTTTAAAGCAAATCCAATCACTTTTCAATACTAAATCTTATTTTTTTAATTTAAGCAGATGTAAATCTGCTTAAATTTCGGAAAAGATTTTTAAAAAATCTTTATTTTATGTTGTCTAGAACTACGTACTCTTAGAAACTAAAAACTAAATTAACTAAACTTTCCAGTTGTTGACGCAATCACAAATGGAGCATATGTGAAAATATATCCAATTGCGAAGTGTGCTAAACCGACTAATCGAGCCTGTACAATAGATAAAGCAATTGGCTTATCTTTCCAACGTACTAAGTTAGCAATTGGTGTACGTTCATGTGCCCAGACTAGTGTTTCAATTAATTCTTGCCAGTAACCTCGCCATGATATTAAGAACATGAAACCAGTTGCCCAAATTAAATGTCCTAATAAGAATGTCCAGGCCCAAACTGCTTGAGCATTATTTCCGAATGCATTATAACCATTAATTAATGGCGATGAGTTTAACCATAAATAGTCACGTAACCAACCCATAATGTAAGTTGATGACTCGTTAAATGCTGCAGCATTTCCACCCCAGATTGTCATATGCTTCCAGTGCCAATAGAATGTAACCCAACCAATTGTGTTTAACATCCAGAACATTGCTAGATAGAATGCATCCCATGCAGAAATATCACATGTACCGCCTCGACCCGGACCATCACAAGGGAAACTATATCCAAAATCTTTTTTGTCTGGCATTAGTTTTGATCCACGCGCATCTAAAGCCCCTTTAACTAAGATTAATGCTGTTGTGTGAAGACCAAGTGCAATTGCATGGTGAACTAAGAAGTCACCAGGCCCAATTGTTAGGAATAATGAGTTTTTACCGCTGTTTATTGCTTCAATCCAACCTGGTAACCAAATTTTACTACTCGCAACAGTTGCTGCACTTGTAGAAGAGGATAGGAGCACATCGAAACCATATACTGCCTTTCCAGAGGCTGCTTGAATAAATTGCGCAAATACAGGCTCAATTAAAATTTGCTTCTCAGGTGTTCCAAATGCTACACACACATCGTTATGGATATATAAACCTAATGTGTGGAATCCTAAAAATAATGATGCCCAACTTAAATGAGAGATGATAGCCTCTTTGTGTTGCAGCATTCTTGCTAATACATTATCTTTATTAACTTCAGGATCATAATCACGTACGAAGAAAATTGCTCCGTGTGCAAATGCTCCAACCATTAAGAAACCAGCAATGTATTGGTGATGTGTATAAAGTGCTGCTTGTGTTACATAATCTTTGGCCATGAACGCATATGATGGTAATGCATACATGTGCTGGGCCACTAAAGATGTTGCTACACCCAGTGATGCTAATGCTAAACCAAGCTGCATATGTAAACTATTTGTAATAGTCTCAAATAATCCTCGGTGACCTGCTCCTAAACGCCCTTTTGGAGGAACATGTGCATCTAGAATTTCTTTCATACTATGCCCAATACCCCAGTTTGTACGGTACATGTGCCCCGCAAAAATAAACACAATAGCAATTGCTAAATGGTGGTGCGCAATATCTGTTAACCACATTGATTGTGTTTGTGGGTGAAAACCACCTAGGAATGTTAAGATAGCTGTACCAGCACCCTCACTTGTCCCGAAGATGTGCTTTGCTGTATCAGGGTTTTCTGCATAAACACTCCAGTTTCCAGTAAAGAATGGTGTTAAACCTTCTGGGTGAGGTAATGTAGATGTAAAATTATCCCATCGAATATGTTGTCCACGTGATTCTGGAATCGCTACGTGAATAAGATGTCCTGACCACGCTAATGAACTAACACCAAATAAACCAGATAAATGGTGATTTAAACGTGATTCATTGTTTTTGAACCAAGCTAATCCCGGTCTAAACTTGGGTTGAAGGTGTAACCAACCAGCAAATAATAATGTTGTTGATAAGATTAGTAATCCTAATGCACCAAAATAAAGATCACTGTTAGTTCGCATACCAATTGTATACCACCAGTGATAAACACCAGAAGTTGCAATGTTTACGGGATATGAAACTCCACCACGTGTAAATGCCTTAATTGCTGATTGACCGAAGTGTGGATCCCAGATTGCATGTGCGATTGGCTTAACTTTTAATGGATTTAATACCCATTGTTGAAAATTACCTTGCCATGCAACGTGAAATAAGTTTCCTGATGTCCATAAAAATATAATTGCCAGGTGACCAAAATGCGAAGCAAAAATCTTTTGGTAAAGACTTTCTTCTGTCATTCCGTCATGGCTTTCTAGATCGTGAGCAGTTGCGATACCATACCAGATTCTTCTAGTTGCTGGATCTTGTGCAAGTGCTTGACTAAATTTGGGAAATTTAGTAGCCATATTAGAAATATTATCCGTTTTATTTTAATTTATCCTACCGAGCTAATTCTTGCTAAGAAGAATGACCATGTTGTTCCAATACCACCAAGAAGATAGTGAGCTAAACCTACTGCGCGACCTTGTGTAATACTTAAAGCACGAGGTTGAATCGAAGGGGCTAACTTTAATTTATTGTGTGCCCAAACAACTGATTCAATAAGCTCTTGCCAATAACCACGTCCACTGAATAAGAACATTAAACTAAACGCCCAAATAAAGTGTGCGCCTAAGAAGATTAGTCCGTATGCAGATAGTGCGGAACCATAAGATTGGATAACTTGTGAAGCTTGTGACCATAAGAAATCTCTTAACCAACCGTTAATCGTTATAGCACTGTTAGCAAAGTTACCACCGGTAATGTGTGAAATTTTTCCAGCGCTATTAATTGTACCCCAAACATCAGATTGCATTTTCCAACTAAAGTGGAAAATTGTAACTGAGATACAGTTATACATCCAGAATAACCCAAGGAAAACGTGATCCCATGCTGATACTTGACATGTACCTCCGCGTCCAGGACCATCACAAGGGAATCGGAAACCTAAATTCGCTTTATCAGGAATTAAACGAGAACTACGTGCAAATAAAGTACCTTTTAATAAAATCAGCACTGTTACGTGAATTGTAAAAGCGTGTACATGGTGTACCATGAAATCTGCTGTTCCTAATTGAATTGGCATCATCGCAATTTTACCATTTACTGCAACAACATCACCACCAAAAGCATAGCTCGATGTTGCTAGTGCATTTGGTGCAGTATTTCCTGGTGCTAAAACATGTAATGATTGTACCCACTTAGCAAAAATTGGTTGCAATTGGATAGCTTTATCTGAGAACGTATCTTGTGGACGCCCTAGAGCACGCATTGTATCGTTGTGGATATACAGGCCAAAACTGTGACAACCTAAGAAGATACAAACCCAGTTTAAGTGGGAAATTATTGCATCTCGGTGTCGTAAAACACGATCTAATAGATTGTTATATGATTGAACTGGACTATAGTCACGAACCATAAAAATTGAAGCGTGAGCACCTGCGCCACAAAGACAGAACCCACCAATCCACATATGGTGAGTAAAAATTGATAATTGTGTTGGATAATCAATCCCAATATAAGGATATGGTGGCATCGCGTACATGTGGTGCGAAACAATAATACTTACAGAACCCATCATTGCTAGGTTAATAGCTAACTGCGCGTGCCATGAAGTTGTTAGAATTTCATAAAGTCCCTTGTGACCTTCACCTGTAAGCGGGCCTTTGTGGGCTTCAAGAATTTCTTTCATACTGTGCCCAATACCCCAATTTGTACGGTACATGTGTCCCGCAAAAATAAATAATACTGCAAGTGCTAAATGGTGGTGCGCTGTGTCACTTAGCCACAGACTTCCCGTAATTGGATTTAACCCACCTTTAAATGTTAAGAAATCTGAATATTCACTCCAGTTTAATGTAAAGAAAGGCACTAACCCTTTTTTGAAACTGGGGTAAAGTTGTCCCATTAAATCTTGGTTAAAAAGCAGCTCGTGAGGTAAAGGAATCTCTTGCGGTGCAACACCAGCATCTAGAAGTTTATTAATCGGAAGACTAATATGAATTTGGTGTCCAGACCATGATAAACAACCTAACCCTAATAAACCTGCTAAGTGGTGGTTCATCATTGATTCTGCGTTTTGAAACCATTCTAATTTTGGCGCAGCTTTATGGTAGTGGAACCAGCCAGCAAAAACCATTAATGCTGACATCACTAAACCACCCATTGCAGTCCAATATAGTTCTGTTTCATTTGTAATTCCTGATGCACGCCACATTTGGAACCAACCAGAAGTAACTTGTACACCTGAGAATCCTCCTCCAACATCACCGTTTAAAATTTCTTGCCCAACAATTGGCCAAACTACCTGTGCACTTGGTTTAATAGTCGTTGGACTACTTAACCATGCAGAATAGTTTGAAAATCTTGCTCCGTGGAAATACATTCCACTAAGCCATAAAAAGATTATTGATAATTGACCGAAATGTGCACTGAAGATTTTTCGTGAGATATCTTCTAATGAGTTCGTTTGGCTATCAAAATCATGTGCGTCAGCATGTAAGTTCCAAATCCATGTTGTTGTCTTTGGTCCTTTTGCCAATGTACGAGAAAAATGCCCTGGTTGTGCCCATTTTTCAAATGATGTGGCAACCGGGTTTTTATCTACTATAACTTTAACTTTTTTAGCCTCTAGTTCTTTAGAGCTAACTTTCATTTTTACTCTCCTTTTGTGAGACTTAAA
>MDSX01082564.1_pt1 | contig 12892 bp, 11 predicted proteins | sample 811141 | NCBI WGS metagenome assembly MDSX01 (sample SAMN05326642, study PRJNA326480) | marine metagenome | isolation source: seawater | place: Atlantic Ocean: South East | collected 2010
TATCAGAGAATAAATTATGTCTAAAACTTGATTAACACCATAATTTATCTATGATGTCCGGCTATCAATGGGACCAATATAAAAGATATCGCCTACGTTGAAATAAGATACTCAGCAATAAAGCTGGCAAACGTAATATAACAGGAGAAAACTATGAAACATTTAACCGCTGGAGCATTATTATCAGGAGCCTTACTGGTTGGCACCTCGGTAAACACTCAACCAGCATTAGCAGCAGATGTAACACTACAATTTGCTAATTGGTTACCCCCCTTCCATCATTTGACGAAAACCGCTAAAAGATTTGCTGAGTCAATAGAAAAGCAATCGGGTGGAAAGCTTAAAATAGTTGTAACAAAAAACTCGCCTGCAAAACCACCGGGACAGTATGATCTTGCGAAAAATGGAATACGCGACATGGTGATGGGTGTTTCCGGTTACACTCCTGGCCGACACCAAATATTTCGCATGGCCGAAGTACCGTTCGCGACGCCAAATGCTGAAACGGGTAGCCCAGGACTGCATAAGTGGTATACAAAACACGGGTTTGATAAAAAGGAATTCAAAGGTACTAAACTGATTTCTGCTTTTGTACATGGCCCGGGGCTTTTGCACAGCAAAAAGGAAATTAAAACACTAGCTGATATAAAAGGTGTCAAAATTCGAGTTGGTGGAGGAGGTGTTCTTATAGCAAAGAGCTTAGGAGCGGTTCCAGTTGCAATGTCAGCTACTAAAGCACACGAGAGCTTGCAAAGGGGTACGACTGATGCAGCTTTTTTCCCTTATGAAGCCGTAAAAGGATTTAAACTCGCTAAGCTTGTTAAGAATCATTTGGAAGTTCCCGGTGGACTATATACAACATCTTTTTATGTAGCCATGAGTAAAAAATCATGGGATGGATTGCCAGGATGGGCTAAAAATGCCTTCAACAAAGCTGGAGGGGCGACAGGCTCTAAATTGATTGGTCAAGGTTGGGATGCAGCAGATAAAGCTGGCAAAAAGGCCGCTCAAGGTGCAGGAAATAAAATCCAAACTATAACACCAGAAAATCAAAGGGCTTGGGCTAAAGCTCTGTCAGCAGTTAAAGCTGGTTGGATTGCGAAAGCAAATAAGAAGGGCCTAAATGGTGAAGCATTATTGAATGAGTTATTATCAATGATGAAGGGATAAAACCCAATAATGATAGTTCAATCAAATCAAGAATTGAACAACCTTAACGAGCGAGTCACACTGTGGCTCGCTCGCATCGGTTCAGTTGGTTTAGCCGGTATGATGTTTCTAACCCTATTCGATGTAATAGGTAGGGCATTTGGTCACCCCATAGCAGTTTCAGTCGAAGTTACCGAGATAATAATGGGAATGATGATTTATTTGGGCCTGGGATACACGACATTTCTTCGCGGCCATATTCGTGTAGACATTCTTGTCATAAATTTATCTCCTCGAATACAGGCAATATTAGATTTTGTTACAGGTATAATCGCTCTTTTAATAGGCATCCTAATTAGTTGGAGACTTTGGATCTATGCTGAATCGCGTTTAACCAATGGCGATCTGACCCAAATAGGCGAAGTGCCTGTTTGGCCCTATGCATTTATAATGGCTTTTTCAAGCATGCTAATGGTGACCTCACTTGTCCTGTATATTTATGTAACAGGTAGAATGGCAATTGGTATGGATGAAGCTGTAGCACCTGAAGTTAATTCATCAGTCGAGTAAGTAATAAAATCATGGATCCGATTACCCTCTCTATTTTGATATTTCTTTTACTATTTTTCTTGTTAGCTATCGGCTTGCCCATTGGATTCGCCATGGCATCCACTGGGTTTCTCGGAAGCGTATTATTAATAGATCTAAACGCGGCATTATCGTTGCTTGGACAAACAGCTTATGAAACACCAATAACATTTAATTTAAGCGTCGTTCCTATGTTTATCTTAATGGGCTACTTTGCCAGCAATTCTGGCCTCAGTGAGGCGCTATTTCGAGCATGTAATACGTGGCTAGGATATCGACGAGGAGGATTGGCTTTAGCAACCATTGGAGGTTGTGGTGCCTTTGCAGCTGTTTGCGGCTCAAGTATTGCGACTGCTGCAACTATGACTCAAGTTGCTTTACCTGAAATGAAACGATTTAATTATGATTATAGCTTAGCAACGGGTTCCATCGCCGCCGGGGGTACTATTGGTATTCTTATTCCTCCTAGTGTTATTTTAGTACTATATGGTATTTTAACAGAAACAAATATTGGCGAATTATTTTTAGCAGGGTTTATTCCCGGTATTCTAACAATTGTATTTTTTATGGCGACAATTTCATTAGTCACGAGAATTTTTCCTAACATTGGTCCACGTGGTGAAAAAACTACGATCAGGCAAAAGTTGGCTGCTTTTAAAGATGTTTGGGGTACGGTCATATTATTTCTTTTAGTGATTGGGGGAATTTATACAGGAATCTTCTCTCCGGAAGAAGCGGCAGGTGTTGGCGCGACAGGAGCCCTTGTTTTAGCACTAATAGCAAGAACGATGACATGGCCTATTTTTATAGACTGTTTAATGAAAACAGTGGGTACGTCGGCCATGATCTTTACTATTTTGATTGGTGCCATTTTATTTAATAACTTTTTAGTATTGAGCGCTGTGCCAGATGCAATTGGAACTTGGATTGGGACGCTACCATTCTCAAGTACAGTTATTATGCTAATTATTTTGCTAATTTACCTCATTATGGGGTGCGCATTAGATTCTTTAGCTATGATTTTATTAACTATTCCGATTTTCTTTCCAGTCGTAGCTAATCTCGGATTTGATCCAATTTGGTTCGGGATCATAGTGGTTATGGTTGTGGAACTCGGATTGATTACACCTCCTGTTGGAATGAATGTTTTTATTATAAAAGGTATGGCTCCTGAAGTCCCACTGAGTAAAATTTATAAAGGTGTTTTGCCATTTGTGATAGCTCAAATCATTCTAATTTCTCTAATAGTATTTTTTCCAAAAATTGCACTTTGGCTACCGAGCACAATGGGATAACAAAATAAGTTTCAAATAAATTATAAAATACATTCGAAACGAATCAAAAATAAATATTCAAATGCCGTTAACCGGTCTTTCATAGCTTTCTGTTATTTTTATTTTCTAATGAAATTAGGTGTTGCAGGGAGCATGATAAAACGTGCGAAAACTCTTTGATCCTCAGTATTTAGAAATACAACTTTTAAAAGTAACAGAATTATTATTATCTGAAGTATTCATCCTGAGTAGCCTGAGCCAGCTTATAATTATTATCAGCGCATTTATGGTAGCTTGGATAGTCCGGCCAATAATTGAACCTTGGATCACAAAATCCGGCGAATGGATTGCCAACTTTAACGAGTCCAAAGAAGCTACTTTTTGGGTAACTAAGCTGTCAGAAGCAATTACACTTATGGCATTGCCTTTTGTCTGGATCATCCTGCAATGGATATCATCACTCGTTGCAGAATATGCTGGCTGGCCTCATCACCTTTTAACAGTAACGGTAAGTTTGATTACTGCTTGGATTATCATTCGTTTAACCGCAACTCTAATTCGCGACAAAAGTTGGTCAAAATTAATTTCGGTTACGGCTTGGACAATCGCAGCGCTTAATATCCTAGACTTGATGGACCAAACAGTAGCATTTCTCGATAGTCTCGCGATGGATCTTGGTGAACTACATATTTCTGCCTTAACAGTTATTAAGGGAATGATGGCCTTAGCAGTCTTGTTATGGCTGGCCCGCGTAGCATCACGTATGCTCGAAAAAAGAGTCAGCAAGCTCCCAAACATGACTCCCTCGGTTCAAGTTTTACTTACAAAGTTATTTAAAATATTTGTAATTACGATCGCCATTGTTGCAGCCATGAACAGTGTCGGAATAGATCTTACCGGACTTGCAGTCTTTAGTGGTGCCGTTGGAGTTGGTATCGGTTTTGGCTTACAGAAAGTATTCGCGAATCTTATTAGCGGGCTTCTTATACTAGCTGATAAATCAATTAAGCCTGGTGATGTAATTGAAGTCGCAAATACTTATGGCTGGGTTAATACCCTCGGTGGACGATACGCTTCAGTTGTTACGAGGGATGGCGTCGAGCATTTGATTCCGAATGAAGAACTTATAAATCAGAGAGTATCGAATTGGACTTTTAGCGACTCAGAGATTCGAATTAAATTAGCAATTGGCGTTTCATATTCTAGTGATCTGCCTCAGGCAATAGAGGTATGCCTGAGAGCAGCCCGATCTCAAGGCCGGATTTTAGCTTCACCAGAACCCGCATGTTTAGTAAAAGCTTTTGGCGATAATTCAATTGATTTAGAATTGAGAATTTGGATTAGAGACCCACAAAATGGGATTTCAAATATTAAAAGCGCAGTTTATCTCGAGATATGGAAGCTCTTCAAAGAAGAATGCATTGAAATTCCATTCCCACAACGGGTAATCCACATAGAAACGCCTTCGTCTGAGGTTCAAAGCAAAAAACTGGAATATGATGCTAATGCTGCGCTTGCAGGAACAAATGAATAATATAAATAATTAAACAAAATAATACCCTATGTCGTGTAAAAAAGTCACCCGGATACTATGCATATTTATAAAACAAGTAATTCAAAAAATTCTTAAGTGCGTATCTCTATGGTAAAATCATAACCACCATTGCAAAACATATTCATAAGGACCCTCTCGATTTACCAGATCTGTTCGCTGAAGTTTTATTTTATATCCATCAGAGGTGTTTTCAAGATAATGCCTATACTTGCCCGTGAAATTCCGAACTTCATAACGGAAATACTCGGCGCAATGAAACCGAGAACGTACAATAATATTCCCTTTGTCATCCTGATTCTCAATTATGACATTTGAAACTACATGACATAAACGATTATTGGGAGCCTGACTGTGAGCCTGAGGATGCTCATTACGCCGGATCCGCATTTTCATCATGTCGAGATTTTCCCAAAAAATATTTGGGACACCTTCTCCCTTAATTTGATCTTCTTCAGCTGGCATCCAATAATATCCATCCGTTGTGAATAGAGAAAGCCATTGATCCCACTGTTTCTCATCAAGAAACTCTGACTGTTTATTTAGAAACTGCTCAACGGCTAACTGCGTTTCAATATTAACAGCAGCAACCTTGAAACGATCAGACTCTGCAAGAATTTTTATTGCGTTATCCATTCTCAATCCCCCTCCATACTCATTGTCATATAATTCTTCCATACCTGCATCATATGACGGAGTGGCAATTCACTCATTGAACCTGGAGTTGACTTACGAACATCGTCCTCGATAACATCAAAGCCTGCATTTCGATGGAAACTTACCCAATCTCCGCCATTTGACTCTAATCCATGCTGAACCTTCCACCAGTTAAATAAATCATCTGCATTAACCATAGTAGAGGGAGAATTAACCAAATAGTAGTAACCCAGTGAACGTTGATAAATTGCTTCTGGAGCACCCTTTAGTCTAAAGTGCCATATTTCTGTTAACGTGCGATCGGGACCTAATGGTCTGATAGATCGTAACTGTTGCAGCGGAGGTTGAATAGAAAGACATGGATATACAAGAAGGTGATGCAAATTAACCCCCAAAATTTCTTCTGCCTTTGCTTCACCGTAAGCCTGATACATTAGTTTAACATACTCATTAGTATCCGGGTCATCAGGTCTAATTCCCATATACCCTTCCAAACTACAATGGCCTTGTGGATGCGCGACAGTGCCAAACTTACCCCATCCATCGATACCTATACGCGCAAAATCTGACAAATATCCGTATGCTATCGGAGGTTCATCGCCAGCACTCCTCATATCTTTTTCAACAGTCATGGCTGCAATCCCAGTCGATTCATGGGTTGCTCCTGGATGAGAGGCATCCAATTGGTTCTCAAGGAATATTTTCCAATTGGATTGTTGAACCATTCTAAAACATTCACCGACCACCTCAGTTTCACCTCCGGGGGCTCGATCAATCAACTGATCAAACGCAACTGTGGAATTACCTAAATGGCTCTTCAAACTTGGACCATTCTCACTCAATGAAGCGAACCAAAAACCACGATAATTATCAACACGAGGGGCCTTTTGAACTTGAAACTCTGGAGCATCCATTTTCAAATTTGTTCCATCATATCCATCTGAAGCGGGAATTTTATCTAATCTACCATCTAAATCGAAAAACCATGCGTGATAAGAACATCTAATGCGTCGTCCGGCATTCCCTTTTCGAGCGGTACATAGCTGAGCACCTCTATGGGGACAACGGTTATATAGAACATGAATTTCACCATTATGATCTCGGGTCATCATCATTGGCTGCCGGCCAACACGAGCCAAATAGTAATCACCGGGATTTTTTACTTGACTCTCGTGCCCAATATAGACCCATAAACGCTCAAAAATGCGCTCCATTTCCAGGTCAAATAAATCCTCATCTACGTAAGCTTTCCTATGCGCTCTATCTGGCTCTACTAGAGCAGCAATTTTATCGTTGGTCCAATGCATCTTAGTACCCTTTTTTCAATTATTTAAATACTTAATTAATCTCTGCCACCTGGCATAGTAATTACGTTCAATAAGCAGGAAACACCACCTCGCACTTTTTCTAGAGCTTCTCTCATAGCCGCTTCAAGTCGGGCTGGATCATCAACCATTTCACCGTACCCTCCACAAGCTTCCATAACCATTTCATACCTAGGGCTTGGTGATAAACTGGTTATGGGCATTTGATTTGTTTTAACAGCTTTTCCATCAGGATACATGACCCTTGTGGATCGGTTTACAGCAAACCACTGTGCATTGTTCATTATTACTGTCAGAGTGGCTAAATTCTGTGCGTTTCCCACAAAATGAGCCGGTGTAGGATTACCAAACATGTATGACCCATCACCAACAAATAGGATAACATCTCTATCAGGTTCGGCTAATTTAGCACCCAAAGCTGCTCCCAAACCAAATCCCAAACCACCAGCTTGCGCTCCACTAACAATACTTCCAGGTACTTTATAATCTATATGGTCAATATTCAGACCTAATTCACTCACGATAATACTATCATCAGATTTGACTTTATTTAGACATGCTGCAACCCAGCTTGTTGAAATTGGAGTATCAGTATTTGCTGAATTTATTACTTTAATTTTCTTAGCTACGTGCTCGTTGTGCAGGCTCTCGATTATAGAATAACGCTTACTAATATCCTCACGCCTGAGCTCCTTATGCGATATCAGAGCGTCTTCAATCAGTTTAAGACTCTGCAGTGGTTCTCCAGCAATAGCTAAATCCATTTCAAACCCGCGGTACGGCAATCCAGAATAGTGTGGATCAGGGGAAAGATGAATTATTTTAGCTTTTTTATTTGGCTCTACATTTCTTGGAATCCAAGGTACCGCGCTCTCAATCACCAAAATCACATCCGCATCAGGCAAATGTTCTCCAGCGGCATAACCTAAATTCATTGGATGATCAGATAATAAGCTAGGCCCCCCAACCTGAACAACAGGAAGGGCAAAACTCTTGGCTATACTTCCCAATATTTCAGTCACGCCTGGTCTTTGCCCTACTGCTCCAGCAACAATTAAAGGCTTATCAGAAGCCACAATTAAATCCGACGCTTGACTTATTGCTGATTCTGATGGAACGGCTGCAGCATTACCTAAAGGACGGTTTCTCGGCAATATCCTGTCGTTACTGACGATATGACCCAGCACTTCGCGCGGTAGATTTAAATAAACTGGTCCTCGAGGCTCCGACATTGCAATATCTAATGCTCGATGTACTATTTTCTCAACGGGCTGCTGATCTCGTAATTCATAGTCCCATTTCACGTACTCCCGCAACATACCGCCTTGATCAAAATTCTCTTGGCCCCAATGGATCCCTACATTTCTAGAGCCAATATCACCCGATTCAGTTAGAGGCGTACGTCCAGCCAAAACTAGAATTGGCACATTATCCCGGGAAGCATTCATCACTCCACAGATTGTATTTGCCGTGCCGACCGTAACGTGAACCATTACAGCAGCAGGCTTACCAGAAATTCTGTAGTATCCTTCTGCCATCGCAATCGCGACATTTTCATGTGGGACTGTAATAAATTCTGGAATACAAGATCCTGCCTGTGCCGATACAACTAACGCTTCAATAATGGGAGCGAAATCCGTTCCCCCATTCGCAAAAACATACTCTATACCGTTATCCACAAGCGCCGAAAGAAATGTTTCAGCAACAGTACTTTTCTCTCCTGATAGTTGATTGACTTCATCCATTCATACCCCCCCCAAAAAAAATCTTTATACTAACTACGCCCATTAAATATTAATAAGAATTTAAGGTATTACCATATGAAATATTTATTTACTCTATTAAAAGTAGGCTTCACCGGGGCCAACAGGAGGGACCCAATCGCAGTCACTGAATGGGCCTCCGCCTTTTACATCAACATAAGCTATTCGTTCTTTGTTAGTTTTATTTTGCAATAAAGCCCGAGACAACCAATCAATAATATAATGATGACAGTCTAATTTACCTAAGTTTGGTATGCCCCAGAGTGGGTGGAACTGATCTTCTATAACCCACATTTCTTTGCGCGCAGTAATATCGCCAAAAACCTCAATCGCATCTTCTAATGGACATAAAGGATCAAACTCTCCTGTTACTAATAGCGTTGGGCATTGGACCTTATCTGCATAGCCTTTTACCGTCATTTCCCTCGCCATTTTATCAAATTCATCCTCATTATCCATCCCCGCCATATACATAAACTGTTGCTTAAAACGGGGCGACGATTGGGTGAATATTGTATTATTTGGATTAAAACAGGCAACACCACTCGCTAATGCGGCTGGTCGGTGATCATAACTAGCAAGTCTCAACGACCAATAACTGCCCATACTCACGCCATAAATTCCAATTTTATCGGACATAACCTCATCTCGAGACTGCAAATAATCAAGTACAGCAGCTCCAGCACGCTCATAATTATCCCCGATTGCGCGGATTTTCTGAATATTTGAATTACCCTGACCTGGTCCGTCCATTGAAAGAATATGCATCCCACGTGCAATCGCTGGGTTGCCAGTTACCTTAGGAAACGCTTCCTTTGTTTGATCCATTCCAGGCACATAAATAATACATGGAGCCTTACGCCGATCCGGCAGTATATGGAGTAAGCAAGAAATTGATTTTCCACCATCGAAAGGGACTTCTACTCTTTCTATTGGATAGGGTGCAACTTCTGACCGTAAATCCACAACTTTATTGAAGCGATTATAAAGCTCTAATTTAATTGGATTATCATCATAAAAAATTGGATGTTGAGCCATACGATACCCTTCGATGGCATGATCAAAATGTTCACATGCTGTAGCATCGAAACCTTCTGCCTGCGCTTGCCGCCCCAGACGTTCATCATGTTCAGCTTTCAGGCGCCATTGTTTTGGCAACATGCGATAATTGTGCGCTCGCGTTGGTGTCTCTAAATCATCACGTTCAAAATTTTGAACTCGCCCCCGCATATTTAATGCCAGATCAAGCATCCACTGTTGATTGTCACGTTTGGTCCGAAGCTTGCGTATTGACAAATTTCTCTCCTTTTAAAAGGCAATGTAAATTTTAGTTGAAATAAAACAAATAATGGAGACATGAGCAACAAATGCTTTTTTACGAATGACAATAGAGCTCTAATTTATTTCAAAGTAGCTAATGTATTTTGCACGTTAGATTAATACATATGATTGGATAAGATATATTTTTTTGAGCATTCATTATCCTAGCCGGACATCATATGAACGGTAAAGAAATTATCTTTACCCATAGGAATATAGTAAATTTTAAAAATATTTACAGAGATTTAGAGGGGTTAAGAAAAAAGTTGGCCAATATTAAAGCATGCTATGTAATCATTATAACTATAGGTTTTTCAATGGAATATCCACATATCTAAATGTTTTATTATTTAAGGGATAATGCATTGCAGACACTTAAATTACTAGACATAATCCCATGGCATTAGGTAAAAATTATGCCGGGATAATGGGATTTTTTTGGCATGGCATATAAGCCTATGCTTAAGAAAAATAAAGGTAATAGAACAAGCAGATTCTGGGCACAAAAGATACAAAATAAAGATGGAGGCTCAACATGAGCATGTTACCCAGTGAACGCATAAGCTTTGACCCCGTTTTTGGGCGACCAAAATTAACTCTTCCCAATAACGCACGTATGGTTATTTGGCCACTCCTAGCTATGGAGGTTTGGGATATTAATCGCCCAATGCCAAGAGTTGTATTAGCCCCACCGCAAGGAAATCTATTAACCCCCGACATACCCAATTGGAGTTGGCATGAATACGGAATGCGGGCGGGCATTTGGCGTCTATTTCGAATGTTTGATGAACTAAATATTTCTCCTTGTGTCACCCTTAACGCGCGCACCTGCACAGATTACCCGCAAGTTGCAGAAGCAATTTTGGATAGAGGCTGGGAATTCAATGCTCACTCTTACGATCAAATAGCTATGCACAAGGTTGAACATCAGCAAGAAATGATTGAAAAAACAATTGAAATAATTAAAACGTTTTCTGGTCGTAAGCCGCGAGGTTGGTTTGGACCCGGGCTGACACAAACATTTGAAACTTTAGATCATTTAGCAAAAGCGGGAATTGAATACTTTGGGGATTGGGTATTGGATGATCACCCGATCCCCGTCAAAACAATCCATGGAGATATTATTGCCTTACCTTATAATTATGAGATTCATGATATAGCACAACAAATGATTCAGTTCCACGAATCTGAAATATTTTTAAAGCGAGCGAAAGATTATTTTGACTGCTTATATGATGAAAGTTCAGAAAATGTCAAATTCATGTGCGTAGCGACTCACCCGTACATATCAGGAGTACCACATCGTATCAAATATGTTCGAGAAGCATATAGATATTTCTTATCAAAACCAGATGTTATTGTTATGAACGGCGAACAAATTCTGGATTGGTATCTTGAGCAAAATCCAGAAATTCAAATAACAAATATGACATAGTTATGGCTAGACTAAATCAAAGTATTAAAGATCCAGTAAATTGCTTTGTTCCACATTCTCCTCCTATCATTGAGGGGAACCCGTCAGGTCCCCTTCAAAGCCTAAAGTTCTCGGTTAAGGACCTTTACAATATTGCAGAATACAAAACGGGGAATGGCAACCCTTCCTGGCTTGAAACCCATGAACCAGCTACTGATACAGCAGAGATCGTTAAATCATGTTTAAACGCGGGTGCAACAATGATTGGCAAAGTAATTTGCGATGAATTTTTTTATAGCTTTATTGGAGAAAATGCTCATTACGGCACACCAATCAATAGTGCAGCGCCTAGTAAAATTCCTGGCGGTTCTTCTTCAGGCTCTGCAGCATCAGTAGCTTCAGGGATATGCGATTTTTCGCTTGGCAGTGATACGGGAGGCTCAGTTAGAATACCGGCCGCATTTTGCGGGCTTTATGGCCTGAGGCCAACACTTGGAAGGCTTAGCTTAAGTGGTGCGACACCCATGGCACCAAGCTTCGATACGGCGGGCTGGTTTGCCCGAGATCCAGATATTTTTTCACGAGTTGGCAGCGTAGTGCTGGATAATCAGTCGGTTGAGGCAAAAATTGATAATATAAGAATGGCCGAGTTTGCCTTTAATTTTTCTGATGACGAGGTTTCAATACCTCTTAAAAAATGGATTGAATCCAAATTATTTGATCCACCTCTTGGAGTTCCCCTAAAAGAGTTACCCAGCGAAATTAAATTTGACAGAGCCCGTGAAGCTTTTCGAATTATACAGGCTAGAGAGGTTTGGCAAACTTTTGGCACATGGATTGAAAAATCTAAACCAGATCTTGGGCCGGGGGTCAAAGAACGAATGGATATGGCCAAAAATATCCTAGCCGCAGATAAGGATATTCAAATCTCTTATAAAAATAAAGTTGCCACAGCTTTAAAAGAAACTATACCACCAGGAACAGTGCTTCTCTTGCCCGTCACAGCTTCCCTACCCGTTGATATCAATACAGACCCAGATATTTTAAATACCTACCGTGCCAAAACGCTGAGTTTAATTTGTCTAGCTAGCCTCTCTGGTTTACCTCAAATTTCAATCCCAGTAACCCGATCAAAAGGGATACCAGTCAGTTTAGGGGTCATTGGTTGGGCTGGCGGCGATGAAGAACTAATAACATTCGCGTCTAAGCTAATGAAAAAAGACTAACTTAAAATAATATCTTTTTTAATTATCCATTATTTAATCTAATAAACTAATTACTATCGAGGAAAACAATTGAAAATATTAGATCTAGACATGAAAACAGTTATCAGTGAAACTATTCTTTGTTTTGCTGCGACAATTAATAAAGACGGAAGCCCTAATTTATCACCTAAAAGCACTTTGAAGGTATTGGATGATAATCATTTAATTTTTGCAAATATCGCCTCACCAAAAACAATTGTTAATCTTAAAAGAGATCCTCGTATTGAAATTAATTGTGTAGATATATTCTCTAGACGTGGATACAGATTTAAGGGGAAAAGTAGTATTCATGCAGTCGGTTCCCAAATACATACCAACCTCCTAGAGGAAATTAAAACCGAGCATGGAGATAGCATTCCGGTAATTGATGCTGTAGTGATAAAAATACTAGAGGCAAAACCTGTATTATCGCCCGCGTATAGATACGTTAGCGATGTAAATGAAGATATTTTACGCAACGCATACATGAAAAAATATAACGTTCGTCCAATAAGCAATAATATAAAGAACGATTAAATAGAAACAAAAAGAATTAAATATAATGTCAATCATTAAAATCGAGAATAGCTGGAAACAAAGACTTGA
>MDSX01090729.1_pt1 | contig 12890 bp, 9 predicted proteins | sample 811141 | NCBI WGS metagenome assembly MDSX01 (sample SAMN05326642, study PRJNA326480) | marine metagenome | isolation source: seawater | place: Atlantic Ocean: South East | collected 2010
AATGTTTCTTTGTATGAGTTTAATACATCATTTAAAAGTCTCTTATACATATTTGAATAAAGTTTAGCTTGAGATAAAACACCATAAAAATCATCAGAAAAATAAAAATCCTGATTGAATCTAAAACTATTAAGAGTTCTAGTTCCATAAAACTTTCCTTCCAACAAATTATAATCAAATCTTATTCTAAATTTAGAATAAGGAAGATTCCTGAAACTAAGATTAAACTCATCAATTTCTTTGGATGTAGCATTATTTCTCTCTTTTTGATGATTATACATTTCAAGTAGATTCATCTTTAAATCTCTGTTATTAATCAACTCAAATGTTCCTGTAGAAATCATTTGATTAAAAATTCCATCTTTTGGAAAAAAGGAAAAGCCTACTTCAATTTCTATTAATTTATTTATAACTTCTTTATCAGATAATAAGATATGTTTCGAATCAATGTCATTTTGAATATCATTAATATATTCTTCTGAAACATATAGCTGATCCAATAAGCTTTCTATTTGTTCTATATCTTTAGTTAAGGTAGATATTAAATCATCAATATATTGTTGCTTTTTTTCGTAGTTTGATCTTTCTTGATTTAAATTACCAACATAAAAGGAAAGAAAAACACTAAAAAATATTACAAATCCTTCTAAAAGATACTTTTTATAAGATCCCATATTAAAAATTAATATTAAATTAATAATTCAAAATACAAAAAAGATAATAATGAATAATCTAATTAAATTATTTCTAATAACATCAATAATTAGCTTATACTCATGTAAATCATACAACAATAATTCAAAAAAAGATAAAATACAAGTTAAAGGAATAGTTAATAAAGTTGAAGTTTTAAGAGATAAATGGGGAATTAATCATATTTATGCGAAAAATCAAAATGATTTATTTTTTTCTCAAGGTTATTTAGCTGCAAAAGATAGATTATTCCAATTCGAAATATGGAGAAGACAGGCAACTGGAACTGTAGCTGAGATTTTAGGAGAACAAGAACTCAAAAGAGATATTGGAACCAGACTTTTTAAATATAGAGGTGATTTAGAGACTGAACTAAATCATTATCATCCAGAAGGATCTGAAATAATTAATTCATACGTTAAAGGTGTAAACGCATATATAGATGAGATAAATAAAGTACCAGAAAAACTCCCTCTTCCATTTAAAATTCTTGATATTAAACCGAAGTTATGGACTCCTGAAGTTGTAATTTCAAGACATCAAGGACTTCTTGGAAACATAGGTTCAGAATTACAAATAGGGAGAGCTGTGGCAATTTTGGGGGAGGAAAAAGTTAAGAAGCTCCTCTGGTTCCACCCAAAAGAACCAATTTTAAAATTGGATTCAAAAATTAATAAAGAGCTTTTATTTGAAGATATTTTAGAGCCATATTTTTCATTCAGAAGACCAGTAGAGTTTAAAGAAAATATAATTAAAAAAGAATTTGCAAAAAATCAGGTTGCAAATAAATTCATTAATCATGTTGAAGATTCTTTAGCTATTGGGAGTAATAACTGGGTAGTAAGTGGAACTAAAACATTTGATGGAAATACATATATGGCAAATGATCCTCATAGAACGATTGCAGTTCCTTCATTAAGATATATGACACATCTTATATCTCCCAAATGGAATGTTATTGGAGGTGGTGAACCTGAAATCCCTGGAATTTCAATCGGTCATAATGACTATGGGTCCTGGGGTCTAACTGTTTTTCGAACTGACGGAGAAGATCTTTATCAATATGACTTAAACCCAAATAATCATCAAGAATATATGTTCAATGGGGAATGGACTAAAATAAAAACTATCAAAGAAATAATAAATATTAAAGGTCAAAAGCCCAAAGAAATAGAACTAAACTACACTCATCATGGTCCTATAACATATATAAATAAAGAAAAAAATATTGCTTACGCTGTTAAATGCGCATGGCTAGAACCTGGAGGATCTCCATATTTAGCTTCTTTAAGAATGGATCAAGCTAAAACCTGGGAGGAATTTAGAGAAGCCTGTAATTATAGTAATATTCCAGGAGAAAATATGATCTGGGCTGACAAAGAAGGTAATATAGGTTGGCAAGCTGTCGGAATAGCTCCAATTAGAAATGGATTCAGTGGTTTAGTTCCAATTCCAGGCGATGGGTCCCATGAATGGGATGGATATCTTCCAATAGTTGAAAAACCAAGTGAATATAACCCAGAGAGAGGTTTTATTGCAACTGCTAATCAAAATGTAACTCCAAAAGAATATAAAAACTGGAATGCGATTGGATATTCATGGTCAGACCCTTATAGAGGTGATCGTGTAAATGAGTTTTTGAATAAGGATAATGAGTTAAATATTGAGAAAATGAAAATCTTACAAGTTGATGTTACATCATTACCAGCAAAAATATTAGTTACCTTTTTAAACAAAATTCCTCTTAAGGAATCAGAAGATGAAATAAAAAGAAAATTGTTTAACTGGGACTATAAATTATCTCCTAATTCAATTGCAGCCTCAATTTATGTATCATGGGAAAATGAAATAAAAAAACAGGCTGTTAAAGAATTTGTTCCTGATAATGCCAAAAATTTTATAAAATCAATTCAATTAAAAAAAATAATTGATTGGATTGAAAACCCAACTAAAGAATTTTTTGGATCAAACCCCATAAAAGGAAGAGATGATTTTATTAAAAAAACATTTAAACAAAGCATAACTAACCTCAAAGAGAATCTAGGTAATAATATTGAAGACTGGAGATATGGCCAAGAAAAATTCAAGCATATTAAAATAGTTCATCCTATTGGAGGTATAGTAAACAATGAGACCGCTAATAAATTGAATCTTCGAACTTTACCGCGGGGTGGAAATGCTTATACTCCTGGTTCTACTGGGGGAAATAATAATCAATCAAGTGGTGCGAGTTTTAGAATAATTGTTAATACCGGGAATTGGGATGAATCAATAGCGTCAAATACTCCTGGTCAATCCGGTGATCCCGACAGCCCATTTTATAAAAATCTTTATGAAGACTGGGCAAAAGACAAGTACTTCCCTTTATATTATTCTAAAGAAAAAATAAAATCGGTCACCTATAAACAAACTATACTTTTGCCATATAAATAAAAAAAGCCTGAAGAGATTCAGGCTTTTTTTAACTACTTAGAATACTAATTTTAATTAATTTGACATAACTGTTACCTCTACCCTTCTATTATCAATTCTTCCTTGAGAATTAGAATTACTTTTAGCAGGCTTATCCTCCCCATAACTTTTAGTCATAATACTTGAAGCACTAACACCCATGTCAATTAAAGCTTTTTTAACCGAAGATGCACGATTTGTTGACAAATCCATATTATAATCTGAATCTCCATCACTAGAAGCATGACCTTCAACAACAACTTTAGCCAGAGGATTTTCAACTAAATATGCTCCAATTCGATTTAGCCTTCTATTATTTCTATAAGACAAATCAATATTAGATTCATTTACCTTGAAATGAATTGATGTTGGCGGTGGGGGTGGTGAAGGCAAATCTGAATTCTCATTAGTTTTAGTTTCAGCATCAATAAGCTCTTCATCTTTCGAAGACGAATTATTTTCCTGAACCGGACATCCTTCATTTTCAATTGAACCAGGTTCTTTTGGACATTTATCCTCTTTATCAACTAGTCCATCACCATCTGTGTCCAGTGTCTGTTCAATTATAATAGCTTTAATAGCCTTTTCGGTACAATCTAAAAACACCACAGTCGGAACCTCATCTCCATCTTTGATTTTAATTGATTTTTTTCCACACCCCTCCTTCTGATATGAAATCGTAGCCGGAAGCTTCATTGATGTTGAAACTTTGTACTTTCCATTTTTTTTAGTCATAGTTCCGGTCCAATAACCAGCACCTTTTTTACTAACTGGCCTTAACTGAATTCTAACCTCTTCAAGAGGCGTTTGTGTTTTTTCATCCTGAACAACTCCCTCAATCGAAATTTGAGAAAATGCAGATAAAGAAAAAAGACACAACAATAAATATTTGATTTTCATCTGATTTTTTTTATTTCAATGTAAATATTTTTATAACCTTATCCAACTAATTAATTAACTTCTAGATCAATTAGTTCTAAAATGTTATTTAATTCTTCTTCATACTCTTTTAAGACATCTATATAAAAAGTAACATAATTAACATTAGCCGCATAGAAACCTATTACTTTATTAGATTTATAATAATTTTGACTTATTAAAAATGATGATATATTTCTATCGGAATACATTAAACTTTTATTTATTTGATCTACGGATGAAAAAACCACAATGTCATCAACTAAATTTTGATTAGAATTCCAAATAAAATCATCAACAAATCTATCAATACCTAATTTTCTTTCATCCAAATGTTCATAAACATATAGCAATTTCAATCTTAGTGTTTTGAATCTAATCAACTCTAAACTTCCTGACTCTAAAAGTTGAGTATAAACACCTTTCTGAGAATAAAAAGAAGTTGGAGTATTAGTTATTACTTCAAGATAATTATTTGCTAAATCCTCTTTATCCATTTTTTGATTTGCAAAATAATCTTTTGCCAGTCTTTCAGATGCATCTAAAGATATGTTTTGAATACTAAGAACCTTGTTGATTTGTTTTAAATCTTCATTAATAATTTGACTTAACTCAACCAATAATCCATTCTTGATTTCAATATTCGATTGATTTAATCTATAAGATTCAATAAAAAAAGACGCCAAAACACTTATAAAAATAAGTCCTCCTTCAATAAAATATTTTTTCATTATTAATTTTTTTTAAATATAATATTTTTTGACAGCCTTAAATAAATTGGTAAATTCATTTTTTAATATTATTTATCTAATTACATGATAAAAAAAAAATTAACTCTTTGCATTTTAATTATTTGTTCATCTTGCTTCAATAATAAAATAAAAGAAATTAAAGATCTAAGTTTTGAAAAGCTTAAAATCAATAAAAATGCTTCTCAAGTAAATTCAAAATATATAGAAGGTATAGAGCCTAAAGAATTCGAGAATTTTCTGTTGAATAATAATTTCAAAAAAATTAGTGATAAGAAAAATGAAACCAACTTGTTAAATGAATATATTTTTAATGAACCAGACGCAAACTATAAAATTATTGTTGATGGAGAAGACAAGCTTAATAAAATTGAATTTTTTTCATCATCAAAAACGAACTCTTTAGAAAAAGCTAATCTGTTTTTCAATAAAGCAGCTAAAATCCCAATACCTCAAGTAGATACAATTAGAACTAAAAGCTGGACACAAACAAATATAAATCTTGTTAATGAAAATTTTTCAAAGGCAACTATTTTATCAAATATACATTTCATTTTAGAACAAATTAATTCAAATGAATTTAAGCTTACCATAAAGAAATATGGGATTTAATCTCAAAAAAAATGGTAATTAGGCTGTTTTTATAATAAATAGAAGCTTTTTTAGTATATTTGAAAAAATTAAAAAATTAAAATGAAAAAATATATTACTCTCGCATTAGCTTTAGGTGCTTGGATTTTTAATTCAAATTCACTAAAAGCTCAAAACGCTCAGAATCCATGGGCAATTGGTGTAGGTGCAAATATTGTTAGTATAGACGATAACAACAGTGGATCTGGTACTGGAGTTCCTGCACTTAGTCTTACCCGTTATTTAGGAGGTAACCTATCTATTGGCGCACAATTTTCGGCTAATAGCATTGATGGTTCTGCTGAAGACTATTACACAATTGATGGTATTGTAAAATATAATATCGTAAAAGAAGGAAAAGTTATACCTTATCTTTTTGCCGGTTATGGATTATCTAGATTTAATAAAAATGCTAATTCAGAAGGAATGTTTCCATCTAAAGAATCAGCAAGAACAACAGTTGGAGGTGCAGGTATTAATGTTAGATTGAGTGATAAATGGGCTGCTAACTTAAGTACTTCCATGCGTAATGCTTCAGAAAAAGGAACAACTAATCAATTACAACATATTATAGGTTTAACTTATGTTTTTGGAACAGGAGATGCCGACGGAGATGGAGTTTCTGATAAAAAAGATACTTGTCCAGATGTACCTGGTCTGAAAGAATTCAGTGGTTGTCCTGATACTGATGGCGATGGTATTCCTGACAATGAAGATGCTTGCCCAGAAGAAGCTGGTACTGCAGAAATGGGTGGTTGTCCTGACTCAGATGGCGATGGTATTGCTGACGGAGATGATGCTTGTCCTGAAGCGGCCGGATCAGCAGAAATGGGGGGTTGTCCTGATGGTGATGGAGATTCAGTTGCTGACAAAGATGATTCTTGTCCAACCGTTGCTGGAGAGGCAGCTAATAATGGATGTCCTTGGCCAGACACCGATGGTGATGGAGTATTAGATAAAGACGATTTATGTCCTGATGTTGCTGGTGTAGCCGAAAATGGTGGATGTGCAGCTGAGCCTACAAAACTAATTGAATTTATCACTAATAGTGAGTCTAAAATTTATTTTGGTTCTTCAAGCGTAAAAATTGGTAAGAGTGGTGATGAACTTATTAGTAATTTAAAAGCTCTTCTAGATGAATATCCGGATGTTAATATTATTGTTCAAGGTCATGCATCTGAAGATGGTTCAGCAAGTTATAATATGAAAATATCACAAAAACGTGCTGATGCTGTTGCTGCTGCTCTTCAAGCTGCAGGAATAGATTCTGGTCGAATTTCTACAGAGGCTTATGGTGAAACCAAGCCCCTTTCAGACAGAAAATCAAGCCGTAGAGTAGAATTTGATAGAGGCGTTAATTAAATCCTCAAATCAAAGTATTTATAAAAAAACCTCCTGTAATAAGGAGGTTTTTTTATAAACTAATATTTTTATTTTCCTCTTCTTTTTCTTGAAGATTTTGTCTTCTTAGAATATTTAAATGGATTAGGTTTAATTCTAGCGAAAGATCCTTTCTTTAAAGAACCTTTACTTTTTTTTCTAAACTTTGATTTATTTGCTTTTTTAGGATTAAATTTTTCAGTTATTGAAACTTGAATATCTCTATTGTCAATATTTAATGATTTAAAACATTCAAGGATCTCATCTCTCTGATCTGGTCCGGATGAAAAGAAAGAAAAATTTCTCATCATATCAACATGAAAAATTTCATCACCAGTATAACCTAAAGTTCCCTTAATAAGATCCTTAAGTGATCTCCAGTCATAATTATCCCTCTCACCTATATTTATATGGTATCTAACCTCATCTTTTTTACTTATACGTGACTTTAAATCATTATTTGAAAATTCTTTAGCTGAAGGAGTCTTCATTATTTTTGATTTACCACTATAATAATTATAAAAACGATCAAGCTCTACAGTAACTAACTTTTTTAATATATCTTCTTTTGACAAAGAATCCAACTGCTTAATAAATGAAGGAAGTAATTTCTCTGCTGTTTCTGAAGGATTTATATCACTTAGCTTTTTTGCTAGATGTAACATCTGAGCATTACAAATTTCATCAGCATCTGGAATATTTTTAGAAGTAATATTAGATTGAATAAGCTTTTCAATAGATTTAATTTTGCGTTGCTCACTTTGGGTAACAATTATTATTGAAACTCCTTTATTCCCAGCTCTTCCTGTACGTCCGCTTCTATGGGTATAAACTTCATTCTCATCCGGTAATTGATAGTTTATAACATGAGTTATGTTATCTACATCAATTCCTCTAGCTGCTACATCAGTAGCAACTAATAGCTGTATTTGTTTCTTTCTAAAAGAGTTCATTACAGTATCTCTTTGATTCTGACTCAAATCACCATGAATTGCTGCAGCATTGTACCCTGATTCAATTAGTTTTTCAGAAACTCTTTGAGTCTCTCTTTTAGTTCTACAAAATATGCAACCAAAAATTGTTGGATGAGCATCAACAAGCCGTTTTAGCGCCTCAAATCTTTGACGACCACTAACGGTGTAATATTCATGTGATACATTTTCTGCACCTGAATTTTTAGTACCTATGATTATTTCTTTTGGAGAATTCATGAATTTATTAGCAATTTTTGAAATATCGCTAGGCATGGTTGCTGAAAAAAGCCAAGTATTTTTTTCTTTTGGAGAGTCTGATAAAATTGCTACAATATCATCATAAAAACCCATATTTAACATTTCATCTGCTTCATCAAGAATACAATAATCTATTTTTTTAATATTGACCATCCTTCGTCTTTGCATATCCTGCATTCTTCCTGGTGTTGCAACAATAATTTGAGCACCTTTTTTAATTTTATTTGCTTGTTCTTGAATATTTGCACCTCCATAAATAGGAACTATATTAACTTTTCGCTTATACTTAGCATATAACTGAATTTCTTTAGCAATTTGAATACAAAGCTCTCTTGTCGGAGACAAAATTAAACCTTGAGTATGTTTGGAATTTGAATCTAGCATTTGTAATAATGGCATTCCAAAAGCAGCTGTTTTTCCAGTTCCAGTTTGAGCTAAAGCCACTAAATCTGTATTATTATTTAATAAAACTGGAACTGATTCTCTTTGAACTTCAGTTGGAAATTTAAATTCTAAATCTTCAATGGCTTGAATTAATTCGGGTTCAAGTCCTAAATCTTTGAAATTAGTCATAGATTATTTAAAGGCACAAAAGTAGCTTAATTAATCTTGCAAGTAATCATTTTGATATAATTCTTTCAATATAATTATATTATATAATGTAATTTGATAGAATGTTCTTATTAAAATTTAACTCAAATAATTATATTTAAAAAAAATATCAACTACACAATCATGAAAAATGCACAACTATTTATCCTTTGCTTTATTAGTGTCTATTTTAATGCTCAAGAAAGAAAGTTGCCTATCGACACTTTGGTTATAACGCAACATAAAACAATCATTAAAGGGCAATCTGTAAGTTATGAGGCCCAGACAGGAACTCAACCAGTTTGGAACAAGGATGGCAAACCCATTGCTTCTCTATTTTATACATACTACAAAAGAACTGATTTAAAAAGCAACTTAAAACGTCCAATAATTTTTTCTTTCAATGGCGGACCAGGTTCCGCTTCTGTATGGATGCATATTGCTTACACAGGTCCTAAAATTCTCAAAATTGATAATGAGGGATATCCTATTCAGCCTTATGGTTTTAAATCAAACCCCTACTCTATTTTAGATGTTGCAGATATAGTATTCATTAATCCTGTTAATACTGGGTATTCAAGGATGATTAAAGTTGATGGAAAACTTCCAGATAGAAAAATATTTTTTGGGATAAATGAAGATATTAAATATTTATCCGAATGGCTATCAACTTTTGTAAGTAGGAATAATCGATGGGAATCATCTAAATATATAATAGGTGAAAGCTATGGAGGCACAAGAGTTATGGGTCTTTCATTAGCATTACAAAATGAACAATGGATGTATTTAAATGGTGTGATTATGGTATCTCCTGCTGATTATAAAACTTTTGACGACAATCCAGTTTCATCTGCACTAAACTTACCATATTATACAGCGACAGCATGGTTTCATAAAAAATTAAAACCAGAATTGCAACAAAAAGATTTATTAGAAATTTTACCAAAAGCAGAAGAATTTTCAATAAATACACTCATTCCTGCTATAGCCAAGGGTGGATTTATTGATAATAATGAAAAATCTAACATAGCAAAACAAATGTCAAAATATACTGGTATTTCATCAAAAGTAATATTACAGCACAATTTAGATCTTCCTACTCAATACTTTTGGAAAGAACTTTTAAGAGATCAAGGAAAAAATATAGGTAGACTTGATTCTAGATATATAGGTATTGATAAAAAAGAAACCGGAAGCAGACCAGATTATAGTGCAGAATTAACCTCTTGGCTTCATTCATTTACTCCAGCAATTAATCATTATATAAAAAATGAATTAAAATTTAAGACAGATATTAAATACAATATGTTTGGACCGGTAAGACCTTGGAATCAAGAAAATGATAATACAAGAGAAAACCTAAGACAAGCAATGGCTCAAAATCCTTTTCTTAATGTAATGACTCAATCTGGATATTATGATGGAGCAACAACTTATTTTGCTGCAAAATATTCTCAATGGCAAATGGATCCAAGTGGAAAACTAAAAGATCGTTTTTCATTCAAAGGTTACAGAAGCGGTCATATGATGTATCTAAGACAAGAAGATCTAGTAAAAGCAAATGATGATTTAAGAGAATTTATAAAAAACACTGATACTAAGGGTAAGCCTGCAAAATACTAAACATCGCAAATTTGAATTGCCTCAGCTAATCCGCCAATAAGATCTTCCTTGGTTGGAATGAATTCCTGAGCTACATAGCCTTTAAATCCAGTGGAAACAATTGCTTCCATGATTGCAGGATAAAATAATTCTTGAGTCTCGTCAATTTCATGTCTTCCTGGAACTCCAGCTGTGTGATAATGTCCAAAATATTTACAATTTTCAGTAATAGTTCTTATAACATCTCCTTCATTAATTTGCATATGATAAATATCATAAAGAAGTTTAAAATTATCAGAGTTTATTCTTTTGCATAACTCAATTCCCCATTTAGAATTATCACACATATAATCTTCATGATCAATTTTAGAATTTAAAAGCTCCATATGAAGTATGACCCCAAGTTTTTCCGCAAGTGGAATAACTTTATTTAAACCCTCAATACAGTTTTCAAGACCTTGTTTATCACTTATATTTCTTCTACTTCCGCTAAAACAAATTAAATTGGTCCAACCTGCATCAGCTACCAATTTTATATGTCTTAAATAATTAGAAATAAGATCTTCGTGAAATTTTTTGTCACACCAACCATTGGTTAAGCTTCTAGTAGATTTTCCTTCTAAATCTCCATAACACATTGTTGAAACTAAGTCATGTTTTTTTAATAAACTCCAATTCTCTGATCCAACAAGATCAATCCCAACCAATCCAATTTTTTTAGATGCTATAGCAAGATCTTCGAAAGAAATTTTATTATAACACCATGCACTTACAGAGTGATTGATATTTCCTTTTAATTTTAAATTCTTAGTTTTCATATTTTCATCTGAACAAGCAATAGGCATCATTCCAATCCCAGCAATACTTGTACCAATTGTTTTTAATAAATTTCTTCTGTTCACTATTCTAATTTAGAACTTAAAAATAAACAATTTTTTCTATTTGTTTTGCTCCCAATTCCACGCTGAAGACAATGCATCAGATAATGAATATTTTGATTTCCATTTTAGTAGTTTAAAAGCTTTTTTTGTATCAGCATATGATATCACAACATCACCAGGCCTTCTTTTTCCAATTTTAAATGGAACTTTTTGTCCTGTTGTTTTTTCAAAGGAAGAAATTAACTCAAATACACTAACTCCATTTCCAGTTCCAATATTAATAGCCTCTAAAAATTTTTTTGATTTAGTATTAACTAAGTACTCTATAGCTTTTATATGGGCATTAGATAAATCCATTATATGAATATAATCTCGAATACAACTTCCATCATTGGTTGGATAGTCATCTCCAAATACTGTGAGAACTTCTCTTTCTCCATTTACAGTCTGAGTCAAGTAAGGCATAATATTTTCTGGAATATTTGTAGGATTTTCACCAATAAGACCACTCTCATGAGCACCTATTGGATTAAAATACCTTAAAGAAATAGCTTTAAAATTAGATACAGTATTATATTCTTCCTGAATAACTTTTTCACAAATTTGCTTTGTATGTCCGTATGGGGATTCTGGTATTCCAAATGGAAGTAATTCATTCATGGGTTGTTTATCAGAACTTCCATAAACAGTGCAAGAAGAACTAAAAACAAAAGGAATACCTTTAGGCATTAAATCTAAAACATTGATAATCCCAAGAATATTATTTTCATAGTAACTTAAGGGCTCAATAGTACTCTGACTAACTGATTTAAGAGCAGCAAAATGAATAATACCATCAATATCATTATGTTTATTAAAAAATGATTTTAAATCTATTTGGCTCACCAAATCAATTTTTTGAAAATTGGGTTTTATTTTTGTTATTGACTCAATTTGGTTTAAAACAGATAGAGTACTGTTTGATAAATTATCAATAATAATGATATCATGATTTTGCTTAATTAAATCAACAGAAACGTGAGATCCAATATATCCAAGTCCACCTGTTACAAGAATTTTCAAAATTTATTTTAGAATTAAATTTCCCAACCCTTTCTATAATTTCTTCCTACAAATTGATTAGCCTCTTCTAAATTTGTTATTCTCATATTCTTTCCATCCCAAAGTAATTTTTTTCGACCATAATAATTCATTCGATTATTAGATTCTCTTCTAAGAAGATAACTCCTTATAGCAATGTTACCCATTAATACAGTTTCTGTTAAAGGACCTGCATAATCAAATGATGAGGTTAATGAAAGATGCTCCTTACTATTAAATCCAGCCTTACAAGCATCAATCCATTTTCGAGGATGACCCCATTCTGGCTCATTATTTGTGTTTTTTGATTGATTTGATCCTGTAATAGTTGGAATACCTTTTTTATACATCTTAGGATTTCTTCCATAAACATCAGCTGTTATGATTCCTTTTTCACCAATCATCATTACTCCATTATTTCCACCTCTTCCTGCTAAATCTTCATTAGCTGGAATCAAATCTGGATGAGATGGTCTAATTCCGCCATCTGTCCAAACCATTTCAACTTTATTATCATTTTTAGTTGTAGGATTAAAATGTAAAGTAACAGATGAAGAAGGGGGACACCCTTCAGGAATATATTCAGGTGTCCACATTTTAGTATATACACTTCCCACACTACATTCAACATCAGTTGGATATTTTAAACCTAAAGCCTTAAATGGAACATCAATAATATGACA
>MDSX01031443.1_pt1 | contig 12889 bp, 14 predicted proteins | sample 811141 | NCBI WGS metagenome assembly MDSX01 (sample SAMN05326642, study PRJNA326480) | marine metagenome | isolation source: seawater | place: Atlantic Ocean: South East | collected 2010
ATTATAAAAATTAATAAATGAAAAGTAAGTTGTATAACTTACACCCAGCAATTATAAAAATTAATAAATGAAAAGTAAGTTGTATAACTTACACCCAGCAATTATAAAAATTAATAAATGAAAAGTAAGTTGTATAACTTACATCCAGCAATTATAAAAATTAATAAATGAAAAGTAAGTTGTATAACTTACACCCAGCAATTATAACACCAGATTTTAATAATATAAAATGTAAAAAATAAAAAGTAAGATGTATAACTTACATCCAGCAATTATAAAAATTAATAACTTGAAAGTAAGTTGTATAACTTACACCCAGCAATTATAAAAGAAATTAAAGGTAAGTTGTTATAATTTACCCATAATTATTATATTAAATTAAACTTTATAATTAATTATTTAGTTTGAAATTTTATATATTATTTTAATATATAAAATTTATATTTATTTAGCCCTTGTAGCTCAATTGGACAGAGCGTTGGCCTTCTAAGCCAAAGGTTGAGAGTTCAAACCTCTCCAGGGGTACATTATTTTTTTATTTAAATACAGATAATGTTTTATTATATTCAATTAAAATTTGAGAACCTTTTAATCTGTATTTTATATCTGGATTTATTAATTTTTTAATAAAATTAAAAATTGCGTTAAATTGTTTAGATGTTAAATTTGTTTTGTTTGATATAGTATAGTATACTAAAAATTCATATAATAATACACCAACCATATATGAGTCTGTTTTGCTAAAATTTATAGCAATATCTTCGTTAATATTATAATCCGATTCATTAATATATGTAATAATTTTATTTATATTTGTTCTAACATATTTATTATAATATATTTTGTTACTATTATTTATTATATAATTATAGATATGATGGTCAAGTGTCTTTTTATTTCCAACATTATATTCTGGAGGTAAAACATAAGATGGTTTATTATACATAAAATCATTTTTATCACCAATTTTTTCATTATAATTTATTAATAATCCATAATCTATTATTTTGGTTTTTTTTGTTTTATAATTATATAATATATTTGGCATTCTAATATCCTGATGAGAATAGCCCTTAGAATTAAGTATATATATAGTATTAAAAATATTATACATACTTTTATATAAATCTCTAAAAGATATCATATCTTTTATATAATGTAAATCTTTACCACCATAACTATATACTATTTGATATAAATCTTTTATATTATATGGTTCAATACTATCGCATTTAATATAATTTTCATATTTATATAAACTATCTATATTTGTTACTTTACAAGAAGAAATACGTTTTAGTAATAAATATTTATGATTTTTAAAAATTTTCTCAATGATATCATTATTTGCATTCTCTATTTCCCACTCGTCTTTATAAGTAAATAATTTAGCTACAGTATTTTTAATATATTGTTCTTTATTTTTGCAAGATTTTGCAGGTTTTAATACACATCCATACGCGCCTTCTCCTACAAATTTTTCTTCATTGTTATCAATCATTTTAATTAATTTAAAGTAATTTGCTCTATTTTTACGATGTTCTGTTTTATTTGAATCTCGTAACATATAATCGACAACTCTAATATATATATATATATATAATTTAATAACTTGTTTTTTTAACATTAATTCTTGGATTTTTACTTTTTTTAGTAAAAATTCCCGAATCAAATGGTTCATCGTCTTCATTTGTTTCAGAACCAATGCCCATTTCTTTTCTTTGCTCTTCTAAAGATTGCATATTCCATAATTCAGTAGAACACATCTTATAGTGAGTTTCTTTTGCTTTATACCAATATACTTGATCCTCTAATTTATTACTTTGTGTTTTACAATCAATAACTAAACATTCATAATTTTCAGTAGTTTGGTCCATAACTTGATTAAAAACTTCGAAATTGGCAAACATACCAGCATAATTTTCATATATTTTCATTCTTTCCTTCTGGATATTATTTCTAAAAATAAAAATATAATCTAAATTATTTCTTAATACTGGAGGAAGTCCCATAGCATGTTGCATTGTAATTAGAAAAAATATTTTATAATGTCTACCATTCATAAAAATAGATCTGATACTTTTATCATTTATCCATTTTTTATCATATAAACAATCATCTAATATCAAAAAAGCTCTACTATCAATATTTGTACTACCACTTTTTTGCATATCTCTTTTTCTTTCATTTGATATATTAATCTGTCTTTCTAAAAATACACGTATAGTTTTTTCTTCACATTCATCATACAATAACATCTTTGGTATAAATTTTTCAAAATATCCATTTGCCCTTTCTGTAGGACTAACTACTATACCAACTGGAATATCACGATGATATCCCAATATATCTTTCATACAATATGATTTACCAGTATTTCTTTTACCTATAAAAACAACTACAGAATCATTAGCAATACTGGAAGGATCAAATTTCTTAAGTTCAAGTTTCATTTATTAATTATAATATAATTATTCTTATCTTTTATACTCATTTATAATATTATTTTATTCTTCATATGGAGTAAAACCAACATTTATATTATCTGGTATTTTTTTTAAATTAATAGGATTAATAGAATTAATTACATTAGTAGGATTAATAACTGATGTGTTTTTATTATCATTTATAGTTTTAATTGTAGCTATATTATTAAATATATCAGAATCATTATTAATAGAATAATAACAAATTATAGTACTTATTAAATATATCATTATTATAACAATTATATTAGATACATTTAATATATTATATTTTTTATTCTCATTTATATTTTTTTTATATTCATTATATTGTAATATTAGAAACAAAAATATGGTAATCAATATTGACCAAATGTAATACATTAATTACCCACCTCTATATATATAATATTTGAATTAATTTAATTAAATCGCATCAATAATTAAAAAAATGACCCCCTATCTTTTTTTATATAAATTGATTTTATATTAGTTTTTATATCTTCAGATTCATCAGAATCTGAAGAATCATTTCCACTTAATAAATATATATTTTCAGCTGAATTATTAAATATTATTTCATTATCCGAATCATTTGATATAAACTTTTCATCAACTATTTTATTTATATTCTGTGGAAGTAATTTGTCACATTCATCTAATTCTTTATTTATTATATTTTTAATTATATCTTCTTCGTTATATTTCTTTTCATTATTATCTATTTCGTATTCATTATTTTCATTTTGTTCATTATCTTCATCTTGTTCATTATCTTCACTATTTTCATTTTTTTCATTTAGTTCATTATCTTTTTTATTTTCATCTTGTTCGCTATTTTCTTTATCTTCATCTTGTTCATTATCTTCATCTTGTTCATTATCTTCACTTTTTTCACTATTTTCACTATTTTCACTATTTTCATTTTGTTGATTATCTTTTTTATTTTCATCTTGTTCGCTATCTTCATTTTCTTCACTATTTTCATCTTGTTCACTATCTTCATTTTCTTCACTATTTTCATCTTGTTCACTATCTTTATTTTCTTCACTATTTTCATCTTGTTCACTATCTTCATCTTCTTCACTATTTTCATCTTGTTCACTATCTTTATTTTCTACACTATTTTCATCTTTTTTATCTTTTTTATTATCTTTCTTTTTTTTGCCTTTATTTATATTTTTTGCTTTTACAGATTCAGAATCAGATTCAGAATCAGATTCAGTATCAGATTCGCTATCAGATTCAGTATCCGAATTATTTTCAGATTCACTATTATTATATTGAGTAATATTATTTTTATTTGTAAATTCGTCTATTTGTTCCATTATATTATTCATAGGAACACATTCTCTTATAGTATTTTTAACAATTTTTCTAATATTACTTTCAATTATATTTATATTATTTTGTATTTCAACTTTTCTTAAATTATTTTTACTGAATAAGAAAGAATTTTTCCATGCAAAAATACCAGCATTTATATAACATTTATGTATAAAATCTTCAATATATGGCAATTTTATTTCTATATTATTAATAGTATTTTTATATTCATATATTTTAATTTTAATGCTGGTAATCATAATTATATTTAATAATTTTTCAAATCTTTTATATTTAGTTATATTTTTAATATTTTCATATTCTTCTGTAATAATATGATTATTCCATTTTGAAATATTAATTAATTTTTTTTGGAATGATTTGAGACCTTCCGATTCATTATATAAAGAATATATTTTTTCCGCAATAGGAATACTAATCAAATCTTGTATATCTTTTATATAGTCTTTTTTGTTATCAAGTAATCCTTGCATTAATTTAATAAATTTATATATATTTATATATATTTATAATACGCAGATAATTTAATTATACTATAGGATTAATTTGTGTATTTAATTCATTTGTTTTTAAAGAATCTAATACTTTACTATCCAATCTATTATCAAATGTGTTTGTTTTAGTACTATATTTTGTTATATTTTCATCCTTAATATATTGTGGACCGGATTGATATATTTTACCTATATTACCCATACTACGTTTTGCAATATTATCATTTGGATTTTTAGTAGAAGTCATATTAACTTCTTTTTTATCAATACCAATATTCATATTTCCAGGATTTGGTATATGGCCAGCAGCAATTAATATTTTTTCTCGAGTATCATCATTATCTGCTTCATAATAAGCATCTCTACTATATTGTCTATGATCATTTACAGAACCAGCAATACCATATTCTTGATAATCAGATGTATATTGTTTATTTGTATTTTTAAGATCAATTTTTTTATTAAAATATCCACCAAATAGACTATTCAATACTCCTCCTAAAAATCCATATTCTGATTTTCCCTTAATCAATGTTTCTTTTACAGTAGTTTTTGCTACAATATCAGTATCATATACATATGTTTTATAATTTACATTGCCAATATTTCTAATATTATCTTGTAAAGGAATAGTTTCTTTCATTGTAACTCGCATACTATCATCTCCCGTAACGTAATTTTTATCTTCACCTTTAATATTTAAAATATCTGTATCGTGTATTATAGTTTCTTTAATAGTAGTTTTAGCTTGATCGTGAGAAGCCGTATATGTTTCATTTGGTCCAGATAAATTATTTGTTTCGCTATCATGTATAGTAGTTTCTTTAATTGTTGTTTTAGCTTGATCGTGTGAAGCTGTATATGTTTCACTTGGTCCTGATAAATTATTTAATTCACTATCGTGAATGGTAGTTTCTTTTATTGTAGTTCTTGTAACATGATTAACAGGGTCATATAAAGTAGCTTTTTCAGTAATACCTTTAAGATTACCGGTTTCTCTCGGAGCATTAACAGTATATTCTTTTGTAGAAAATTTAACAACATCAATTACTGGCGCAACAATAGATTTGACAATACTTGTTATATTCGAAACATTTGTTTTTGTTTCTGTTACTTTTCTTTCATTATCATAAATTAATATGTCTTTCTTTCCGTAATCGTCACCTAAACCAGAACTATTATTATATTTTATATTACCAGAATATGAAATATGCGAATCTTGCTTATTTGTAGCCTTTACATTTTCAAATGATCTTAAAGATTTTTTAATAATAGAACCTGTTGTTTTAAACCAATCTGCTTCTGTTTTTTTATAAACTGTTTCTGGCCTATTTTTAGCAGTATTTGAAAGCATGCCACGTTTTCCAATTTCATTTTTAGGCCCTTTTATAGGAATTTCAAAATATTTATTTTTTTGATTAATTTTAGTTCTTAATTCGTCAATATTTTTAGGTTTAGCATATTCTAATGTATTTATTTGTTGATAGCCACCAATACCTTCCGATGAAAATCCAGCATTTATACCAGGTCCAACATTTACTTTATTGATAGGAAATGAATTATTATTTATATCAGAAATATTAATTCTATTTTTTAAATAATCCGAATTATTTTTAGCACCATTAATATTATCAAAACCAGATGTAGGTTTAAAAAAAGAGGGTGTTTCCTTCTTATTATTATATAATTTATCAATTTCTGAATTTCTATCAACAATAAAATTTTCTGTTTTAACATTTTGTGTTACACTTTTTTTTAAAAAATGTTGCATATTATTATGTTTCATATCATCAACGTTTATCATTTCACCAGTTAATGAAAAAAATGTGTTTGTATCTAAATTATCAACATTTTGATATTTATTAAATAATGGTGTTGATGATACAACGCCTGTTTTATATGGATTTTTTGATTTTTCTTTTAATACATTAGCTTTTATATGTTGATCATTTTTTACAGATAACCATTTAGAAGAATTATAATAATTGTCCATTGATGGAATATCACCCCCATATAAATCCATTTTATGTTATTCTCTACTGAAATTATATATAAAAAATAGTAAATTTAATGCTTATATATAAATATATATATAAGCATACATCAAATAAATTATTAAGTAATGATATTATTTTATAGCGAATATTGTAATCATTGTAAAGTTTTATTAGAAACTATACAGCGACATGATAAAAATAATATAATAAAAACTGTTTCAATAGATTTATTAAGAAGTTTACAATTACCAATTGATAATAGAATACAAAGTGTACCAGCTCTATATTTTATAAAAAGTAAAGAAATATTATTTGGTAAAAGTGTATTTGACCATTTATTATTACCCAATAGGGGAATATTATTTTCAGGTAATAATACAAGAATAGAAAAAGGAACAAAAGATGTGAAAGAAATAAATAATAATTTAGATAAAAATGAAGAAATTTCATCTGATATTAGTGAACCTGCTGCATTTAGTCTGGGATTAACAAGTTTTTCTGATAATTTTTCGTCTCTTGATGATAAAAGTACAAATATATTATCAGATAAAACATATACTTGGGATATAATAGATGGTAATAATGAAAAAATTAATAATAATATTACAGATAGTATAAATCCAATTTCATCATCTGATGAAAAAACAGATAAAAAACTGCCATCTTTAGAAGAATTAATGACATTGCGAAATAAAGATATATATTAAATTTATATAAGGATATATACGTTAAATTTAATATATATATATATGAAAAATAACTTTATATTCAATCAATATTACATAGATTTAATTAAAAAATTAAAAAGTATTTCTAAAAAACACAAAGATAAAAGTAAAACTGCTAAAAAAATTATAAATAGTATTAAACAAAATTATTTAACATTGGATAAAACTACAGACGAATATGTTAATTTTTTTTGTAATAATTTTACAGATGAAATATATGATAAATTTATAAATACATCAGAATCAAAAGAATTAAAAAAGGAATTTGAAAAATGTAATGATAATGAAGTATGTTGTGAAAAAGATACTGAAACTGAAAAAGAAACTGAAAAAGAAACTGAAAAAGAAAGTGAAACTGAAAAAGAAACTGAAACTGAAGATGGAGAAGAATACAATTGGATGTTAGATAATGGAGATTTAGAAGTTTATATGAATATTACATTGAATGATATTAATAAATTATTAAGAGATGAATATATGTGTAATCATTATATGACAGTATTTTATATATTTAAAAAAGATTTATCTGAGGATTTATCAGCAAAAATAGTAAATATACTACAATCAGTGGATACTGAAGATTTATTAAATGATTTAGAAGATAATCATATTAAAAATGTATTAAAAAATTTACAAGATATTAGAAATAAAAAAATTAAAAAAACTGCAGGTATTGATATGAAACACATGGAAGATACAACTCTTGGAAAATTAGCAAAAGAAATTTTAGAAGATATTGATGTTAATAAATTACAAAAATCTATGGGTGAAAATGGAGATGTATTAAAAACTATTGGAGACCCAGATAGCGGATTTTCTGACATAATTTCGAATGTTAGTCAAAAAATGGCTAAAAAGATTTCTAGTGGCGAATTAAATCAAGAAAATTTAATGAATGATGCTATGAAATTTGCATCAATGATGCCAGGAATGTTCGGTGGTAATATGGGAGGTGGTAATATGGGAGGTGGTAATATGGGAGGTGGTAATAAAAAGGGTCCAGATATGAGTCATATGATGAATATGATGAGTGAATTAATGAGCTCTAATAATAATAATTCAGAACCAGACCTTTCAAGTATGATGCAGCAAATGGCTGGTAATATGAAAAATAATAAAGGGGGTAGAAGTGCTGTAAATACAGCAGGATTAAGAAAATTATCAAAAGCAAATAAATTAAGAACCAAACTTGCAAATAAAAAATTTAATGGAGAATAAGTAAAAAGAAAATACATAGATATTATAGAGATACATTAATAATATGTTTTGGTTATATAATTATTTAGAATTATTTAATCCTATTTTAATACCAAAAGATTATATGACTTTTGAAGAAAAATTAAATAGTATAATGAGAATTATATTATTTGGCGGAATAGTATTAGCTTTGATTTTTAATGATTATAGATTTATATTATTTATAATAATATTATTATTTATATCAATATTTATATATAATTATCAACAAAATATGTTAGTAAATAATGAAAATTTTTTAGATGAAAACAATTTAACTATTATAGATAATGAATCTTGTGTTAAACCAACAAAAAATAATCCAATGATGAACGTTAATATTTATGATAAAAATAAAAATATTAAATCATGTAATGTAAATAATAAAAATGTATCTAAAAAAGTAAATAATTTATTAAATTGTAATATATATAGAAATGATTATGATATATATAATACAAATATATTAAATAGAATATTTTATACAATGCCTTCTACAACTATACCAAACGAACAGAATAAATTCGGTAATTGGTTATATAATCGAGGTAAAAGTTGCAAAGAAAACAATGGAGAAAAATGTTATAATAATTTATATTCTGATATTAGATCAATGTTATGATAATTTATTTTCTAATATTAAAGTCAGATATTAAGTAAAATAATATATAAATAATATATATATAATAAATAAAAATGAGTATATATTCTAAAACAATTCAATTAACGGAAGATAATTTTAATAATAACAATACAACAAAATTTGAATACAAATATTCACAAATAGATAATAATAAATTGTCAAGTACTTCATATACAAATTCTATTGATAGTTCTGGTTCTATAGAATCTTTTAATAAATTATATAAAGAAAATAATATAATTCATGAAAAAATTGGCAATAGTACTAATAAAAAATCATGGAATATTAAAGAATTTATTAATACTAATTTAGAAAAAGAATATAATGATAGTTATGATAGTATTATATTTAAATTTAATGATGTAGATTGTATACAAGAAATTTTCTCATCTGTTGATAATAATAATAAAAATAATATGATTAAATTATAAAAATTGATATGTTATATATAATTTAATTATATAAATGAATAATTCCAATATACTTCGCTCATTTTTTAACCAAATTAAAAATAATAATATAATTTGGAATCCCCATATTGATAAAGAATGTAACAATTATGACAATGAAGAATTATTAATAAATAATAATAGACATGGTGGTTGTTTTCATGAAAATTCACATATTTTAATGGCAAACAATAGTTATAAAAATATAGCTGATATAATTAAAGGAGATAAGGTTTATGATAAAAATTATAATTTATGTACTATTATATGTTTAGTAAAAATCAAATGTAATAATAATAAATGTGATATGATAAAATTAGATAATGGACCAATAATTACACCCTTTCACCCAATTTATATTAATGATAATTGGATTTTTCCTACAACATTAGGAAAAATTGAAACATTTACAACATCATATATTTATAATTTGGTATTAGATAATTTTCACAATGTAATAATTAATAACTATATTTGCATAACACTTGGACATTATATCAATACTAATTTTGTAATTTCACATCAATATTTTGGAACAAATAAAGTAATTAAAGATCTTGAAAAAATGGAAGGCTATAGCGAAGGAATAGTTTATTTATATGGAAATTATATATTAAGAGATAATGACACAGACAGAGTTATTAGATTTATCCAATATTAAATAAATATAGTTAAATACTTATTTATTTATTCTATCTTTTTTTATTTAATCTATATATAGAAGAGTATTTAAAATGTCTAGGATACATGAGTATAATATGGGAACAAGTGTTTGTTCGGATACTTGTTGGAAAAATGCTAAGGATTCTTATAATAAACAAATGGAAAATTATAATCTTTTTTACAATGATACATCGGAAGTTGAAAAACCCACTGGTACGTTTCCAGAATTTGCATTAGAACATCCAAATTTACGAGGTAGATCTGGATTTGGGTTAACAGATGATTATTTAGTTGATAATTATTCGGCATTAAGAAATGACCCAAAATCATTAACACATGATAAATGTCAAACTCAAATATTTGAAAGAATTTTTACAGCATGTCCTTTATTAAAAGGTTCTACTGGTGATATAGAAAAAGAATTAGATATTTTATCTGGAAATGATACTAACCAGTATAAATGTAAAAAAAATATTATGGAGAAACAATTAAATAATACATATCCTTTATTAGATTGTTTAAAAGAATTTCAAAAACCAGAAAATATAGTTCCAGAATGGACTAATGGGGGAGAAGATACACGTTCTTATATTAATAGAGTAAATTTTAATAAAAATTGTTTCAATAAATAAATTTTATAATATTATAATAGATTAGATAATGAGTTTTAATAGAACGAAGTATGACACTTGTTCTTATAAACAAGATTTAGAAGAAAGTATAAATACACTTGGTTATGTATTAGCACCATATAGATATGAACATTCAAATAAATGTAGACATCAATTGGGTTTTGTCGGTGGTACATCAGTGTCTCATATAAAAGGTAATATGGTAGATTTAGAAAGTGATTTAAGAGGTCAAACAAGATATATTTCAAAATGTGGAAATAATAAATATATCCCAACTGATGATAATATTCTTAAAAATGATAAAACTAAACCAATTGATACTTCTAAAAAACATTTAGCGAGTTGCCAATCTATTATGTATAGAAGTGTTCCATTACCAGTTAAAAATAATTTTAAATATTGTTAATTATTAATTATTAATTTATTTTTATATTTAAAAAAATATAATCATTTTATTAGAGATAATACTTTAATTATGTACAAAGCCAATGATACAAGATTAAGTTATGATAGTTGTAGTTATATGGAAAAATTAAAAAGAACAGTAGGTCCTGGATTATATGCTCTAAATGTACCTTATAATGATTGTTTAGATTGTTCACAAGATATTCCCGCTGATCCTTCTTTGAGATTTCAATCTTATGGACCAAATATTTGTACAATGAAAACTGCCGTTGACGATTCCAGTGAATTAAGAGGATTAAATTATAAAAATTCTAAATGTAATACCGATTCTTTTTTACCTAATAAATATCAAGCTACTGGTAATTGTAATATAAGAGGCAATACTAATGCCAGAGCCTGTTTAAATCCACAAGAATCTACACGATTGTCAAACCCGGCTATTAACTTAAAAGAATCGGCGGTTAATAGATGGGAATGGCTATGTGATGACCCACAAGATAGAGCATTAGAATCATTTGATAGACCTGTGAATTATAGAATGGTCGCTAAGGATAATCATATACCTCTTATTGAAATTCCTCAAGATCAATCCTTCTTTTTACCCAATAACAAATATAATGAAAATAATCCATCGGATGATATCAAAAAATGGAATATTGGTTCTGCAACTAATTCATTTGCCCCGGGTAATCCAAATGGTAATTTAAATTATAATTTAAGTTGTGTATAATATTATATAAATTTATTATATAATATTTTATAGCTATATTAATTTTTTTATTCTTATTTATGTCATATAATATTCATAATATTATACAATTAAATAGCAATAACAATAAAATATATAATTCTTACCTTATTTCTGAAATATCTAATTATAAATGGAACGAATTTATATATAATAAAGATGTAAGATTTTTAAAAGGTGGTATAAAATATATATATAAAAATTTATCATGTAAAAATAATAAGTTTATTATTAAAACTCATCATTGGGATATTGATAATTTAAAAATAGAATATAAAATATCTAATATTCTTAAAAAAATTGTTAATTTTATTGATTATATTTGTTATTTTGAATTCGAAGAAGATTTTATTAATTATATTTCGAATAATGATTTTTGCGAAGATATAAATGATAGTATGGCAATTGTTTTAACAAAAAATTATATTTCTGTTTCATATTTAAATGACGCTGATTTTATTAATATATGTAAACAATTAATTTTATCATTATATTGCGCTTATTATACCTATAATATATATTTTAATTATATATCAATAGATGATATATATATAATTAAAAATAATAAAAAATTTCGTTATAAATATTATATTACTAATAAATATATTATCTTAAATAATTGTTATTATAAAATTATAATTTCTAATTATGCTGAAGCAACATTATTGTGTGATAATTTTAACTTCAATTTTAACACATATATTCTCGATATTATTAATAAATTAATAGTAAAATACAAAATTATAGATATTGTTATAGATTCGGATTTTATTGATAATCTTATATTATCTTAATATAGAATATGTCTAAAGTTAAAACTATATCACTTCCTAAACAAAAAATAAATTTAGATACAGATATTATTATCGATAGAGAAGATATTATATACTATGATACTAAAAAACATTTGAATTTAATTAAGTTTAAAAAAAATAAGTCTTCTTCTATTCCTATGAAAAGTAAAATAGATAGTAAATCTTTGTCTAATAGAAAATTATCTGGTACAACTTCACAATCTTCGAGTAATAGAATGTCGCCAATTAAAGAATACTCCGGTACAACTTCACAATCTTCGAGTAATA
>MDSX01073916.1_pt1 | contig 12887 bp, 10 predicted proteins | sample 811141 | NCBI WGS metagenome assembly MDSX01 (sample SAMN05326642, study PRJNA326480) | marine metagenome | isolation source: seawater | place: Atlantic Ocean: South East | collected 2010
GCAGCACCAACAGCCCCACCATACCAGCGGCGCGGCGATCGCTCGTGATCCTCAATGAATTGCATCGCCCACTTTTTCGGAGCACCGGTCACCGTTACGGCCCAGGCGTGTGATAGAAACGCGTCAAGCGCATCGAATTCAGACCGTAGTGTGCCAATAACATGATCCACCGTGTGAATGAGTCGCGAATACATCTCGATCTGACGACGACCAATCACTTTTACGGAGCCCGGCTCGCAAATTCGTGACTTATCATTTCGGTCAACATCGGTACACATGGTGAGTTCAGACTCGTCCTTCTTCGAATTCAAAAGGGTGAGAATCTGGCTCGCATCGTGTATCGGATCGGTGCCGCGGCGGATCGTTCCAGAAATGGGACAGGTTTCAACCTGACGGCCTTCGACCCGCACGAACATCTCCGGCGACGCGCCAACGAGATACTCTTGTTCACCAATATTCATGAAAAAGCCGTACGGCGCAGGGTTCACCTGCATGAGACGGCGAAAAATGACCGAGGGTGGCTCTTCCACTGGTTGCAAAGTATTCACGCCGGGGACCGTCTCGAAAAGATCGCCCGCCTTGAAATATTCTTTTGCCTTACTCACCGTCTTGCCGTATTCGCCAGGCGCATGATCGCGCTGGATCGGCGCTGGATCGGCGAACTTAAACGCCTCCACTGGACCACTGCGAGCGATACCCGTTGTCGATTCACCGTCAATTTCGAACTCGTAATGGTACCACAACGCTTCGCCCCGTTGGTGGTCAACCAACAGAAGGCGATCAGGCAAGTACAGCAAGAGATCGCGTTGATCACCGTCCAAGTTCTGCTTTCGATCAAGGGGTTCGAATTGGAAGGCGAGGTTATAACCGAAGGAGCCATAGAGACCGAAAAAGGCTTCCTCTTCGGGTGCCTTCAAAAAATCCAAAATTTCGCGTACCAATGAAAAGATCGACGGCTGTTTACTGCGTTCCTCTTCGGGAAAACGCTCTGTCGATTCCGCTATCTGCGCGGTAAACTCATTATCCGACTGACTATAGCTCTCAAGGAAATGAAGATCAGGTAGCCGCTTGGCCAGCGCTTTGACCAAGATCCGTCCCCGATCACTCAAAGCCCGGACGCGCGCGGCCCGACCGATTGCAGAAATTTCCACTGGCGGATCAATAAAACCCATATCCCATCTTGTGTAACGCCCCGGATACTCGAAATCGGAGGACAATAACACTCCGCGATGCGAATCGAGCGAATCTACTAAAAGCATCCTAGCGCCTTCATAAATTTCAGGCTCTGTCTCACGGCGGATTTTGATTCCACCTTTGGTGGTAAATTCGTTGATGTCCTGTTCCGTCGTCATAAAAATTACCCATCAAGCCTGGTTCGACCTAGTGGACGATCCCGACGTTTAAAAAGAAAAGGCTGCCCGGTTTTGGCAGCCATTCATCGTCACGCATAAGAGTTGGGGCCACCTTATTAGGGATGCATCCACCACCAGTTCGAATTTAAAATCGAGATTATTTTGCTCATAGTAGGCTTATACAGCCATATAGGCGGGAGCGGGTCAATCAGGATTCTGCGGTTTTTGATTCGTACAGAGGCTTTCCCTGTTCAATAGACGGGCCCGCCATATTTCCATTGCCAAGCGAATAATTCGATTGGGAGTGGGAAACATGGAATACCAGAGAATTTCGGCGGATTGCCACATTGATATGTGCTGGATGCCACCAGATTTATTCACGGGCGAAGCATCATCCAAAATGAAGGAGCGTATGCCCTATATCACGGACGGTCCAGATGGGCCGTATTGGACCTGCAAGAACGGCACGTCGTTCGGTTTGAAGAACGGTTTGGGACCAGCCGGGGCAAAATACACACCAGGCACGCATGACCGCGCCGACCGGATGGCAGCCACCGGTCTCTATGATGACGGCAAGAAAGATATTCGTCGCGTCTCGACCCCAGAGCTGCGTCTCAAAGACATGGAGCGCGATAATGTCGACGCCGAGGTCATGTATGGTATCCTCGGTGCCGCGTCGAAGCTTCAAGATCATGAAGCGGCGAACGAGATGTATCGCATTTACAACGATTGGCTCGCAGCGGAATTTTTAAAATATCCAGACAGGCAAATACCGCTTGCCTGCCTCCCATATGGCGATCCAGAAGCTTCAGCCAGGGAAATTTATCGGGTTGCGAAATTGGGATTAAAGGGCCTAGAGCTCTCGTGCTCCTGGGATATGGAGCCGATGTACCATCCAATGTGGCAGCCGATTTGGGAAGCTGTGAATGACACGAAACTGCCATTACATTTTCACACCTTCCCAGCCGTTCCAACGGATAAGTTTGGCGATTATGACCATATGACGCGTCGTGCCGCCATCTTTACCGTTGTCTCAGGTTTTCAAATGCACCTGATCAATATTGTTGCAGCCATCATTGGGGGGGCGGTTCTGGAAAAATACCCAAACGTGCGTATTGCCCTTGGCGAAAGTGGAATCGGCTGGCTGCCCTATGCGTTAGATCGAATGGATTTCGAATGGGAAGACCGCTTCACCGATCTAGGACTAAAAATGAAACCAAGCGACTACTGGAAACGCCAATGCAAGGCCACCTTCCAGTACGACATGATCGGTGCACGTATGGTCGATGATATTGGTGTTGAAACCTTGATGTGGGGCTCCGATTACCCACATGGCGACGGCGTTTGGCCAGATTCAGACAAATACATCACCGAACAATTCGCAGGCCTTTCCACCGACCAGGTGAAAAAGATTACTTGTGAAAATGCCGGAAAATTCTATGGACTAATAAACTAAAAGACCTCCTATATCAGATACTGAGGGCGGGCTTCGGCTCGCCCGTTTGTTGATAGGTGTGCCAAGGAACAGCAAATTTATGACTGAAGCAAAAACCATTGAGTTTAAATCCTCAGAGGGATTCCCCATTGCCGCCGACGTGTATGGAGAGCCTTCCAATAACCCTGTGCTGTTTATGCATGGTGGCGGCCAAACACGGCATGCGTGGGGCGGTGCCGCCGCCGCCCTGGCCGGGCGCGGCTGGTACACCATCAGCATGGATCATCGTGGTCACGGTGATAGCGGTTGGTCACCGGACGCGAACTACGAATTAGATTACTTCGTGGAAGACTTTTTTGCGGTTCTCGAACAGATCGGCCGCAAGACAGTGATCTGTGGCGCTTCTTTAGGGGGTAGAACGGCTCTGCTTGGCCTTGGCGAAGGCTCACAGGAATTAGCCTCCGCGTTAATTTTAGTCGACATTGCCCCAAAGACAGAAGCAAAGGGCGTCGCGCGCATACAACAATTCATGCGGGCTAACCTGGACGGTTTTGCCTCGTTGGAGGATGCTGCGGATGCCGTCGCGGCGTATCGGGAACATCGTTCCCGGCCAAAAGATGTTAGCGGTTTGAAGAAAAATCTGCGCCTCAAAGAAGATGGGCGTTGGTATTGGCATTGGGACCCAAAATATATTGACCGACGAGACCGAGAGGACCCCTCTCGAAATAAACGGGTACGAATTTCTACACCTAATATTAAGGTTCCGACGCTGCTAATCCGAGGTGGCAGCAGCGATGTTGTCAGCGCCGAAGGCGTTCAAGATTTTCTAAATCTTCTTCCGACAGCAAAATTTATCGATGTTGCGGATGCGGGTCACATGGTCGCCGGCGACAAAAACGACATCTTCACCGACGCCGTCGTTGATTTTCTGGGCCAGACATTCACAGACCACGAAACCGCATAATGCAAAGTCAGACTATTGAATTCGAGGGATCGGGTGGCGTCAGGCTAATCGCAGACACATGGGGCGATCCAAAGGCTGATCCGATCCTGTTCATGCATGGCGGCGGTCAAACGCGTCACTCCTGGGGCGGCGCCGCCATGCTGCTCGCCAGCAAAGGGTGGTGGACGCTGAGCATCGATCTTCGCGGCCACGGCGACAGCGGTTGGTCGTCCAAGGGTGAATACGAAGCAGAGCATTTTGTAGCGGATATAAACTCTGTATTGTCGCAACTGGACCGGACCGCCGTCTTGGTAGGCGCTTCGCTTGGTGGTCGCACCGCGACCTTTGTGGTGGGCAACGGTGCGCCAGACCTCTGCAGGGCGCTTGTCCTGGTTGACATCACTCCTAAAATCGAAGCCAAAGGAGCGGAGCGGATCCTTGCTTTCATGAACAAACATCCGAATGGCTTCGCTGCCGTCGAAGAGGCCGCGGATGCCGTCGCAGAGTATCGCGAATATCGTTCACGCCCGAAAAACGTCAGTGGGCTAAAAAAGAACTTACGACTGCGCGATGATGGCCGTTGGTACTGGCACTGGGATCCCAAATTCCTTGACCGACAACATCCACATGACGAAGAAGCTTCACGTGAAATTAGCGAAGCGGCTGCCAATATCAAAATTCCAACACTCCTGGTCCGAGGCGGCAGTAGCGACGTAGTGAGTTTAGAAAATGTGCAAGACTTTAAACGTCTCGTTCCGCATGCCAAATTTGTCGATGTGGCCGAAGCTGGGCACATGGTCGCCGGCGACAGGAATGATGCATTTACGACAGGTGTCGTTGAATTTCTTTCTAAAACCTTCGCCTAAATAATTGGGACTTTTTTTGCCTTCACCATCGCTGGTGAAAGCACATCCATGTCGAGTTCCACGTGCCAGCGATCAGTGTTGCGGATCTTAGGCGGCACTTTAGAATCTCTCGCACCTTCAAGAACAAACCCCTCATATCCATTGTCCATCACTTCGTTACACTTATTCACATAAATTGGAAATCCGCCAATATACGGCATGAAGACACGGGGCCTGCCAGGAATATTTGCGCCTACATACCACGAGCTACATGTCGAGCGCAGAGAGATATCGGCCACTTCATTCACGTGTTCTACCCAGGCATCTTCTTCTTCGGGAGCCGGCTCAATGGTCTCAGCACCAGTCTCTCGCATATGGCTCATACAATCGACCATCCAATCTGCATGTTGCTCAATTGACTGGATCATATTGGCGAGCACCGAGGGACTTCCCGGACCAGTAATCATGAAAAAATTTGGAAATCCGGCAGTCGAAAGCCCCAGATACGTTCGTGGGCCCGCCTCCCATTTCTCCGTCAGCGTAAGACCATCACGTCCCATTATCTGGATCTTGTCAAAAGAACCCGTCATTGCTGCGAATCCGGTCGCGCAAACGATGATGTCAGCCTCGTACTCGATCCCATCGGTGACCACGCCTTTCTGAGTGATACGCTCGATTGGATTCGTTGATACATCAACTAGTTTCACATGGGGCAGGTTGAAAGTCTCGTAATACCCGGTATCGACACAAAGCCGCTTGCAACCAAAAATGTTGTCCGGAGAGAGCAACTCTGCAACATCAGGGTCATCAACCACATCGCGAATCTTACGCCGCGCAAATTTAGCGGCCGTCTCGTTAGCGTCCTTATCAAACAAAAGGTCGCCATAAGCGCCAAGAAACGGAAGCCCACCGCGATCCCAAAACTCCTGATATTGTTTCTCGCGTTCTTCTTCATTCGCGTCCAAAGCCGGTTTGATATTGAATGGGAAGAAGATACCGGTTGGACGCGCTCGCGCCCTGGCCCTCATGGCTGGATAATCCGCCTTAACTTGACGCTCACGCTCAGGATCCATCTTCGAATTCCAGGCTGGCACCGCATAATTTGGTGTCCGCTGGAAGACGGTAACAGCGTCCGCTTCCTTGGCAATAATTGGAATGGACTGAATGCCAGACGATCCTGTTCCGATAACAGCGACATGTTTACCCGCTAAATTTATTCCTTCATGAGGCCATTCGCCGGTGTGGTAAATTGGACCATCGAAGTCATTGACGCCCTCGAACGACGGCATGTTAGCAGCGGAAAGACAGCCGACAGCCATAATACAGAAACGCGCAGTTGCCCGGTCACCCTGATGCGTCTCGACCGACCAGCGATTCGCTGTCTCATCGAACTTTGCCGAAGTCACGCGGGTATCAAAGCGGATATCCTCGCGCAAATCAAAACGGTCCGCTACATGGTTTGCATATTCCAGAATGTCAGGTTGGGGGGAATACTTCTCGGACCAGCTCCACTCCTGATCCAGTTCTTCGGAAAACGAATAGGAATACTGCATACTTTCCACATCGCAACGGGCGCCGGGATAGCGATTCCAGTACCAAGTCCCGCCAACCCCACTACCCGCTTCGTAAACACGCGCCGAAAATCCGTTTTGCCGCAGACAATGAAGCATATACATACCGCCAAAACCGGCGCCGACGACGATAGCATCGAATTCGACATCAGTTTCTGGTGCTCTTTGCTCAAAATTTTGTTCGGCAGCATTAATCATCTCGTATTCCTAAATTCTTTTATTTCATATTTCAAAATCTAGGACGAGTGTGGCCGCCTTGCAGTCCCAAATTTCAAGGCAAGTAATATCTATTTGATATCTCTCCGCGTTGTCGCATCGTGAGAGTGGATTATGTCGACGGTATAAGAATACCGAGGGAAAAATATGTCGCCATCGATCAAGCCATTGCAGGGACTGCGGGTCCTTGACGTTTCAAACTTTATGGCGGGACCTTTTTGCGCCACACCAGGCGGCATCGAATCACTAGGCCCCGAACTCGGCAATCACAATCAAGAAATTTACCTCAAACTGCTCGGCATGACGGAAGCTGAGTTCGCCGGATATCAAGAAACCAAGATCATTTAGTTCAAAGTGCGAGTTGTCTATCAAACCTTCAGAGATCACGCCCCCTCCATTCGTATACTCGTTAAAAATCAAAATCCGATGAACTCCTCCACAAGTGCCTAAGACCGATTGAAAAATATTGGTCCCTAGTATCGCAGCCCTACTTCTTTTGATAACGGAGGATTACAGATGCCAGATTACGACGTCCAAGCGATCGATGCTGTGGTGAATATTTTCAATGCCGATGCAATCCAACATCGGCCGAGTTGGGGTGACGGTTTTTTCGGTGGCAAAATCGGGGCAGATGACGCAACTGTGAAGGGCGTCGAGCTCGATGAAATGTTGCGCCGTATGGATGCAGCCGGAATAGAACATGGGTTTTTGATCGCAACCAAATGCGGCCCCCTCGGGCACCCATCTTGTTATCATTTGCCGCTAGAGGTGGTAAATCGAGCAGTTAAACAGCACCCCGACCGCTTTTTCGCGATGTATGGTGTAGACCCAACACAAGGGATGGAGGCCGTGTATGGCCTGCAACAAGCGGTCGAGGAATACGGCTATATCGGCGCCCATGGCTATCCCCATTGGTTCGAACTCCCGCTCGATCATGCCCGTTGGTATCCCATTTACTCCAAGTGCTGCGAGTTGGACATTCCAATCCAGCATCAGATTGGCCAGTCACTCGTCTATGCACCGGACTACCCCTGCCGATCCGTTGGCCAGCCTATCACGATGGACAATGTGGCTTGCGATTTCCCAGAACTAAAATTAGTCGGCATCCATGTCGGCATCCCATGGACTGATGAAGCCATCGCCATGGCTTGGAAGCATAAGAATGTCTACCTTGGCTCTGACGCCCATGCTCCAAAATATTGGCCTAGTAGTTTCGTGAATTACATCAACACGTACGGCCAGGATAAAGTAATCTTCGGTACCGATTTCCCGGTTCTCGACTTCGAACGCACGCGACAGGAGATCGAAAATTTGAAGCTACGCGAGATACCGAAACGCAAATTTCTCCGTGATAATGTCATCAAGCTCTACAAGCTTGATGAACGTGGTGTAAAACCTTCCAGCTGAACGGGATAAATCATGAGCAACTACCGCCTCACCGACGAACAACGCCAGCTCAAGGAAGCGGCCCGCCGTTTTGCAGAGGAAAAACTGCGCCCCATCGCACTTGAGACTGAACGCCAAAGTGCACCAATGCCGCGCGAAACCCTAAAACTGTTGGCCGAGCACGGCTATGTTGGGCTCGATATCCCAACGGAATACGGTGGGCTTGGCCTTAACATAATGGAGTGCGCCATTGTCCTGGAGGAACTTTCGTCGGTTTGGTTCTCGGCATCAACTAATGCTATGACCTTGTTAACTGGGCCACTCCTCGCATTTGGTACTGAGGAACAAAAACAAAAATATCTCCCGGCCATTGTTTCCGGTGATATCCTGACCGCATTCGCGCTCACTGAACCAGATGCTGGCTCCGACGCCTCCTCAATTCAGAGTTTCGCGAGAAAGGACGGCGACGACTGGGTCATCAACGGGCGCAAGATATACATAACAAACGGTGCCCGCGCAGATCTTATCGTACTCTTTGCACGGACAGATAAAACCGCGCCCCGGGGCGAAGGAATTTCCCTATTTCTAATCGAGAAGGGCACACCCGGCTTTTCTGTTGGCCAGAGCTATGACATGCTTGCCCACACTGCAAATCCAGTTGCAGAATTAGTCTTCGATGAATGTCGAGTGCCAAATTCGTGCATCTTGGGCAAGCCCGGCGGTGGCTTCAAATACATGCAGGTGGGCTTCTCTAAAGCGCGGGCCACCTACGGCGCCCGCTGCGCTTCGGTTGCGCAAGCGGCCCTAAACTACGCTCTCAATTATATGCAGACCCGGGAACAATTTGGTCAGCCACTGGCATCCTTCCAAGCACTCCGGTTTCGAACAGCCGAACTTTACGCGAAGATCGAAGCCGCGCGGCAGCTCTCCTACCACGCGTGCGCCCTTGCCGATGCCGGGACCGATGACGCACCAGTCGCCGCCTCCATGGCAAAGTTGTTTGGGAGCGAGGTAAGCACCAAGGTCACAGAACAATGCATCCAGTTTTTAGGTGGTCACGGCCTCGATAAAGACCATCCGGTTGAGCGCTTCTACCGCGAGACCAAGCTTTTCCAGGTAGGCGACGGCTCAAGCGAGATGTTAAGCATCTTGATTTCGCGCCATCTTAATAAGCAAGCCCAAGCGGGCATGCATGCGCGTTTGGCAAGCGACTAAGCAAAAAAGCCCTCACCCTGCTGCTGTGCCCCCCTCTCTCAAGTGCCAGAAAGGAAGGGGATAGGGTCTCAAGACGCAAACGATTTCCTGAGCCCCGCTTGCTCCATTAATGGCAAGACCTCGTCGATCCATTGTCGACATTCGCCGAGATAATCAACCCACGAGATCAAAATGCCATCGACACCAAGGCGCGCCAGGCGCTCAATCCCGTCGACAATCTGCGCTGGCGTCCCTACCAGGGGATAACCGCCGTGCCCCGCTTTGAAATGAAATTTAAAAGCCTCCATGACTTCAGGTGTGAGTGTTTCTGACTGCATGCCAAAAATTTGCAACATATTAGAGACCGCTGCGTCATCGCCCTTCTCAACAACATAGTAATTTAGGTAGTCTTTAGCTTCGTTTTCCGTCTCGCGGCACACGACATAGACATGTATCCAGCATTGCGAAGCGCGCCCGCGATCCGCCGCAAGCGTCTTCAGTTGCTCAATCTGCTCAGCATCGCTCTCATCATCCTTCTGCCGCAGCATCACAAAGTTCATATCTGCATACTGCGCCGAAAAATCCTGTCCCATTGTTGAGCTGCCCGCATTCATAATTGGAGGACGTGGCAATTGGATAGGCTTCGGTTGGCTCCAAAGCGCATTTCCTCGGAAATATGCTCCGTCATAGTCAAAAGGTTCTTCCTCTGTCCAAAGCCGCTTAATGACTTCGAGCCATTCTGCCGCATATGCGTAGCGGGCTCCGTGTTCCTTGAGTTCTGCGTCGAACATCTCAAACTCATTTTTGAACCATCCGGCCACAACGTTGAGGGCAAAACGGCCATTCGAAATGTGATCAATGGTCGCGCTCATCTTTGCCACCGCCACCGGATGCATAAGGGGAGCGTGGACTGTTGAGAATATTGTTGAATAATTTGTGAGAGCCGCGAGCCCTGCCGCCCAAGTCAGGCTTTCAAATGTGCGATTGTTGAAGTTGGTCCCGCCCCCATAACCCTTCCAACGGCCAACCGGCAGCAAAGCCTCAAAACCTGCACTGTCCGCCATTTTCGCCAGCTCGACATTATCGTTCCAAGTCATAGGCCAAGCGCCTTCAGCACTAGTGACCGTTGAGCCATGTGAACAATTGAACGCCATTACGCCAATCTTCATCGGATTGTCATTATAGAGTGGATTGACCATCTGCCGTCTCTCGGTTTTGGTTGCCAAAATTAATTTAGATCAGAGTGCAGGAATAAAACTCCTTAGAAACATGCACTCAAACTCCGCGGATTGGTTCACATTTACGATGAACATCTGTAAAATTTCAAATACATGTTCATGTCAAAAGTTGATTATCCGAGCCTGAAAAACACTTTCAGGGGTGGACCTGCGAAACCCCAAAACGTTATCCGACTTTCCCGTCGGAGGAACTAACCGTCACGGCTAATGAAGCGGAGTTGTCATGATCAAAGTGTTGATTTGCGGCGGGGGCGTGATCGGCACATGCACTGCTTATTACCTTAGCCGTCTAGGTGCAGATGTCACCGTTGTTGAACGGGCGGGGGTTGCCAATGCGGCTTCTGGTAAATCTGGTGGTTTCCTTGCACTCGACTGGTGCCAAGGCACGCCCGTCGACCCTTTAGCTCGGCGCAGCTTTGCACTCCACGCAGAATTAGACGCCATGATCGATATTGATTGGGGCTATCGCCGGCTGGAGACGCTCGACATCGCCGCCAGTCCAAGGCGTGATTTGAAGCGCGTGCATCCGGCTATACCACCTGATTGGTTAGGAGATAATGCGGCGTTACGCGACCAACTGGGCACAGTACAAACGACAGCACAGGTAACACCCGGCCTTTTCACACAAGCAATGATGACAGCAAGCGGCGCCAAACTTGTCGAAGGCGCTGTCGATGGAATAGCTTTCGATAGCGGCAGTGCGAGGGGCGTCTTTGTTGATGGACAACTAATATCAGCCGACGCTGTGGTAATTGCTATGGGGCCTTGGTCACTTCTCGCCTGCCAGTGGCTGCCACTACCCGGAGTTTATGGTTTGAAGGGTCACAGTATCGTATTTCGATACAAACCCGCGACACCACTCGCTCTTTTCGTTGAATTGGAAGATCACGATGGTGAGACATCAACACCGGAAGTCATGCCACGTCCCGACGGAACTACCTATGTATGCGGCCTTTCTGGCGAAGCTCCCCTGCCCGTCGATCCGTCCCAGGTCGATACGGAAAAGGGTGGACCTGAAAAGCTCCGAGCTATGACCTCTATTTTCGCGCCAGAACTTGCCGCATCCGATGTAATTGTAACCCAAGCATGTTACCGACCCGTCACCCAGGATGGGATACCTATAATAGGCGCTATTGTTGGCGTGAATGGGGCGTACGTAGCGACCGGGCACGGTGTCTGGGGCATATTAAACGGGCCGGCAACTGGCGAAGCGTTGGCTGAACTGATCGTCGACGGCGCTGCCGCAACTGTTGACATTTCACCCTTCGCAACAGCACGACTGCCAGTCCTTGATATGAGTGGGCTATCAGTTTCAAATTGACTTTAGCCCTTCATTCACCGCGAAAATAACCATACAATTGCTGGTGAGTATGAACATTCCGCAATGGAGCCTGACCATGCCGGAAATCGCGATGCACCCTTTCAACCTGCCCGCCGCGTGGCAGTCCACAGATTATCCAACCAAGGATACCTTCGCCATCGACCTTAAGCCGCGTCATCTGGAGGTCCTGAACACCGACGTCAAACGCTTTAAAGCGACAGGTGGCGGTCATAAAGATATAAATAATGATACATTCCCCTTGTCCCAGATAGCTGCAGAAGTCGCAGGATGGCGGGAGGAAGTACATACTGGACGCGGTATGATTCTCTTGCGCGGTATCCCCGTGGAAGACATCAGCCTGGATGACCTACGTTTGCTTTACCTTGGTCTGGGTTCACATTTTGGCCGACCAGTCTCACAAAGTAATATGGGTGATCTTGTTGGTGAAGTGATAAACATTGGCGACAAAGATCCAAAGGAACGCGCCTATCGCAGCAGCCGCGAACTAATGCTGCACACTGATAGGGCCGACCACATTGCGATGCTTTGCATAAGACCAGCGATCGAAGGTGGTCTGAGCGGATACGCGAGCGCGCTTAATATCCATAACATCATGCTTAAAGAACGACCCGATCTGCTATCTCATCTCTACAATGGGTTCCACCACCACCGTTTTGGGGAACAGCCAGCTGGCGAACCTCTAGTTACGCGGGAACGTATCCCAATTTTTTCCGTCACCGACGGCGTTCCATCCGTAATTTTTATCCGCGGCTATATCAATCTCGCGGTGGACGAGGGTCACGTCACACTATCGGACGGCGAGCTGGAAGCACTCAATTACATGGAATCCGTTTCTAATAGACAGAACGTCCGACTTGATTTTTTGATGGAACCGGGCGAACTCCTTTTCGTGAATAATTGCCTAATACTGCACACGCGCACCGAATTTCAGGATTCTGACGAACCGACCAAGCGGCGCCACCTGATGCGTCTTTGGCTGCGAGAGGATGAACGTCCCGCCGCTGAAGGCGTGATCATACACAAAGGTAAGGCCGGAATTGAAAAACAGGACGGCAAAGGCACCTACTACCAAGGCAAAACCGCGGCCTAGTCTCCGCTCATCGCAAGGCCGACAGAAAGAGCCCAAGAGTCCAATGCGATGCGGGCAAACTATCCAACAAGTTTTTTTCTGAAAGCAATTGGTAATTCTCAAAAAAGGATCCCATCGCGCCGGCCCATTAGCATTAACTCAAAATTCAATCACACCGCATCGATCAAACCGTTATGAAACATAAGAGCTTAGCTGATCTGCGCAAAAAACATCGATACCAAATACGCTCATCCACTAATTTTTACGTAATCAAACTGTTCAACGGAGCGAACGGA
>MDSX01095241.1_pt1 | contig 12885 bp, 9 predicted proteins | sample 811141 | NCBI WGS metagenome assembly MDSX01 (sample SAMN05326642, study PRJNA326480) | marine metagenome | isolation source: seawater | place: Atlantic Ocean: South East | collected 2010
AACAGAGAAAAGAGTGGATGATAGATGGGCTGAATTAAAAAAATTAATTAAAAAATAAAATGGCACATCCTAAACGTAAAATTTCCAAGACTAGGAGAGACAAGAGAAGAACCCATTACAAGTTAGGCAACAGACAGCTTCACAGAGACCCGTCTACTGGAGAAATTCATCTATATCATAGATTGAATTTAGAAACCGGCATGTATCGCGGAGTGCAAGTTCTTGAACCTAACGCTGAATAATCAAATATGAATGTTGGCATCGATGCCATGGGAGGCGATTTTGCTCCCAAGGAATGCATCAACGCAGTAGTAAAAGAAGCGAATGCTGAAAATTGCGATTCGCACTTTTTCGTTTTTGGGGAACCAGAAGCACTAAAAGAATATACCGAAGATTTAAACCATCCTAATATTACTGTCGTTCCTTCTGGTGAAAGCATTAGCATGGGCGAACACGCAATAAAGGCTGTTTCAACTAAAAAAGATTCTAGCATAAATATTGGGATGCACTTCTTGGCTGAAGGAAAAATTGATACATTCCTAGGTGCCGGGAACACTGGAGCTATGATGGTGTCTGCACTTTACAATGTAAAAGGAATTCCAGGCATCGATCGTCCAGCCTTATCGTCTGTACTGCCCCAACAAAGTGGTGTTACTGGTGTACTAGTTGATGTGGGTGCAAACAGCGATGTAAAGCCTGAGACCATAGCAAAATTTGCTATACTCGGTACAGAATATGCCAAGGCAGTGTACGGTATTAAGAACCCAAGAGTTGGTCTAGTAAATATTGGCGAAGAAGAAGAAAAAGGTAATAGTGTCACAAAAGCAGCATTTCCTATTCTTAAAAGTCAAAAAGGTATCAACTTCATAGGTAATGTTGAAGGAAGACATCTATTCAACGATAAAATTGACGTTGCGGTATGTGACGGTTTTACTGGAAATGTCATTGTCAAAACATGTGAGGGTTTTTTCTACAACTTACTAAAAAGGGGAGTTGAAGACGACTTTTTATCAAAATTTAATTTCCAAAATTATGGAGGAACTCCAATTTTAGGAATTAAAAAATCTGTTATAGTAGGTCATGGTATCTCTAATTCTAAAACATTTTCTAATATGATAAAACTTGCAAAAAATGTAGTAGAATCAGAATTAATTTCTAAAATTGAACTTTCAATTTCTGAAACTACAACGAATTGAAGCCAATAACAATCCAATGAGAGCAGCTATAACAGCAGTAGGTGGCTATGTCCCCGAAAAAATTCTGACTAATCAAGACCTCGAAAAAATGGTAGACACCTCTGACGAGTGGATACGAACTAGAACTGGAATTAAGGAAAGAAGAATTCTTGAAGAAGGTAAAGCAACCAGTGATCTTTGTATCAAAGCCATTGAAAAATTATTAGATAAAAGAGGCATATCTGCCGAAGAAATTGATTTAGTAATCGTTGCCACAATAACGCCTGACCATGCTTTCCCTTCTACTGCAAATATTGTTACACACAAGATAGGTGCTACTAAAGCTTGGGGGTTTGATATGAGTGCCGCTTGTTCAGGGTTTTTATATGCCCTTGACACAGGCTCTAAATTTATAGAAAGCGGGAAACATCAAAAAGTTATCGTTTGTGGGGCAGATAAAATGTCCTCAATTGTAAACTATAAAGACAGAAATACTTGTGTAATTTTTGGTGACGGTGGTGCTGCAGTTTTATTAGAACCTAGCCAAGATGAAAATGGCATCATTGACAGTGTTTTAAAGTCAGACGGGGTCGGAATTGACTATCTTAATTTGAAAGCTGGTGGATCTAAGTACCCGTCGTCCTATGAAACAATTGATAACGATATGCACTATCTATACCAAGAGGGCAAGACTGTATTCAAGTTTGCTGTTACTAACATGGCCGAAGTTAGTCGTGAGATTATGGATAGGAATAACTTAACCGGTGACGCAGTTGACTATTTATGTGCTCACCAAGCAAATCTCCGAATAATCGACGCAACAGCTCGAAGAATGGAGTTAGATGAAAAAAAGGTGCTTATAAACATTTCCAAATATGGTAATACCACCGCTGCAACAATTCCGTTGCTGTTTTCAGATTTTGAATCAAAGTTCAAAAAAGGAGATAATATTGTTTTAGCTGCCTTTGGTGGAGGTTTTACATGGGGGGCTATATATTTAAAGTGGTCATATAATTCATAACACATCAATTTATTATACTATTTTCGCTTAAGAATTTAAAGATATGGACTTAAAAGAAATTCAGACTTTAATCAAATTTATTTCATCATCTAAGGTTGATGAAGTTGCTATCGAGCAAAAAGATTTTAAAATTAGAATTAAACGAAATGCACAAACGGTAACTGCTACAGTTCCTAAGCCAGTCGCTGTTCAAGAGGTGCCTGTGGTTCAACAAGCAGTAACGCCTCTAGTAAAAGAAACTGCTCCCACAACTTCTGAAGATTCCAAAACAGAAGAAATTAAATCACCAATGATTGGCACATTTTACAGAAAGTCATCTCCAGACAAGCCTGTTTTTGTCGAAGTAGGTGATGTGATTGAAAAAGGTCAGGTAATCTGTATTATCGAAGCCATGAAACTATTCAATGAAATAGAATCTGAGGTTAGCGGAAAAATCGTTAAAGTATTAGTTGATGACTCACAACCTGTTGAATACGGACAGCCATTGTTTGTCATTGAACCTAAGTAAATTAACTACTACTCTATGTTTAAAAAGATCTTAATTGCCAATAGAGGTGAAATCGCCTTGCGGGTTATTCGTACATGTAAAGAAATGGGAATTTCTACTGTAGCAGTATATTCATCTGCGGATGAAGACAGCCTCCATGTTAAGTTTGCTGATGAGGCGGTATGTATTGGTCCTCCATCTAGTACTCTTTCGTACCTAAATATGCCAAACATTATAGCTGCTGCCGAAATAACCAATGCAGATGCTATTCATCCAGGTTATGGCTTCCTTTCTGAAAATGCAACTTTTTCTGAAATGTGTAGAGATCATGGAATCAAATTTATTGGTGCTAGTCCCGAGATGATTGAAGGGATGGGAGACAAGTCTAACGCTAAAGCAACAATGATTGCAGCTGGTGTACCTTGTGTTCCTGGTTCTGACGGCCTTCTGAAAGATGTAAAAGAAGGAAAAAAAATAGCAAAAGAGATTGGATATCCTGTAATGCTGAAAGCTACAGCTGGTGGTGGTGGTAGAGGCATGCGTTTAATATGGAAAGAGGAAGAGTTTGACGATGCTTGGACAAGTGCACGCACCGAATCTAAAGCTGCATTTGGAAATGATGGAATGTATCTTGAAAAATTTGTAGAAGAGCCTCGTCACATTGAAATTCAAATAGCTGGAGACCAATATGGAAAAGTTTGCCACTTATCTGAAAGAGACTGCTCTATTCAAAGAAGACACCAAAAATTAATCGAAGAAGCCCCCTCTCCATTTGCAGATGAAGAACTTCGAACAAATATGGGTGAAGCGGCTATAAAAGCGGGCGAAGCCATAAACTATGAAGGTGTTGGAACCGTCGAGTTTTTGGTTGATAAATACAAGAAATTTTATTTCATGGAAATGAATGTTCGAATTCAAGTAGAACATCCAGTTACTGAAGAAATAATCAACTTTGACTTGATCAAGGAACAAATTAAAATTGCCGCAGGACACCCTATCAGTGGTCAAAATTATCTTCCTCAAAAGCACTCCATCGAGTGCAGAATAAATGCGGAAGACCCCTTTAATGACTATCGACCTAGTCCAGGCAGGATTGAAGTCCTCCACAAACCTGGTGGTCATGGAATTCGTGTAGATACACACATCTATGCAGGATATAGTATACCTCCACACTATGATTCAATGGTTGCCAAGCTAATTGTGTCTGCACAAACAAGGGAAGAATGTATCGTAAAAATGGAACGTGCACTCTCAGAATTTGTGGTAGAAGGGATTAAGACAACTATTCCACTTCATCTGAAACTTATGAGAGATCCCGATTTTAAGGCTGGAAACTTCACCACCAAGTTTATGGAAACATTTGACATTAATAAGTAAACTACTTTTAAATTAATTTTCATAGTCTTAATTAATCTGTTATGCAGCTTCTGCTTCAACAGATTCAACCTCTGGAACCAACCTTTTGAGAAGGTTTTCAATGCCCGCTTTTAATGTCAGAGTGCTACTGGGACAACCACTACACGAGCCTTTCATGGTTACAGTCACAACACCCGAGTTAAAACTCTTAAAATCAATTGCTCCACCATCCATTTCGACGGCAGGTTTAACGTGATCTTCCAAAAGTTGTTTTATTTTAGTTACAACCTCTGATTCTTCCTCATCTGAAAGTTTTTCCTTAACTACAATAATCGGTTTTTCGGCTTCTAGATACTCCTGAACAAACTTTTTAAGTTGTGGTATAATGTCAAACCAGTCATAATCCTCCTTTTTAGTAATCGAAACAAAATTATTCATTATAAAAATACCCTTGACAAAATCATATTGAAATAGTTCTTCTGCCATTGGACACGTTTCTAGGTTTTCTTTTACTCTGAAGTCAATGCTATCATTAGGCAAAATCATGCGGTTTGCCACAAATTTCATTGATTCAGGATTTGGTGTTTTCTCTGAATATACCGTTATTACGTCTGCTAATTCCATTTTAAATCTAAACGATGCAAAGGTATCATTTGTTTTTTAAGACTTCATAAAAAACAAATTAGTAAAATTATTTGTGTTTATCGAAAGAACACCAAACGCAAAGATCATCCTCGCACCCTTGGTTAAACTCTAAATTTTGAATACGTTGATAGACTTCTTTTACCTGTCTTCTTACAAAAAGGTATTCTTCACTAGTAAAATATACTTTGTGCTTTTTATACTCGCCATCTACTGGTTCTATAAAGTCAATTTCTCCAGATGTCACCTCTAATGAATTGGATTTATTACTCTCCAATAAAGCTTTATAAAACAAAATCTGCCTCCAATAGTCGCCACCATATCTCTTCTCAAAATTTAACTCTTTGGGATTATCTATTAACTCAGTGGGTGGACTAACTTTTGATTTACCATACTTATATTGACCCGTTTTGAAATCTACTACATGTACTTTCCCTTTATTTATTGTCAACTTATCTATTTGTCCTCGAATAGGAACACCATCTATTTCACAATTATTCAAAAACACCTCTGATTCAACATTTTTTTCATTTAAAATATAAGACGAATAGTTTTGATAATACTTCGTTAATATCTCTTTACCATAATAAAGCCTTCTTTCAAAATTTGCCTTTATAAATGATTCCTTGTTGTTATTCATCTCATTGGTGTATACCTTCGTTAATATATCAATTGCGTCGGTTTCAGATTTTATGTTAACACTCTCTTTATATAACTTATCAATGGCTGAATGAATAGCTGAGCCAAATGTCATACTATCATTTTTAGATGATGGAACACGAATAATATTTTGATAAAAAAAGGAAACTGGACATTTCAAATAACTATTGAGGTTGGTCGCACTAAGTCTAAAATTTTCTACTTCTTTTTTAACAAAATCCTGCTCGAAAAGCTTTATAATTTTTGATTCATTGGGTTTTAACATATAATCAAAAAAATGCAACAAATCCTCTTCAGATGCTTGAGCTTTTTTGAGCTCACATACCTTACTTTCTAATACCTCCTCAACAAAAAGACTTCTCATCAATAGCTTATCGTTATCATTTTTTAATGAAAAACTAATTTCTAGATGTTTTCTTGCCCTCGTAAGGGCAACGTAAAATAATCTTCTTGACTCTTCTTTTAATGCTTCTTTGGGCTCACCAGGCAATAAATTGTTTAATCTGAATGGTAAAGAGTTTTTATCCTTTTCCCAATTGTTTTCAGTGCAACCTATTACAAAGACATAATCAAATTGCAATCCTTTAGACCCATGCACAGTCATTAAATTTACTCCATTTACTCCATGAACTATTTTATTCAACTTTAGGCCGAGTTTATTCTTCTTAAGTAATTCAATTTTATCTAAAAAGCCTCCCAGTTTAAGGTATGGATTTCTTCCTGTTTCCTCTTTCAAAAAGTTATAGTACGTTTTTAAACACTGGATTTGAAATGTTGCATCATGACTTTTGAGAGCTCGAGAGACAAAACCCATTTTGGACATGAATTTTTCAACAAAATCCTGAAGTGTTAAATTGTGAATCTCTTTTAGCCAATAATCAATATCTGACAGGAATGCTTTTAGCTCAGCTTTACTCTCTCCAGGTATATTAATTCCCGAAAGCCCAGTGTGTAAAAATTCTCTCCATCCTATTTCTTTGTCTTGACCTATCGTATTACTAATCAACCCTAAAGCTATCGAGCTGACATTTTTAAAATTATGTGCATGCAATAACTCAAAAAGCAGATGTTGACCGCTATCTAATTTTTTTGATTCGAGATTTACATATTCTAAAAAAGAATTCAGTTGGTTAACTATTGGAATTTGAAGAACATCCTGTGTTTTTGCAACATTATAACTAATGCCCTCGCTTTCTAAAAATTTAATTAACTCATCGCTTTGTTTGTGTTTGCGATACATAATACTTATGTCAGATAAAGAAACTCCTTGAGATTTGAGCTCTTTAAGTTTTGATGTGATATTAACTATTTCCTGAAATGTATTAGGATATTCTGTCACATAAGTCGCTGGATTAATTTTTGCTACATCTTGATTTGCCGCAATAATTTCCTTGTTCAACCCTGGAACCTTCCCAACTAAACGCTCTTTATTGTTTTTTATCAGATAATTACTTGCATCAAGTATGTGTTGACTTGATCGATAATTTTGGTCTAAAACTACTAACTTTATATGAGCTTTGTAGTTGGAGTAAAATTCATAAATATTCTCAACATTTGCTCCTTGAAACTTATAAATTGATTGATCATCATCCCCAACAACAAAAACATTGGGGTTGTCCCAATAATTAATGAGTTTATATAATAATTCATTTTGAACCCCATTTGTGTCTTGATATTCATCAACTAAAAAGTAATGAAAAGACTCTTGGTATTTTAGCAACAACTCGTCATTAGAATCAAAAGCTTTTAAAACCCATGATAACATATCGTTAAAATCATAACGCTTTCTTTCTTTCAGTTTTAGTTTGTAAATATTTAAAAGTTTTGATGCCTCACATAATTTATCAAGTCCTTTAGAAAAAGAATCAAATTTATTTTGATTCAAATCGCCAGCCTGGTTATTGCCGTATTTTTTTTTGTAATGGAAAGATTCATCCAATAAAGCTTCTTTCTTAGCTTCTTGAATTTTTATTTCAATTTCTTTAGGCGTTATATTATCCTTTTTGAGGAGGCCAAATAGACTTTTTAGATTTTGTAAATCATAATATACATCCCCTACATATCGTTTCAATAAGCTGTTTGGCGGTAATTCATCAATTATCTCTCTCAATACCTCAATAGTCTCTAAGTCAGAAATTGGGTCTAAATGTTGTATGCCGAAAATATCTTTATTTTCTTGTATAATCATATTGCAAAACCCATGATAAGTATAAATTCCCACCTTGTAAGATTCAGAGCCGATCATAGAATTTAAGCGGTTTCTCAATTCCGATGTAGCAGCTTCAGTAAATGTTAAACACAATATGTTTTCAGCATGAGTATCCGTATTATTTAAAATACTTGCTATACGAGCACCCAACACTTGAGTTTTTCCTGTTCCAGGCCCAGCAACGACCATTACCGATCCATTAATTGAGTCAACAGCAACCTTCTGATTGTCGTTTAGCTCCTCATATACTTTTCTAAAATCCATAAGAAGTGTCGAATTTAAAGCGATTTTTTCAATGTGATATTCTTTTTAAAATTTAAACTTATAAGTCTTTAATTAAAATTTAAACGCCAATTTCAAAAATAACAGTTAGCAAAAACTTTAAGTTAATTCACCCAATACCTATAAAAATTAATAATTTTTTTTTGCAACTATTCCAAAAAAGCGTGTCTAATTCTATATATTTGAAATTCAAATTCGTAACAAAATAATTATTATGGTAAAAACAAATACTCAATTCAGGGCTATTAAGAGCCTAATTAGTAATAGTCTGACATTCTTATTCTTACTATTATTAACCTTTGGAGCTCAGGCTCAAACTTACACAAAACCATTACACTACTATGGGTGTTCTTATCAAAATTTTGGTAGAACTTACATAAGTTATGCCGCTATTGATGCGGTTACCATTGAAGATGCTGACGGTAACGTAGTTTATTCTAAAAATGGTGACCGTTGTAACTCTTCTCCAAACGGATATAACACAACTGGTCACCACAATGTAATTGAGCCTAGCTCAGCATTTAACTTAAATGCAGGATCTACCTACAAGATGACCGTCGGTGCTTTGAATCCAAATAACATAACATTTTATGGTATCAATGTAGGTGTATGGATTGATTATAATGATAATGGCAATTTTGGCGATAAAGGTGACTTTGTTAGCCCTGCTAATTGGAGTGTTCGCCACAATGCAACAAGATCTTTCACTTTTACAGTACCTTGTGGTGGAACTACAGGAACAGTTAGAATGCGTTTAAGATGTAATCTTGACATTTATCGTGACATGAATGCTAATGCTCATACCAACCGATTATTTTATGGAGAAGCCGAAGATTATGAGTGTGATTATGTTTCACCAGCAACAACTGATGCTAAGTTCATAGCCCCAGATTCTGCATTTGTTGGAACGCCTGTTAACTTTACCAACGGAAACCAATCTGGATATATTTCTCATAAATGGTCATTAAATGGTGCTTCTTACAGCTCAACAAATGCAACTCATGTATTTGCAACTGGAGGTAAATATGATGTCAAATTAGTTAGTGAAAATTGTAATGGTGTAGATTCTACTACAAAATCAATAAAAATAATAACGCCTACCGCACCTCCTGCATCAGATTTTATTGCTGATAAGAGTGTATACGAAATTTTTGAAACCATAGAGCTTACTGATTTAAGTAGCAATGGTCCAACCTATTGGAATTGGATGTTTGTTAATACAACTACTCTGGACACCATAGACGGCGATGATATTGGTGCCCTTCGTGGAAACGATCCATATGTAAATAAAAACCCTAGCGTAAATTCGGGTTCATTTTTAGGAGCAGTTCCTATCGGGGTATGGGATGTTTATCTAACAGCATCTAATATTATTGGTAAGGGGACTGAAGCTAAAAAAGTAAGTTACGTTACGATCCAACGTTCAAGTTACAACTTAGGAGCAGGAACAGCATTGCCAGCTAACGTAATTAACGTTACTTCAGGTACCATTTATGATGACGGAGGACCTACAGGCAACTATGGTAATAATAAAACAACAGAAGCACTTATTGCCCCATGTGGAGCAAAGAGTGTAACACTTGACTTTACTTCGTTCAACCTTAGAGCTAACGCTACACTTAAGATTTATGACGGAGTAAATGCATTAGGTAAGCCTCTGCACACTGCAAACGGGTTTACTTTAAATAACGCACCTAGCGGTTCTGTTACTGCAAACTCCGGAGCGATGTACTTGCTTTGGACCTCTACAACTGGTACAACAGCAGCAGGATTTACTGCCAACTGGACAAGCATAGCTGGAACAGCAGCAGCACCAATAGCAGAATATACATACCCATCAACTACATTGTATAATGCAGTAGCGGTGAATTTTGTGAATACTTCTGCAAATGCAGAAGGAAGTACGAAATTTGATTGGACGCTAACTGGTCCAGAAAATACTTCTGCAAATACAAAGGACTTTGTTTATACGTTCTTAACTAACGGAAAATACACCTTAGAATTAAAGGTAACTGCATGTGACGGGAGATTAAGCACAAAGAGTATTGCTTTCACTGTAGTTCAACCAAATTCTACAACGAGTTTGGACTTTACTGCTAACACACAAAGACCAGCATTAGGCGGAGATGTAACTTTTACTGCTACAAGTGATAAGGCAAATAACTGGCAATGGACATTCTTCCCTAACAGTGGAACAGATGTTACAGCGAATGCACCATCAGCAACCACTTCTAATGTACGTTCATTCAAATTCAACACACCTGGAAGTTATACGGTTCAGTGTAAAGGATACAATAGTGTAGATTCTGCTGCATCCGAAGCAACAGTTGTAAAAACAGCTTACATTGTAGTGGTATCTCACTGTAAACCTGTAATTGGAGTAACTACGTCAGATGATGTAGGAATCAATTATGTTAATATTAGTGATTCTAACACGGGAGATACTTTAATTGAAAATTACAGTAACTCTGGTTCTGGTCATGAGTATACTGATTATTCAGAATCATTAACAACTTCCTTAAACTTTGGAGGAAAGTATGACTTCGAGATTAAGCGAAACACCAACGTAAACAAAATGAACAGAAAGGTATGGATAGATTGGAACGTAGATGGTGATTTTGACGATGCAGGAGAGCTTGTAGGAGAAGAGAAGAGTTCAAGCACATTAAGCTGGTCGGGAAGCTTCACAGTACCGTCAATAGATAATGCATTTGCATCAAAAACTCGAATGAGAGTAGGAGTATCTTATAGCTCAGATGATAATGAGCCATGTGGGGCATCATCAAGTGCTAGTGCCAACCGAATTGGAGAGTTTGAAGATTATGCGATCCAAGTTGTAAATGATGGTGATGCGCCAGTAATTACGCTCATTGATTCTGACACATTATACATCGAGCAAGTAGCTACACAAGCAGACGTAAATTACGTGTCGCCAGGAGCTACAGCATACGATCCATCTCAGGGAGATATAACATCTAAGATAACATCAACATCAGATGTAGATCAAACACTTCCAGGAATCTACTATGAGAACTATTATGTTATGGATGCATCAGGAAACGAAGCATTGCCAGTAAATAGAGTAGTTTATGTAGTTTCAGATCAGACTCCACCAGTAATCACCGTAACAGGTGCTGCAGATACCACTATAGAAGTAGGAACTGCATGGGTAGATCTACCAGCTGCAGCTATCGATAATAAAGAAGGAAATATATCAGATGCAATTGTTGTATCAGGAGAGGTAGATGTAAATACATTAGGTGATTACACGATAACTTACGGCATTGAGGATAACCAAGGAAATGCATCTTCAACTGAACGAATTGTTCGAGTCGTAGATACACAAGTTCCTGTAATCGACAATCCAAATGCAGACAAATTAGCTGGATGTTGGACAGTAAACGTGCAACTACAAAACATCTTTGCTGATGTAACTTCGGCGGCGGACAATTACAATAGCATAGGAGATGGATTAGTATTTACAGCAAATCCAGCAGCAAGTAACGGAGGAGCATCAGTAGATACGCGATTCCAGGGAACAACGTCAGTAACCTATACAGCAACTGATGAAAGTGGAAATGTTGCAACACAATGTATCGATTATATAGTGAGAGATTACATCCCACCGGTAATTGATTTACGTACGCTAGATGTGGTAAACCACAGAGTGAACACGCCATACACGCCTGTAAGTGCTAGTGCTTCAGATAACTTATATGACAACACTCAAATTAGTTTGACAAGTACATCGAATGTAGATGCATATACACTAGGAACTTACCAAGACACATATACAGCAACAGATGCTGCAGGAAACGTATCGGTAACAACTAGAACAGTAAATGTAATCGATGATATCGCACCTGAGATTACGGGTAAATTAGGAGGAATCATAAGATTAGGAGTAGGATCACAAGTAGATGCAATCAACTTTGTGAACTTCTCAGATAACTACGATGCACCTGCAGATTTAAGAACGAATCATACCCTAGTGTTTAATGACTTGAACCTACAAGAAGCTGGAATATACTCTGTAGTTTTCAGAACAGAGGACAACTCAGGGAACAGATCAAGAGAGTTTACACTATATTTTGATGTAAATTATGATTACGAAATAGTAGTAAATGGAATCAATGATCTTGCGTTGGCAGATATGATTAATGTATCTCCAAACCCAACCAATGGACCAGTTAACATAAGTGTTAACCTACCAGAGAATGAGGAAGTATCCATAGCGATCTTCAACACAATGGGTCAGCAAATAGCTGAAGTAGCCAATGGAAAAGTAACTAACGGTAGCTTCTCTGTTAATCTACAAGGAAATACAAACGGAATGTACTATGTTAAAATGAACCTTAAAGGAACAATTGTTACCAAGAAAATCATCTTGAACAACTAAGGGTTTATTCCTGACAAAAAAAGCTCTCCAATTTGGAGAGCTTTTTTTTTGTTCTTTTGCAACCTATCCACCTAAAAAGTGTCTAATATTAATACATACGCAAATTGATAAGTGAAGAAGAACTTATACGACGATGTAAGGAACACGATCGATCTGCACAGAAAATGCTCTTTGAAAAGTATGCCAATAAGATGATGGCAGTATGTATGAGGTATTGTAAAAACCAAGAAGATGCAAAAGATCTTTTACAGGATGGATACTACAAAGTCCTGACAAGTATAAAATCTTTTAAAGGTAATAGTAGAATAGATACGTGGATGACACGAATATTTATAAACTTAGCCTTGAACAGAAACCGTATTGGTAGGAACAAATACAGTCATTACGAGTTTGACACAAAGTTTGAAAAAGCAGATTTTGATGAAGAACCAGTGAATGAAGACATAGAAGCCAAATTAGTCATTCAAGTATTAAATGAATTACCTGAAATTTATAAAATAGTGTTAAAAATGTATGCAATAGACGGACTAACCCACAAAGAGATAGCTAAACAGTTGGGCATTTCTGAAGGATCATCAAAAAGTAGACTTTCCAGAGGTCGTTCAATGTTAAACGCTAAACTTAAGCGTAAAAAGTAAAAATTAGATTGGATAA
>MDSX01005313.1_pt1 | contig 12880 bp, 13 predicted proteins | sample 811141 | NCBI WGS metagenome assembly MDSX01 (sample SAMN05326642, study PRJNA326480) | marine metagenome | isolation source: seawater | place: Atlantic Ocean: South East | collected 2010
CCATCATACTGCCTTCTATAAGGAACAAGCACATGCCGTTGGCCACGACTGGTGGCTCCGCGTGATGACTTTACCAACGCGGCACCGATGGGCGACGTCCCACATCCGCGGTAATAGCGGGGTCAAGTATGAGTCGAATGCAAGGACCGAGCTTTTCTATGACATCGGCCAAACGAGGAGTCTGCGCCAGAAATACGGGCTCAAGGGGAATGATTTCGGATACGGACACTGTTTTAACTGGGATCGCCCACCAAGGAACCACATGCACAACGGATGGCCGAGCTTCCGTCGGCATCTCATCGATCATGTTCAGTTTAGAGACAATTTGAGGCGCGGTGCAGACGTTTTATTTTGCAACGCCGTAATGGCACGCTTCGAAGCGAACGGGCTGGGTGCCTTGCTCGGCTACTACTCGCAGGAGGCGCGTCAGTCGCCCAAAGGCCAATTCAACGAGAATCACACTTGCGTCCACGCAAACATTACCTGTCCAATTACCAACAAGGCAATCGGAAGTGCCCTGCCAGAGCTTCCACGCGCCTTGGCCGAAGCGCACGCCAAGCAGATGCCTCCGACGCCGAGCAGGCCGCGGCGGCGGCGGCGCCCACAAAAACGGAACATCCGTCGCCCTGGTCCACACTAATGGGGCTTTCCGACGCGCACTTGTGGTTGCTGCACCCGTTGTCGGGGCCGGTCGGAGGTTAAAATTAAATAGAGTTTGACGTGCTGCAGGCCCATTGCAACTAGGATGCGAATGACACTAACGCGTTATTAACGCCTGAGCCCGGGCCCACGTAAATTACGCGTTACTGATGACTCAAAATCTGGACATCATATCCTCACGCCAACTGAAGGAACGAGGCCTAGGAATGCATATGACTGCATGTGATCCCACATCACGGCCATTGAGACAAACTCCAGATGAAATGCGGAAATGGAATAACAAAGTCGTTCTGGCCTTAGGCACAAAAGGTTCAGGAGTGCTGTTCGAAAAGAAGGTTCCTATATCTCTTTAAGCTGCGAGATGTGGACCTATGGTCAATTAGGCGGCCTGGGTTCCCCCCAGACAAGAGCACGATTATCAAGGTTTCAGTCCGAGATGAACACAACCATCATGATGCGACGTATTCGCTGCGCCTGGCGATTTGTAACTGACCGACGGAAACACAGGGGCGCCGCAGCCCCCCATCATACCTCGCTCGCGACTCGGGAGCTTTGCTTCTTTTGGACATTGCAAGACCCAGCTTCCCTTCGTCATGTTGAGATAATGCATCATCGCAAATGGTAAGACATTTTGGTCGCGTTTTAAGCCGTAGGCTATTAGCGTACGGAACGTGTTCACGAACACATGATTGAGAATTGGCGCATCGTTATTCTTGCGCACGAATACTCCCAGCTCAAAGAGAGGCACCTTGCTAACGGCGGCGCATCCGAATCGGCGGCCCACGGATTGAGCAAAATTGCGAATATTGGGAACCTTCTCCATTCCGTAGCCTACTGTCGCCTTCCATTCCTGAACTGCGTGTGAACGTTGACCATGTTTCCACAATACAAGTTCCACACTCTTGTGTAGTTGTAAGAAGCGGGAAAGATGCGCAAACTCGGGTACGACGAAATGATTTTGGTTACGTGCAAAGGCGCTCGCGTCAACGTGCAATGTGTACTCGTATGAACGAAGTGCGCGTGGGATGTGGCCGAACTTGAAGTATTTTGTCAGCCTCCAGCCGTCGGATACGGCCCGTGGTATTATGACGCGCGGTAGCGCTTCGAAGGGAACCTACGCATAGAATCGAATACCGTGGTCATATCTTTCGACAGACGCCGCATCAAGCATCGTTGACGGATACTTTGAAAAGAATCCAGCCATCGTCTGCTAGCGGCCTAGCGACGTCCACGAGGTCGGTGAAGAAGAATCGATCGTAGACGCACGAGAATTTCTGCGTCTGTTTACTGTAGTGTGAGATTTCCCCCCGGAAATTCCCAAAGTTGTACGAGAATAGGACAACCTGCGCACGGACGTATCTGTTCGTTCTACCCGCGCTTCTAAACGGAGACACCGCGGCAAGTATACAAGATTTTGCGCGCCAGCTGTGCGACTCGTCGAGTCGCATCGCGCGCTTTTGGCCATCGGCGCAATGACACTACTCTTTTTTTTAAAAACGTACCACGACGGGTTGGAGGTATTCGTGATCACGAGGTCGTAGTCCATGCCGTCCTGCGCGAGCGACGTCCGTGTGAAATTCTCGGTCGTGTGGTAGACCTCGAGTTCGGGGTGCCGCGCAAGCCACTCCTGTACGGCCCTCGCGACGCCCCACTGGTTCGCCGCGCGCCGGTCGCCCTTGCCGTGTCGAACGCCGTACTCGGTGTATTTTACGCACGCCGGCACGTCCGCGCAGCCCCGGCACGACAATGGCCTTTCGTCGTACTTGCAATAGTCCTGGCCCGCAAGCATGCCGCCCGGCCGCAACATTCGATAATACGGCTCGAGCTCCCAGGCTACGCTCGCGTTTACGCCGTCCAGGTAGATAAAGTCAACGGAACCCGGGGCGATGGCGTCGAGGACGGCCTTGTCGAGCGAGAACGCCTTGAAGAAGCGCAGTCTTGACGTGGTGCCAATGCCGCGCGATGCCCACGACGTGGGCATCTCTTTGAGCTGGAGCCGCGGCGCGCGGCGCCCGCTCGTCGACGGCGGATAACGGGCCTGAAGCATCTTGTTCGGGAAGGGTTCGACCATGTACCACGCTTTGGGCTGCGCGTCGAGCAGAAAATGTTCCGAGAATCGGCCATCAGCCACGCCCACTTGCATGCCAACAGCGTAGGGTCCATCACGCATCAGTCGGCTGAAGTAGGCGCGGGAGGGGTGCGCGCGCAGAAAGGCGAGCATCTGGTCCTTGGTCTCGAGCCTGGCGGCGGCGCACGCCGTCACCATGGTGAACACTACAAGCATTTTTATACAGCAACGCGCCAGAGGCAGCCCAGATGCAGGTTTTACGCAGGGCGCATCCTCCTGAGTTTTTTTTTGCAAGCTGGGCTGGGATGGGCCGCCTGGCAAATGTACATGGTCCATGACTCGGACAGGTGCCGTAGGTTCCACGGTAGAGCTCTACGGTAGAGCCCTAACATTCCTACAGTACCTACGGTACATGTGCATGTACCGTAGATACTCACACGCGAGCTCGGATGGTACTAGCAAGCAGAGGGGAGATTGCCGTTTGAACTTCACCATTCGGGGGTCAGCCGGAGGGGGCTGATTTCAAAAGCCATCCGCCTAGGCCTGTATGTATATGTATATGAATATGTATTGCATATTAATATGTACATATTCATATACATATACGGGATTCGCAGATCGCGCCTCGATAGCTTGAAATAAATGGGCTCCCAAATTCAGGATTCATCATAGCCGCCCACCGAGACCAACCATTCACTCGAAACAGTCGATGGCGCTTTCGTTCGCCGAAAGTAGGACAGGCCCACGGCTCGCCCCCGCGCGGTCGCGCCTTGTAGGAGGGAGTGCGAGCCCCCGGAGCCCTGGTTTTTTTCAAAAAGCCTCCTCGGTTTTTAAAAGTTTCCAAAAGTTTACTATGCCAGAATAGTCAAATCTCCCTTAATCTCCGCTCTGCTAGCAGAATATCGTAGCGTGGTATAAAGTAGCGAGGGCCCTAGGCAACCCCGAGAGAGACTGCCCCCGTACCCGACGCGAGTGTTGGGATAAAAGTTGGACTAAGGGCAATGCCAATATAACCGTGAGAGCAGTGTAGACTCAAATATTAGAGAGTGGAAAGATACAACGTAGGGTAGGATAGGCAAGGGGGTTCTCTCTCTCTACTCCTCCGGTCGTGGACGGAACGTCCACCAGAAACCTGTTCTGCCCGGCGGATGCCTCCAATCCAGGTCACAGCTCAGAGGCGCCGAATGACATGTGGTAAGCCAGGTGAGCCAGTGGCACTTCCCAGTAATGAATGGCTGAAAAGACTACAGAAGCAGCCTGTTCTACGTACCACTGGGCCATAGGACAGCATGTACGAGCTATCGAGCTTATTGCGTTCGAAAGGTAGGACAGATGCGGACGCATAAAAAAGTCGCCGTATGTGCTGCTGTCCTAGTTGACGCCGCTGCCACGCTATCCCCATTCCGCTTCAACCTCGGGCAGCACGTCTGCGCGGTTGTGGGTGAGCCCTGCGCTTGCGATGGCGTCGTCACGTTCCACTCGATTCGGCCCGCCGCCTCCGACTCGGTGTTTATGCGCCTGGATGACGGGCCGCCGCCCAACTCGAGCAGCTTGGCGCCGCGAACCGTGGCGTGCTCGCGCAGTCTTATGTTCGCCCCTAAGATCCTAAATGCTGGGCCGAGGTCTGGCGTCTGCGTCTGCCATCGCCGGGACGCTACCAAGCCCGCCGCGCCAAATCTCCTCTTTGTCAACAGCGTCGGGCCGGACGCGCTGCGGCTGAAGAATGTCGAAGACAACGTGCGGAGGTTTGCACGAGACGCCTGGGAGTGTGTGGTCGCCGTCTACGCGACCGCTGCCGAGGTGCCGTCGGAGCGGCTCGCCGCACTCGCCGAGGTCTGCCACGTGCATCGCGCGCCCGCTCGGCGTTGGGGATCATTCCTCCTGGCGCTGACGCCCGCGATGGTGCAACACTTCGACAAGGTCGCGATACTGCTGGACGACGTCGTGCTACCAAAAGAAATTCCAGTCGCGTCGATTCTCCGAGAGATGGACGCCCACGGCGTCGATGTTTACTCGCCGGCCATCGATGGGGGCTCGATCAGAGATTACGCATCCTCGAGGACCGCAGACAAGCGGCGATGCCTCCTGGCCACACACGGTATTGAGGTATTTTTCTCCATCTACAGTCGCGCCGCCTGGACGTGCTACTACGTGCGCCTCCTCAACGCTGCGAACGTCGGTGGCTGCGGCTACGACCTCTGCTTCCATCAGGCGTGCCCCCATCTCATTCTGGCCGTGGATCATCGGATCACCGCCGTGCACGGAGGTGAATGGGGCGAGAGAAAGACGGGAAACCCCTGTGGATGGAAGAAGTACCAGAAGGTCTGTGGTGGGGCCGACATCAGGATCGCTCGGGCAGGCCCGTGCATCACGGAGCGCCCTTTTGGATTTCCCAGTCTGCTAAACCAGTCCGGGACAAACCTGTCCAGCCATGATGAATAAGTTATAGGCTTTTTTACACCATGAAGTGAATCTTGAGAGAGTTATTTCAGTTGGAACCCCTGCTACCCTACGTTACTTCAGTAAGAACCCCCCCTATAATAGGGTTACTTTAAATCATACTAGCCCCATACCGCAGTACAACCCGGTTTAATTAAGGGAATATCTCAATATAGGGAGTCCTTAGTATAGTTTTATACAATATGGGGAGCACCTCTAGATTAAATGTCAAGATGGCCGCCGAACTTTCACATCGGTGTCTGGTAGTTGATGTCGCACCCCACGGGCATCATGGAGCTGCCATGTTTGTAGTAGCCCGGCTGTGTGTGTTTGCTGGACCCACTTCACATGCATCTCCAAGTGGCGGCGCTGGGGCTGGCTTCGCCCCCACACCACTACCATCAGGGGGTCGCCCTCGCTAGGGGTTGTTGTTGTGAAAATATCAAATAATAATATAGTTGGTTCCACATTCGCGCGCTCCCCCCCCACTCGCCCGACATAGGGCAGGTGTGTCGCAGGAAAGGTGTATAAATAAATTATTCCCCAAATTCAGAATTCATCATAGTCGGTCGCCGCGACCAACTGATCTCACGTAGCGGCCGAAGAACATATCCGCGCGGCTCCCGGAACGCGCTGGACCGTGTAAGGAACTGCTCTGGTGAGCCACCGAGCTTGGCCTGCTCGACAAGCTTCCTCATGCGGCCCCACCACGATTCGCTGACATCTTTATGTTGCCTTATGACTGGTTGCAAGGTTAGCTTGATTTGGTCTATTTTAACTGGGACAGCAACGCGCGCAGCGCAGTAAAGTGCGAGGTGTTCTTGATGATACAGGGTCGAACTTAAGCGAGGTTGCTTGGTGAACACACCATTACATTGCGGTTTTCCTTTCTTGGTGCATACCCAGTCATCACCAGCCGAATTCTTTGTGAAAACAATATGCATGCACTTCTCTTCTGCGGGATCCCTATCATCTTGTACGCAGGCACACCAGTATGATAAAATCCCCGGCTTTGTTTCACTTTTGCTATGTGTGAAGGATCATGTGAAGGGTCATGCCATGCAGGGAACATACCTGTGTATTCTTTTGGCATGGTGTTCGAAGAATTCTGCGATGTGTGCCTGTGCTACTACACGGAACTTAATTCTAATACCCTTTTTAAGTTTGGGGGTGTGCTGTTCTCCATATCGAACTGGATCAAAATCTGCATAAAGAGGCTCTCTTTCTAGATCATTTTTCAGCTCAGCTTGTTTGTCTTTCTTATTTTTCTGCCTTGTTTCTTTTTTGCTTGCGGCGTGGTACTCCTCTTTTAGTCTGTTGCACTCATCAGTGGCCTTCTGGATCTCGTCGGCGGGCCTGTCATCATTCTTCATCTCCTCGACTTTATCGATCTGACGTAGCCATGCTGCTCGCAGGGCCGCCGCGCTGCCTTCTGCTGCGGGTGCAGGCCCAGGAGCAACTGGAGCTGGAGCTGGAGCTGGAGCTGGAGCTGACACTTCTGGAGCTTGCCAGCGCGGTGGCTCAAACGGGCGTGGCAGTCCAGGGTCCGGAGCATTCCCTCCTGCGTTGATTGAGCCTATAAAACAAAAACGCAGCTTGTGAACATATTTGAGATGTAGTCCTGACCTGGTAAATGGCAGTGGTAATTATAGTACTCACCATCACCATCCGCGTCGTCGGTTGGGATACCGAAACAAGAAGGAAATGGGCGTGTAAACCCCTGATCGTCCCAAATTATGCTATCATGTTCTGTGACATCATCATTAACAGCAAGCTGAATCCTCTCATCAAATTGTTGCAATTGTAATTCAATTTCAGCATGTGGGAAGTTGGATTGGGCCCTGTTGTTTGTAATATTTGTATACCAATATAATGGCCGAATTTTGGTCGATCATATTCGACGACTTCCCAGTTAAACGCAAGACGTCCACGTGCAATAACGCGCGCCGCCATCGAACGTTTGAACGACTAGCATATATAGCCTTGAGTAGGCATCCCACACAATGGGGGGTGCGCATGGTTAACAAGGCGGCTGCCCTCCCCATACTGAGTTTACGTGCGCAAAGTCCTCCCTAAATTGACATGATACTCAGTATGTACTCCCCATATTGAGATTTGGGGTCTACGTCCTCACTATATTGACACTTAGCGCCTAGGTACCTCCTAGATTAACAACATCCCCCGGCTTAACGATAGGGATAGAGAAGCCGCCATCCATGCCGTAATTGCCTCATCACATCGTTTAGGATAGACAGCGTCTCGTATACACACGATTATCTACATCGCAGCCACACCACACGCGCATCGTATCAACTATTCAGCGCTGCGCAACACGTCAAATCGTAGCGCAGCGCCGTCGCGATACATTACCATGATCCACAGTGCCATTCCCGCGACTCTCATTCGCCGCATTAGAAAATTGTAGTACTCATTGCTAAATTATCGGGCCAAGAAGTGTTATAGCGTCATACATGCTCGGACTGCGCCCCAGCACCGCGACTGCGATCACATGCATCATGCTGTTCGCGCCGGCACCCAGCCAGTCGGCGCGACCCGCGCGCAAGCCTAACCAAGGGAGAGTCCCAACGAAGTTATCTTGGAGGTAGAAATCAGCAGCGAGAATGCAACGAGCTGTCCCTCCAGAGATAACGGTTTTGTCGCACCACAAGTCTGGTACCGTCGCGGCCTTCGCGATCCAGGCAATGATGTGCTGCAGGGTGCCGAAGGCGTCCATGTATGATGGCACGTTCCACAGAAAGTGGGCAACGTGCAAGCAAACTTGCGCAGCGCATGGTATCTACGCGGACTCCGCCGGCGATTTTGGTCTCAACTGGGTCGAGCCTACGAGGCCTGACCGCGGTGTCCAGTTGTTTCCGTTGCGCTGGTACGGTATTCGCAACAAGACCGTGATCCACTTGGTCCGCCACCCTGTCAACATGGTACTGAGCGGCTACTTCTACCACAAGCAATGCGCAGAACCGCACTGGACACAAACGTGGGACTTCAGGAGATAGAAGCAGTACTTTCCTCCCCAGTCAGTCACGGTCGATTACTATGCTCAAAGCTATCGCCTGGGTCTGCACAGTTTTTGCGCCTTCCTACGGAATGTGCCCGAGCGGCGGGGTGTTGAGGCCGAGGTCGCTCGGACGCTCAACTGCGTCGACGGGGTGGGGAATATGGTCCACCTGTTTGCAGACAGGAATATTTCTGATGAACAACGTCATTACGACCTGCATGTCTTCCATCCACCCAGCAAGGCAGTACAAGACAAATATCCTTGATTACTGGCGGGAAAAGCTTCAATCCGTGTCTGCCATCGACATTGATGTCCTAGCAACCTACCTTGTCACAAGCCGTCAGATCCAAGGTCATTCCACGCTCAAGCGCACAGCCAACCTGTCAGGGCTTGCGGCCCATGCACTCAGAGCCCTACTTTCGAGCTCGACACCTAATGGCCGGGGCGAGCTCGCCAAGCTCGCAGCCGCATGCCCGTCGGACTACGGTATATTTGACTTCCTGGCAAGTGAGACAAATACAACCTCATCGAGTCTGAATTTGAGCCATGAAATAAACGCATGTACATGTAGCGCATACGCTACATGAGTAAATGGGCTATATGGGTAAATGGGCTAAAAGCGCCCAGTGGCGGGCTAGCCCGCAGGTGCTAGCAGGTGTGTAGCTAGCATAGCCGTGCCTGAGCCCCCACTCGAAATACTGAAAGAGTCTACGCTGTTGTCCTATTGGCGCCGTCCAAAGGCCGACATCAACACTTACACTCACACCGGGTACGGGGCAGTCTCACCGTAGACTGTTAAGAACCCTTGCTAGCTTTTCACGCTACGACCCTATCCTCCTGCTATGACCCGGCAGCTACACGCGCGAGTCCAATTGATGAGGGTTTGGGCTAAGCCGCGAAGCACGCGACCAAAAAACCCTCGAGCGACTTCACAGGCCTTGCGCGTCACGCCCTCAGCACGCTAGTTGCGAACGTGACGCCTGCTTTTCGGAAAAGACTCGAGCGGCTCGCAGCCGCGTGCCCCTCGGACTACGGGGAGTTTAATCTCACTCCGCCAACGCCGGCGCTGCCGGAGCCGACCGTGGCGACGCCAAAGCCGAGCGCATCATTGTCTTCAGAATCCAATGGCGCTCTTTGGTCGGGCCTGGCTAGAGTGGCGGTCGCGTTGGTGGCCCTCATAGGCGCCGCGGCGCTACGTCGACGGCGCGCTAGACGCGGCCGCGGTAAATACCATTCGGATGAATTGTTATTCAAGAAACTGATACTGTACGATTCGAAGTCCTAGCGTAATAATATTTTATGTATATCAGCTTCGACGTAATGCGCGAAAGCTCGCTTAAACGGCGATTCGTCATAAAGAACAAGTAACTTGAATGCACCTTGTATCCATGATTCTCGTTTCCCGGTATCAAGTACGTATTCGCGTCTCGCATCCGGGAAATGTCTGACTTTGTGGACAGACCTACCTTGTAATACTTTCTTCTGTCAATCACCTTGCTAATTACATAGATAGAACTTTTCCTGAATACAGATGTGTTACCGAACCCATCAGTTACCATCGGAAAAGCCAATTAGTGTGGACCGGGGGGACGGAACCTCCGTGTCCGCGGCCGCCGCCGCAGCGGCCTACTCGGCGGCGGAGGCCGTGTGTCGCGACTCGACTGCGCCATCTGGTTGGCGCGCCGTTCGGCCAAGGCACGTGGAAGCTCGGGCAAGGCGCTTCCGACTGCCTGGTTGGTAGTCGGACAGGTAATGTTCGCGTGGACGCAGGTATTATTCTTGTCGAAATGGTCTTTACGAGACTGGCGCGCCTCTTGCGAGTAGTAGCCAAGCAAGGCGGCCAACCCATTTGCTTCAAAGTTGTGCGCTATTAGGGCGTTGCAAAATTCGACGTCTGCGCCGCGCCGCATGTTGTCTCTAAACTGAACGTGATCGATGAGATGCCGACGGAAGCTCGGCCACCCATTGTGCATGTGTTTTTTTCTTCCTGCTGGCTGTTGGTCCCAGGCAAAACACGGTCCGTAGCCGAACCTTCCCTTGCGACCGTATTTGTTGCGCATGCTCCTCGTTTGCCCGATGTCATAAAAGACATCGGTCCTTGCATCCGATTCGTATTTGACCCTTGAAGCAGCATCGTAGCGGATGTGGGACGTCGCCAAGTGGTGCCGCGTTGGTAAAGTCATCACGCGGAGCCACCAGTCGTGGCCAACGGCATGTGCTTGTTCCTTATAGAAGGCAGTATGATGGTGGAGCACGTAATCAAGTTTTGGATACCGGTGGAAGGCGGCCTCGATGACCTCGACACGGTCGCGTGCCGGAACGTCGTCCGCATCTATGAAGCTGACAATGGGTGCCGTTGCGTTGCGCGTCGCAGCGTTCCGATTTGTGCCCTCGCTGTGCGCCGCGGACCGCACAACGCGAAAGCCTGGCAGGCGCTCGGCCCATCTTGCCTCGAGCTCCGCAACGACGTCATTCCCCGCAGCGGTCGCATTGCGTCCTACCGAGACAATGACTTCGCGTGGCAGCACCGACCCGCGCTGAATGCACGTCAACGTGCGCTCGAGGCACCCATTCTGGATGTGATAGAAAGAAGTTGGAATTGCCACTGCGGTGTTCTGTCCCGGTGTAAGCATAGGAAGCACATTCTTTCGCGAGGCACTCGTCGTATTTGCGGGGTTTTCAAGTGATAGCCTCTTCGCCGTCGCGGCATCGTTCGATGATGCGATGGACCCGCTATCACTTGGGTAGTCTCGAAGGAAGCGATCGAACTTTCAGCGGTCACCACAGAGAATGTCGACGCCTGTGGTGTTTCGTGCGGCCTCGACGCGCCTTTTGAAGGAGCGAAGGCTGTAGCCAAACACGAGCGCATCAATGCGCGTGAGCAAACGTACCATTTCGAACGTCTCGGGTGAAAGCATGCTAATGTTATAGCGCGGCACCTCATGCTTGATGTGATGCAGTGAACTGGCCTTCTTTTTTTCTTTTTTTTTGGCTTTGCTTTTCTAGCGCTGCAGCGCAGGAGCAAGTAAAACTGCGATAGTTGCCCGTGTTGTGATGGTGGAAAAGACACATCGTTGCCGAGTAAAAGTCTGCGATACCAACAAAGCCACTCTCGTCTAGCGCTCTTTTGGTGCGCGCGAACGAGGGCCGTAGCTCCGAGACGCTCTCGGCGTACCAATAGTGGTGGTCGGTCACGCTTTCAGCACCCAGGTACCGAGCTTGCATGTTCCACGGCTGGTAGCACCGGAAATTGTCCGATATTGTATCATTACCATCCCTTGAGGTGAAGTGGCGCAACCAGACGTTTAGCCCGCCAAAGACGTCTCCCGCCGTCCTTCGGGGAAAAAATCGTGACTTGCGCGTTTCGCGTTTACCCCAAGTGTCGTACTTGCATTTAAGAAATTGCGATACTGTCTGCGCCACCGGGCTTCGGACGATGACGACCATTGCTTCCGCTGCGACCTGTTGTATTTCGCGCGTGTACCACCACGACCGCCCTCTATTGCCAACTAGCACGTCGCTGCGCTTCATGAACCCCGGCGAATCTTCGAGGAATGAGCTTCCAGCAGTTTCGGGAATGTGCACCAGCGTAAGGTGTTGCCCCGGCCTCCCGTCGTGCTCTTCCGGGGTGAGTGTGCCTCGATATGTTTTGAAGTCTTCTCGCCCAAAAAGGGTCAACAGGCCAAAAAAACGTCGCATTGGTGGGGGCGATTATGCACAACTGTGTGGTATGGCTCGGCCCTAGACGGTCGGGCGTTCTGCAAGGCTGTGCTTAGGGCTTGACAGCTCGCGCGGCAGCTGGCTCCTGTGGTTCACCGCGCAGCACCGCGAGCATCGAGCGCCGTCTTCACTCTGGAGCTCCTTAAGCTATATGCCTTAAGCTAAAGCAGCTATCGTGGTACCTTGTACCGCAGTAGCTAAATCTACCTACGGTAGCAGTACAGTCTGATACGACCGCCCACGGTTACGATATACCCATGGCGCTAAGGTCGCGCATCGATCTGGCACGAGACATGCTGATACGGGCCCGTGGTCAGATCTATATCCATTGATATATGGTCAAATGGATGCTATTCATTATCGAATGTACGATCCACTCCGAGGCGCGCATTCTCGCAATATTTTCTCAGCCCGCAGAGCGGACGATGCCATCGTCCGTTCTAGCGGCATTCAAAACAAGTTGATGATAATAGTTCTGTGCTGTCGGACATCGCGCGTGACGCTCGTAGCACGCCTAGAGCGTTCGGCCCGTCGGGCAGTGCTGGAGTTGTTTTTGAGCGCCTCGTCGCGGAGTGCTTGCTGACTTCGTGCGATGCGATGCGCGCACTAAAACGCGCAGTGCTTTTGCAGGCGCGTTGGGGGCATGCGATTATTAAGAACTTACCGGGAAATTCTACGTCGGAACTTTCGGGGAACTCAGGGCAGATGGCCGGTCTCTAAAGCAGGTTCAAGACGGCTTTCATTGGGACAAAGCATTGGGGGGTTGACTGTTTTGCCGTTTATGGCAAAACAGTCACCCCCTACTCTCTCGTGGCTTTCCGTCCTAGACGGCCGCACCCGCCACCGCCGCCTTCACGCTCTCGAGCGTGTTTTTCAATCTATCCCGTTCAATCGTGAGCCGCTTGATTCTCGCCCTGGCCTCGTGGAGGTCCGCCGCGAGCGACTCGAGAGTCGCGCCGGGGGGCACGCCGACGACG
>MDSX01047420.1_pt1 | contig 12879 bp, 13 predicted proteins | sample 811141 | NCBI WGS metagenome assembly MDSX01 (sample SAMN05326642, study PRJNA326480) | marine metagenome | isolation source: seawater | place: Atlantic Ocean: South East | collected 2010
CCAGTCAAAATAAGTGAAATAAATTAAAAAAAATGAAAAGTAAAGAGTTAGAGTTAAAAAGTCAAATATGTTTTCCAATTCATCTAACATCTAGACTTATTACGAGAACCTATAAGCCATTTTTGAATAAATTGGGAATCACTTATCCTCAATATTTAGTTTTGTTAGTTCTTTGGGAAAATGATAAAATCCCAATTAATCATATTGCTCAAAAACTTTTTTTAAATACGAATACCCTTTCACCTATGTTGAAAAGAATGGAGAAATTAAAAATTATTAATCGTAATAATTCAAGTCAAGATGAGAGAGTTGTTATAGTTAGTTTAAATAAAAAAGGGAAAGAGCTGAGAGCAAAATCCAAATCAATTCCAAAAATGCTTTTAAAAACTTTAGAATCTGAAAAAATCAATTTGTCAGAAATTCTAAAAATGAAAAAAACTTTAAATGAATTGACCACAATTTTATCTGTAGATGAATAAAATATTTTTTTAGCCTTCTATTTTATCAAATTATTTGGAATTAATTATTTCTCTATAATGATATATTCTTGTCCCTGGAAAAGTTTTTTTTGAAGTTTTTATCATTGAACTAGCAACATCCTCTGCTTTTATTGGTTTATATATGTCGGGCATAATAAATGAGACATAAGGCATGATTATTTGAGCAATCTTCTCACCAAATCTAAATTCATTTCGTTTCCCTATGAGAAGAGAGGGACGAAAAACAGATACTGATGGTAGATTTAAATTATTAACAGATTTTTCAATTTTAGCCTTAAGATTTAAATAGAAATTTTTACTTTTTATATTGGCTCCGCTTGATGAAACAAATGAAAAGTTTTTCACATTATTTTCTTTACAAGCCATCGCAATGCTAACAATTATGTCGTGATCTATTTTTTTATACAAATCTTTATTTCCTTGAACTTTTGATTGTGTAGTACCTATTGATGCTAAAACAATTTCACTGTCTTTAATTATTTTTGAAATGACTTTTATATCCATAAAGTCAATTAAATGTGAAGTTGTTTTTTTATTAATTATTGATAGAGGTCTTCTTGTTATTATATTTATTTTTTTAAAATAAGGATCATTAATAAGCTTTTTTACAATTAAGCCTCCAATTAACCCTGAAGCGCCAAATATTGAAATTTCTTTATTCATCAAGAAAATTTTTCAAATATAATAAATACAATAATTTTATTTGATATCTTAATATTTATAGAATTTTAGTTGTATTAGGATGATTTTGTATATTTAATTTTAAATAAAATATTTATATATATGAGAAATTTAATTTTATGCTTATTGGGCTTAATGATGTCATGTAGTGATGTCAAAAATGATAATAATCAACTTGAAGGAAGGCTGAAGGATCCGAATATGATATTGAAAGATGATGTAAGACTTAATTCAGATTTAGCTAAAGCTTTAAAAGAATTTGGAATGGATGGTGTTGCTCCTGGAGCACCCGTTGCTATAGATTCGAATGAAGAAGATAAATTAAAATATATAAGTGATTCCGAACCACAATATCAAGGATTATTTTCTTTAATTTTTTCTGAATTTAAATCTGCTGATGATATAATTAATGATACTATTATAATTGATGGTGTTGATAATAATAAAATTAAATTATATATATCAAAACCTAAAAAAATGGATGGAAATATTCCTGGAGTTCTCCACATCCATGGAGGGGGGATGGCCTTGATGACTGCAGGAGATCCAAACTATCTGTTTTGGAGAAATAGTCTTGCTGCTCAGGGCTTAGTTGTTGTAGGTGTTGAGTTCAGAAATATTGGAGGAATACTTGGAAATCATCCGTTTCCCGCTGGATTAAATGATTGTTACAGTGCTTTAAATTGGCTCTACAACAATAAAGAAGAATTAGGTGTTTCTAAGATAATTATTTCTGGTGAATCTGGCGGTGGAAATCTAAGTATAGCAACAGCTCTTAAAGCACATCAGGAGGGGGTCTCTGATTATATTGATGGAGTCTATGCTCAGTGCCCTTACATATCAAACATGTATAACAAAAAAGATAAAAAACTTTTATCGTTGATAGAAAATGACACATACTTTTTAAACGTAGAAGCAATGAACGTAACGGCTTCTTTATATGATGGTGTAAATAGTAAAAATCCTTTAGCCTGGCCTTACCATGCTGAGCTTTCATTACTTGAGGGACTTCCTCCACATATAATTACAGTTAATGAGCTTGATCCATTAAGAGATGAAGGTATAATTTTTTATGAAAAATTAAAGGAAGCCTCTGTTAACAGTGAATTAAAGATTATAAAAGGAACAGTTCATGCTGCTGAAAATATTTTTCCAAATCAAATTCCAGAAATATCTGATTCAGTAATTAAAGACATAAAAGATTTTTCATATAGTTTAAAATAATTTTTTTCTTTATAAACTCGAACTTTAATTTAATTATCACATTCACCTACTTTAATAATACCAATAACCCATGCATTAGCTTCACATTCATTATAATAAGTTTTATTATTGCATCCACAAACAGGATTATAATCGGCTATACATCCAATTGACAATCTGTAATCGGATTCTTTACATTCAATATTTTCCAATTCTTCCTCAGCTTCACAATTAAAAAAAAATAAAGATAAAATAACTAGAATTTTTTTCATGGAGTAGTATCTATTAAATCTAATTTACTCAATTAAAAGAAGTTAAAGTATTACAGAAATTATAATTTCTTAAATTTATAACATAACCAATCATTATTAATTAAACTAAACATATGTATTATGAAAATATCTTTTAAAAAGTTAATATTTCTTCTCTCTTTTTTAATTTTCACAATTAATTCATCAAAGGGACAAGAAATATCAAGTATAGAATTTGAAGATATAAAATACAGAAATGTGGGGCCTACCAGAGGTGGAAGATCGACTACTGTATGTGGAGTTACAAAAGAGCAGTTCACTTTTTATATGGGAACTACTGGTGGGGGCTTATGGAAAACCACTGATGGAGGGTTAAATTGGAAAAATATTAGTGATGGGTATTTTGAATCTCCTTCGATAGGTTCAATTGATGTTTATCAAGCAGATCCTAATATCCTATATGTGGGAACCGGTTCAGACGGAATTAGATCTAATGTAATTGTTGGCAAAGGAATTTATAAGTCCGAAGATGCAGGAACTACTTGGGAATTTCTTGGACTCAAAAATACAGGTCAAATTGGAGCAGTAAAAATAAATCCAAATGATCCCAATATAGTTTATGCTGCGGCAATTGGCCAACCATTTAAATCAAATAGTGAAAGAGGGCTTTTTAAATCAACAGATGGTGGAAAAAATTGGAAAAAAATTCTTTTTATTTCGGATAAGATTGGAATTGTTGATGTTGAATTTTCACCTGAAAATCCAGATATAATTTATGCCGCTTCCTGGGAAGTTGACCGAAAACCCTGGACAATAATCAGTGGTTCAAAAGATGGAGGGATTTACAAGTCGATCGATGCAGGTGAAAGTTGGATTAAATTGTCTAAAGGTCTTCCAAATGGGAATATTGGAAAAATTGATTTGGCTGTTACACCAGCAGATCCTCAAAGATTATATGCTCTCATTGAGGCAGATCAAGGTGAAGGTGGAGTTTACTTATCTCATGACAAGGGATCCCAATTCAAAGCAATGAGTCATAGAAAAGAACTCGTAAATAGGCCTTTTTATTATTGTAATATTTATGCAAACCCTAATAATTCTGCTATTGTTTATTCTAATGCAAACAGATTTATGGTGTCTAATGATGCTGGTAAGTCATGGAAGATAAAAAACACTCCTCATGGTGATAATCACGATATATGGATTAATCCTATTGATGACAACATATGGATTCAATCAAACGATGGAGGGGTAAATATTACTTTTAATTCTGGAGAATCGTGGACTACTCAATTTAATCAACCTACAGCAGAAATTTATCAAGTTGAAGTTGATCAGCAATTTCCTTATTGGCTTTATGGTGGCCAACAAGATAATTACAGTACAGTTTCAGTCCCCAGTCAACCCCCTTATCCAATTCAAGCAGGGCCAAATGCTTGGATTCTTTCTACAGGTGGATGTGAGACAGGACCTGCTGTTCCTAAACCTAGTAATTCAAATATTGTATATTCAAACTGTAAAGGAAGATTTAGTGTTTACAATAAAAAAACAGGTCAAGAAAAACAGTACTATGTTGGTGCTGAAAACATGTATGGACATAATCCAAAAGATTTAAAATACAGATTTCAAAGAGTTTCTCCAATCCATATTTCTCCTCACGATGAAAATGTAATTTATCATGGCTCCCAATTTGTTCATAAAACAACTGATGGAGGTGTTAATTGGAAAACGATATCACCTGATTTAACTAAGTTTGAAAAATCAAAACAAGTAATATCGGGTTCTCCAATAACAAGAGATATTACTGGAGAAGAGTTTTACAGTACAATATATTCCATAAGAGAGTCTAGTATAAAAAAAGATTTGATTTGGGTAGGTTCTAATGATGGTCTTATTCATATAACTCAGGATGGGGGAAAAACTTGGGTTAATGTAACACCTCAAAATGATTTACATGGCGGAAGAGTTGATTCTGTTGAGCCTTCAGGACATGATCCTGCTACAGCTTATATTTCAATTTTACGTTATCAGTTAGGAGATTGGTCTCCATACATTTATATGACAAAAAATTATGGTCAATCTTGGGAATTGATTGTAAATGGTATTCCAAATGATTATCCTGTAAGAGTAGTTAGGGAAGATCCTTTAGAAAAAGGTTTGCTATTTGCAGGAACAGAATTTGGAATTTATATTTCAAAAGATCAAGGAAAAAACTGGTCTAAATTTCAAAAAAACCTGCCGATAACGCCCATAACTGATCTGAAAATTCATCGAGATGACATTGTTCTTTCAACAATGGGAAGATCTTTTTGGATTTTAGATGATATTAATTTTTTGAGAACGGAATTAAATGTATCTAAACCATTTATTGTTAAACCAGTAAAAGCAATAAGATATCGCTATAATATTCCAAGAGAAAAAGTTAATGATTATCTAGAACCTGGAATTTTTATAGATTATAATTTGGATAAAAATAATTATAAAAATATTTCAATTTCCTTCTTTAATGAAAATGGAAAGCTTATCAATTCTTTTAAAAATGGAATTCCTGATAAGAAAGAAATAAGTAATTATAACATGCAGCTTAATAAATTTATTTCTATTAAAACACCCAAAGTGACTACTAAAAAAGGATATAATCGTTTTAGATGGAATTTAAGACATCAAGGAGTTAAAAATGGAGACAAAAATATTAATGGGCCTCATGTAAAACCAGGAAGATATAAAGTCCAGGTTTCAGTTGACGAACTAGAGTTAATGTCAAAAGAGTTTGAAGTTATAAAAGATCCAAATACAAATATTTCTCAAAATACTTTCGTAGAGCTTGAAGAATTTCAACTCAGCTTATTAGGAAAAATAAAACAATCCATTCAACTTGCAAATGAAATAAAATCATATAAATCGAATAAAAAAATTAAAAAAAATAAATTAAAGACCTTAAGTCAAATATTGGACTTGTTAGAAACAAAAGAGGGGACCTATATGCAACCCATGTTAATAGATCAATATAGATATCTCTATAATATGGTCAACCAAGCCGACCAAGTTTTGGGTAAAGATGCATATGATAGATACAAAGAATTAAATTTAGAGCTGGAAAGAATCACAGTTCTACATAATCAACTATGATTTGTCCTAAATTCCAAGAGGGTATATAATAATTAAATGGGGACAATTCAAGAATTTCCTTAAAAATTCGATTTTGAAGAACAGTTGAATTTCCTGTTATTATCGTTAAAGAAAATGATCCTTGAGATTTCTTATCATTCAAGGCATCGCGAACCATTTCCATTGCCTGTTTATGACGGATTCCATGAAGATCAATATTTTCAAAGCCTTTAGATCGTTCAAACATTAATGATATTTATTCAAATATAAACTAGTATCAGTAAAATCAAATATATAGAAAAGAAAAGATGTTTTAGCTTTAAATAAAATTGCTAAAAAGTATTGAAATAATTTAAATCGAAATTAAAGTCTATAAACTATTCTAAAAGTAACAAATCTAGGCTGAATAAATGTTTCTGAGCTAAATACGGAAATACTATTTGCACTATTTCTTACTTGTGCATCAATATCTAGAATATTAGATGCCTTAATTTCATATTCCCATTTAGCATCTTTATCTTTTACGTAGGATAGAGAAGCGTCCCAATTTTGAAATGATTGAGGTTCATCTGTTCCTTGATCCTGGGTTGTATAGCTATATTTAGTTCTAAATGTGATTCTTTTTAATATAAATGCATCTAAGTCAGCTGATGGAGCTTTTGTAATAAATGTAGTTTCACGATTCCCTTGATTATTATTTGTCACTGAATAACGATATCTTATACTAATATTAGGAGCATATCTAAAATTAGTTCTTATCCCAGGAGTAAAAGATTGCGTCAAACCTTTATTAAGTGATTGTCTTCCCTGAATAAACTGATTAATCTTGCTGTAATTGAAACTTGTATTTAAGCTAGTGATAATTTTACCAAAAGTTTTTTGAACACGTCCAAAAAGATTAAAATTTTCATCAGCAAAACTTGAATTAAAAAAAGTACTGGTTCGAATTACGCTTTCAAAATTAGTTAAACCTCTAATCTGATCAATATTACTTGAATAAGCTGCTCTAGCAAAAACATTAGTGTAGTTAAAAAGATTAAAACTTCTATAAAATAGACTAATATTATGAGATAGTGCATTTTGAAGATCGGGCGCCCCATACTGAATACTATTATAGTTATTTAAAACTAATCCTTGTGCTAATCTAGTTATGTCAGTAAATTGATTTTTCATGTTATAGTTTAGCGTAAGAGACTCTCCTTTTTTCAATTGTATTCTAGTTTCAAAATCAGGAAGAATTCTAAAGAAATTATCTTTTATTGTTTTGTTAAACTGAGAATTATTGTTACCATACGCATGAATTGATACTCCAGGAGTAAAAGTGAACTTTCCAGTTCGAAAACGATAATGAATTCCTAAGTAAATGTCACTAAAGTTATATTCTATATCATTGAAACCTATTCCTTGATTAATATTTGGAATTGGAATGAATTTAAAATCTGAACCTAAAAACTGAAAGATATTTGAATTAAATTTTTGACGGCTCAAAATAGTACCCAAGGTGAAATTTATATTACTTTTTGGCGTTATTATATTGTAATAATCAAGCTTAGCATCTAATTGATTTGACTGAATTTTTCTATTCTGTCCTAAATCATAGTTTAATAAAGAATTATCAAGCCCTAAAGCCTCAGCAGTTGAATCGAATGGATCATCTCCATCAGGATCATTTTCTAAAACAGCATTATAAAAAGGATCCTCATTTTTTATAAGGTGTTGGGATTCGAAAGCAAAAATATTATTTTCGTTTAAAGTGAAGTAATAATTTAAGTTTTGATTTATGGAATATGGAGTTATTTCTTCCAATTGATTTGTGTTTCCAAGAATTGAAGAGTATATGTCCTGCCTTTGAAAGTCATTTGAAATACGAGCTAAAATATCATAGTCAATTTGATTACTAAAATTTGGTTTGAAAGAAGCGCTCAGTTTTAATAATCCTTGATTAGATTTTTCCTTTCCTGATTGTTCTATTGCTTCATCGGGAACCCCTGTATCGGTATATTTTATGAGGCTAATTTCATTTGAAAAAATTTTAGTAGAATTATATATCATAAATCCACTTAAATCTAAAGTAGGTTTAGGTGAGTAACTAAAATTTGCTGTTGCTAATTTATTTTCAGTTTTTAAAGCATTTCTTCCATTAGTTAAAAAATTAAGACTGTTGTCGCCAAGGTTTATACTTGTTCCGCTTTGACTACTAGGAGCTCGAAACCCCCCTCCAAAACCAAAAATATCTCTTCGTGTAAGTGCAACTTCCCCAATATTATTAAGGTCCCCAATAAAATTAATACTATACTTAGGGTTATAATAAAATAACTTTGGTTGCAATATATATAAATCATCAGTTTGGGAGTTTCCTAATCCAGCTGTAATATCACCAAACCAAAAACTCTCTTTTCCCTCTTTAAGCTTTATGTCAATAGCAACGTTATTTTGATTGTTTCTTACTCCACTTAGTTGTCCAATTTCTGCATAATTTCTTAAAACTTGAATTTTATCAACTGCACTGGAAGGAATATTTTTAGTTGCTATCTTAGTGTCACCATCAAAAAAATCCTTTCCATTAACAGTTATTTTATTAACAACCTTTCCCTCAACTTCAATTTGATTATCTTCATTTAGTTCAACTCCAGGAAGTTTATCTATGATATCTTCTAATTTTCTTTCCGAGCCATTTGTAAATGAATCCGCATCATAAATAATAGTGTCACCTTTAACTATAACAGGTATTTTTACAACTACTTCATCTAAAACAATACCCTTTAACATTATATAATTTTTTGAAAGGTTAGATTCTTTAGTATCAATAATATCTTCTATGGTTCTTAATCCAATATAATTTACTTGAACTTTATATCTAGTATTTTTTTTCAATTGAAGCTTAAATTTACCAGACAGGTTTGTTACAACATAAGACTCTAGATCACTTGTTTTTTCATTAATTGCAACTAAACTTGCAAGCTCAAGAGGGTTTTTCAAACTATCAGTTACAATTCCTTCAAATTTAACTTGACCATATGAAAGAATAGTAAATAATAGTTGAAGAATTAGTAATATTTTTTTCATGAAAAATTATTGATTTCAAATATTAATTCCTTCTTCTTCCTCTATTGTTTCTCATCTCAAGCATTTTTCCTTTTAAAGTGGATTGATATTCTATTTTAGTAATTATTTTGCCTTTGTCAGGAGCTTCAATTTCAACTTTTTCTTTCGGATTTAACTCTATCTGTGAACAAAGCATTGTCGTATTACCAGCACTAACCTCTAATATTAATCCAGGTAAACCCCAATATTCTGCTGGACCATGTCTTAGTGGTATTTGAAGTGTATACCACGCCACTATTTCAGTCATTTCAATTTCTTCACTTTTATCTTCAGAAGATAAATCTCCCCAAGAAAAGGTATACCATGAAAGTTCTTTTGATGGAACTGACGCAGTTGCTTTGAAACACATATATTTTCCAATTTGTTTTGACTCTGAGGCCATTTTCCATTTTATGTTTTGTAATTCATCTTTAACTAAAAAACGCTTTCCATAAAATTCTTGAGCTTGAATTAATTTATTTTCCTTTACGTTTTTATATTGTTTTCCTCGTGAAAAGTTACTTCCCCAGGAATCAGTAGCTCCAGAAATTGCATCAACTTTTTCTTCTTCTTCAAATATTGATTCATCTTTATTAAAGCTTAATATAAATGTTTTCTCTAGCCTATTTTTAAGTCGACTTTGCATCTGTTTTTTTTGAGCTTCACTCATTCTAGCGCCCCAACTACCGAGGTTTAGTGTTGATTTTGAAAAGTAGTATGCTTTTCCTTGAAAATCTTGAATACTATTTTCAGAAGCAGATGATATAAGCAAAAATGTAAGTATTGAAAAAATGAATTTATTTATATTGATCATTTGTATTAATAATTAATTAGTATGACTTTTAAAGATAAAAAAGGTTTAATGCAACAAAATAACGGAAAACAATTATTTTTTAAGGTCAAAAATGAATATTACTCAAAAAAATGTGATTTAAATTTTTCAATTCAGGTTAATCTTTATGAGTAAAAAGAAGGGTTTATTATATTAGCAGATATTATTATAATTATGAATATTGAAAGTTTTGACTGGAAAATTATTTCATTAATCAATCTTATTTTAATTATTTATCTTAGTTTTTTTTCTGTTCCAGGAAGCCCTGATATTCCTGGATTTATTCCACATGCAGATAAAATAGGACATTTTATTCTTTACGGCTTTCAGGCCATAAGTTTATCGATGTATTTGAAAAGATATAGGTATCAAAATTTAAATACTATTATTTTCATTACTTGTTTTATTATTGGCTTAATTATTGAATATTTACAACCAGTTTTAACCAATAATCGTGTTTTTGACTATTTTGATATAATAGCAAATTTGTTAGGGGTATTGGTAAGTTTAATTTTTATAAGAAATATCTAGATATTTTCTGAAATTAATTTAACAGATTTTAATTGATTCATTCCATCTTCATAGATAGTCCAAACAAGAAAGATATCGTCATTTATTATTTCTAGCTGAGGAACTCCAGTATTTCTCCCCCCATTAATTTTAGAAATTGTGATTGGTCTTGATGCTTCCCCATTGATTGAAATCTTTTTTATTCTTAAGTATGTCTCAACATTATCAAATTCCATATAACTTACGATTATCTCCTCTTCATTTAAAAATGCTACATCTACTCTACCAATTGCATTGTGATCATTGATTTTTAATGGAGCCTGATAATTACCATCTTTATTATATCTTGAAAATGAAACATTAACTATAGGCTTCCCTTTAGAGACAGTAAACCAAGCTATAGCAATATTTCTCGAGTTAGAAATTACTTTTGGACCATTAACAGGACATCCATTTATTATCCATCCATCATTATAAACGGCTTTGGGACTTTGCCATTGTCCATCTATATTACTGACACTGTAGATATCTCTTACTTCATTATCGCTTCTATCTCTGTAAACAACGATAGGTCCCTCATTAGTATTAGCTATCGATGTTTGACAGCAGTCACATGTAGCTGTATCAAGTTCACTTTCTTTTATTATATCTCCTTTGTTAGTTATTTCTGCAAAACGAATTGTCATTGGTTTATGATGTCCATCTAGTTTTTTTTCTATGGTATTTCTTCCGTCTAACCAGGTGATGAAAAAACCTTCATTATTATTAGGAATCATACTTACAAAACCATGCTCTGCTTTAACACCATCTGTATTTAATAAAAAATTTTCTTTTATTTTTTCTCCAGATAGTTTTTGCAGATTTAAAACAACATCATATGTATAAGTTCCAGAATCTGATTTTTTTAAATAGCTAGTAAGTATTAGATCATTATTTATTGCGTGAGCAGGAAAATCAGCCCAATTAACAAACCAATCTGAACCATGGGCTACTGTTTTGGGATCAATCCATGAACCATTTTTGTATTGACTATAGTGTAAGGAGGGTTTATTTTCCTCTTTGGAAGAAATCCATGAAAGTGATAAAGATCCATTAGAAGAAACAAGGTTAGGTTGCGCATTATTACTCTCATATGAAAAAGGAATATCTTCTATTTTAACTTCATTAGATTTACAAGAAATTATAGTTAGTATGCAGACTATTATTAATTTCTTCATTTTTACAAGGCCTTTAATTTTTTAATCATTTGCTCAGAATCCCAAACAACTTTTCCTACAATTGTTTCAACTTTCATTCCTTTTTCATCAAATATATATGATGTTGGCAAAGAATAAATTCCATATGTTTCATTTGAACTAAGAGATTTTAAAAAATTAAAATCATATTTAGTATCATTTTTAAATTTGGATATTTTTGAAAGTTTTTCATCAGAGATCAATAAAAAAGTATAATTATGATTTTTTAAAATCTCTTCAGCTTTAATTATCCCCGGCATTTCCTTTATGCAAGGACCACACCATGTAGCCCAATAATTAATAACAATATTAGTCCCTTTAAAGGATGTTATATCTACATTTTGATTTTTTAAATTTACAAAAGAAGATTTTGCCTGAAGCGATTCAATATCAGACATTTTTTCTTTTTTAAAAACAGCAGGATTACATCTAAGAAACAAAACTATACAACTTATAAAAATAAATTTTTCCAAAGCTTAATTTTTCTTGTTTTTTTCTTTTTTTGCAAGACGTTTTGCTTTCCTTTCAGCTTTGAGAGCTTTTCTTTCTTCATCTGTAAGTGGAGGAGGAGCGTTCCAAAGATTACGAGAACTTTGATATTGTTTTTCAGTTACTTCAGTTTTTATAATTAGGACTCCTGCTCCACCCATTGAGCCATACTTGTTTGTGCTAGCCATATCTCTTAATACTTCTAAATATTTAATTTGAGATATATCCATTGGAGGAGGAGAATTATATATCATGCCATTAATTTCCCATATTACTGCATCAGAATTTGTTTTAAAAGACTGTCTGCCTCGCAAAGTGATATTTTTATTTCCATTATAATCGTTTTTAATTTTTGCACCCGCAATTCTATTGGCAATAATTTCAACGAAATCTAATCCTGAATTTACAACTACATTTCTTAAGGAGTTAGTTCTTTTTTCATCATCAATAATTTTTTTTATTTTATTTAAGGTTACGTTAACAGTGTATGTTGATTCTTCAAATGAAACTGATTTTCCAGAGAATCCATCCTTTAAAAAAAGTAAATTTCCGGTTCCATCTGTAATAAGACTAAACACTCCTTTAGCATCTGTTAAGGTTTCAGATTTCTCTCCTTCTATAGAAACTTTAACATCAGCTATAGAGTTATTGTTTATGTCAACTACAGTTCCAGTTATATTTTTTTGAGAAATTAGTATTGCAGGAATAAAAAGTATAATATTCAATAATTTTTTCATCTCAGATTTTTGACTTATTTAAGGATAAAAGGTTTAAAATTTATAGTTAAATTCGATATAAAGATATTGTATATAATCTTAATTAAGGTTTTATACTTGTATTTAATTTTTATTAAAATGAAAGTTACTTTTCATAAAATTTTGCTTAAAAAACGTTTTCCTCTAGCAATAAGTAGAGGTGTTCATGGGGACAGTTATAATGTTTTTATTCGAGTTGAAAAAGATGGTATTATAGGCTGGGGAGAATCA
>MDSX01003554.1_pt1 | contig 12874 bp, 11 predicted proteins | sample 811141 | NCBI WGS metagenome assembly MDSX01 (sample SAMN05326642, study PRJNA326480) | marine metagenome | isolation source: seawater | place: Atlantic Ocean: South East | collected 2010
AATTTGGAAGGATGATGAAAAACGCGAATGTCGCTTTGTTTTCATTGGAAGAGATCTTGACCATGAAGCACTTCAGAACGGACTTATGGAATGTAGAGCAGAAGAACTACGATTCAATGTTGGAGATACTGTTTATGCTAATCTAGGACATAGTGAATTTAGTGAAGGAAAAGTTCTGAAAATTTGGGATCAGGGGAATCCGTATAGAGTAGAAATTCAAAACGAAGAAAAATCAAATGTTTGGGTCCCCATAGATAATGATGATTATGTTAGGGCGGGGAAAATGAGTTGGTTTGGGCGATCACTTTAATGAGTTGATTTAATGGCTACGGACGTAGTTGTTTGTAATGGATGCTGTTGTGGAAATATAGAAAAAGGCCACCCAGAAGTCCCTATTGATTTCTTAAAAAATGCATGGAATGAATATGGTTTAGACGAACATGTCAAACTTAGATTTTCTAAATGCCTAGGACCTTGCAGTATGCATAATGTATCTTTATTGAGGACAGAAGAAAAACAAGAATGGTTAGGTAAACTTAGCCAAAAAGAACATTATGAAGCCCTCATTGAATGGGCTTGTAATATCGTTGAAAATAAGTATGACACAGAGATTCCTGAGAAATTACTACCTCATAGATTTCAGCGTTTCCAAGAAGTAGTCATTAGAGATTAAGCTAACAACAACCATCGCAACTGCAATCTGCACCACATGGGGAACAATCACAACATTCACAATTCATGTAATTACTTCAATTGTTAAGTATTTAGTATTAATTGAAAAAATAATGAAAATATTAATATTATTGACCTTTTTTATTAATTCCAACTTCTTAACGGCTCAATATTTATCGTCATTATTTTACTAGGTTTATTGTGAATAGCCATTCTGATATGCCTGAGGTTTTATCTCCCTCAATTAGATGGTTTTTCACTAATCCAGTTTTTCTCTCTATAGAGTTAATACTAATTTATTCTATTATTAATATAGAATTTTTATATCCTAATGAGTTATTAATAGGTAGTTCTTTTTTACTTTTATTCGCTTTTATTTACTATTTTCTAGATTTTTCTCCTGTTACTCCAATTCAAACATTTTTAATTATTTTAGCAGTTTTTATCCAAATAATTTTTTCATTTTTCTCAATTACTATTCCACAATTTCTTATACCAATGACACTGATTTTTTCTGTAATAGTTTCTGGTTTGATATATTTTTTCTTTTCTAAGGTAATTATAGATAATGGAATTGTAAATTTTAAATCCAACTCTGTTGAATCTAAAAATGTCTCTATAGAATCTCGAATAAGAACTATAGGAGGTATTTTTGGTTTTGGTGATATAATTCTACACTATAAAGAAAAGAAATATGTCATATCAGGAATTAATAATAATATTGAAATTCGTCGAAAAATGATTGATGATCATCAATTACAGCCGCATAAACAAACAGCAACATGGAGTGGCACTCTCGTGTTTTTTCTAATCTGTACAATGATACTTTTTTCTCCAATAATTTTATGTTTAGTATATTTTTATATTTATTTTTCTTCATTTACAATACCATTGAGGATCTTATTTTCTGTGTCATTAACTTTATTTTTATTGATATTATTACTGAACGTCCGCTTACCGAGAATTAGAAAAGATCCAGCATTTGATTTAATTAATTTAGAATTAATAAATACTGGAATGTGGACTAAGATCTTTCTTTTGAATGAATCAATTGTTGTTAAACAATTATTCAGATGTGGTTGGGGTCACAATAATTACAACGGCCATAAAGCACCTATAATTGGAGAAAAAATGTGTGGAAAATGGAATCCACTTGCTTTACTAATAATGCACAATATTATGTTAGTTTATCAGATGATTGGAGTTCATCGAAGGAAAATATATGAACATCACATTGAAGCTATACCGAGAACCTATACAATGCCTGGTAAATATTTCAGATACCTTCAAGAATATGTCCCTAAACCTCTTAATTTACAAAATTTACCTGACGATATCAAAGAACAATTTTTTTCATTAAATGAAGATTTAAAACAATCAGGATTATTTATAGATGATATTCACGCAGGTAATGTTAGAATAAATTCTGAAGGAAGAATTAAGTTAGTTGATGGAGAATTATATACTGATGGAGAAATTTTAATTAAGAATTTATTGGTTAATGGAATTGATGATAGATTAAATGGAATGGAGAAAGTATTAGGCTGCGAAAGAATCATTCGATGGGTAGACCACAGGCAATCAGTAGATGATATAGTAAATCAAGGGTGAATTTATGAATATCTTATCGCTTCTTTCTAAGATGACCAAATCTTTTCCTAATAAGATTGCATTTTCTTTCCGTCAAGATTATTCTAATCACTATGATGAAATTTCCTTTGAAGAATTAGATCAGAAAAGTAGTATTGTAGCCCATTATCTAAAAAATAATGGATTTGAAAGAGGAACAAAAACTTTAGTTTTGGTTAGACCAAGTATTGATTTTATCATCTTGATTTATGGTATGATTAAGATTGGAGTCATTCCATTATTTCTATCAAATTTTAATATTAGTGATTCTAATGCTAGGAAACAATTGAGATTAATTATTAAGCGTGCTAACATCAACGCATTAATTGCTAGCCGTAAAATTTTATTCATTAGTTTATTTCTCAGATTGCGAGGAACATCTGAAAGAATTTTATCAATGAATGATATTAAGAATTATTATTCTAATTCTGAAAATAATTCTGATTATACAATAGATTCCGAGATAAATTGGTTAGAAGAACCAGCATTTGTAAAGTATACTACTGGTTCTACTGGCCCTTCTAAAGGTGTGATATATAATCATGCGATGCTTCATTCCCATATTGATCTTCTAAAATCTCAAGGTCTTAACAAAGATGATATTTTTTTTGGACGTTCAGGTACTTTAATTGTTCATCCCTTAATTGGAATTCAATCAATAATTCATACAAGTAAACCTAAGCTGACTAAAGGTAAAGAAATAGTTGAAGCAATAAATAATTGGTCTGTTACAGCATGTTTCTTATCTCCTCCATCAGCAATCAATCTTTCGAATTACCTTAAAAAAATGAATTCCGGTGACTCTGGTAATAAAGCGATGCCTACCTTAGAAAGATTATACGTAGGTGGTGAAACAGTTTCTCCGGAAATTATCAGAGTTATAGAGCCGCATTTATCTCAAAATAGCTCAAAAGATGGAGGTTTCCATTTAGTCTATGGTGCAACTGAAGGATTCCCTCTTTGTCAAATTCAGGCTAATCAAATTTTCCAAACGGAAGAGCAAACCAAATCAGGTAATGGCATTTGCTTGGGAAATGCGGTCGGTGGAGTTAAAATTAGAATTCTTGAATTTAAAAATTCATTAGATAATTCGGTAGCGTTAGATGTTGAAGGTAAGGGAATTTCAGAGATAGGAGAAATATCTGTTTCTGGTCCTGTTGTATATTCAAAATTGATTTCTGATGATGAGAAAGAATTCGGAGGTTTTCTAACTTGGGCATCTGATAAAAATGATGGATCAGTTTGGCATAGAACAGGAGATCTTGGATATATCGATGATCTAAATAGGGTCTGGTTAGTTGGAAGAAAGAAACATAGAGTTGAATTATCTAATGGAATCACATTGTACCCAAAACAGATTGAACCTATTCTAGATTCGATGTTTGGAATTCGTACAGCGTTGGTAAATGGCCCAGATAATAATCATGCATACATAATTATTGAAGATGGGGGAGAAGATTGGAATATACTTAGTAATAAATTAAATCAATCTATCTCTATTTTATGTAAATTATTGAAGAGTGATATTGATTTTACATTTACATTATATGGAAAAGAGTTTCCAGTTGATTCTGGTCATCAGGCTAAAATAAGACGTGAGGAATTAAGTCATTGGTTGAGTGAAAAATAAATTATATTTTATTCAATATATTTACTCTGGGCTCTTCTCTGACAGGAAGATGAATTAAAGATGAAAATACTCCTACTGCAATACCTATCCACCAAACCATTGTATAACTTCCATAGATATCATAAAGAACACCTCCAAGATAAACTCCAACGAAACTTCCTAATTGATGTGAGAAAAATACAATTCCATACAATGTTGCCATATATTTTAATCCATAAATATGAGCTACTAAACCGCTAGTTAATGGTACAGTCGCAAGCCATAGAAAACCCATTGCAAAAGAAAAAATTAACACAGTGTTAGCAGTTATTGGTGTCAATATGAACCAAGCTGCAGCTATAGATCTGCCAGCATAAATTCCAGACAATAACCATTTTTTACCGAACCTCTTTCCAGCCCAGCCGGCCATTAGTGTACCAAAAATATTAGCAGCTCCAATTACTGAGATTGCCATCCCACCAAGTGCAGCTGTAGTTTCTATGCCTAGGTCACCACACCATCCTGCAGGATCTATAGGAGCACTCATTTCTGTTACTAATGCAGGAAAATGTGCTGTGATGAAAGCAAGTTGGTATCCACAGGAGAAAAATCCTACAAATATCATCATATATGTCGGATCTTTGAAAGCTATGACTAATATTTCTTTTAATGACTCTTCGATTTCTTCTTTCGACGCTCTTTCTGGATAACGCATAAATGGTAGTAAAAGTAGTACACTTAATATCGAGATAGCAAAAATAATGAATACCGATTGCCAAGTCATGGTCTTCAAGAGTATAATCGCTACAGTAGGTCCTACGATTTGTCCTGCAGATCCGGATGCCGTTGCAATTGCCAGACTCATGGCCCTATGCTCAGGCGCACTAGCCCTTCCTACAACAGCTAATATTACTCCGAATCCTGTACCAGCAATTCCGAAACCAACTAATATTTCATAAAATTGAATTTCTATTGGAGTATTGGCTCCAGTCGTTAATAAGAGCCCTAAAGAATATAGGATAGCACCTAGAATTATTGCTTTTTTATCTCCAATTTTTTCTGCAAAAGCTCCAAAAAAATGGTGCGCCAAATCCCCATGCAAGGTTCTGTATGGCAATAGCTAAACTGAATTCTGATCTTGGCCAACCGAATTCATCTTGAATTGGTATCTGAAATACGCCAAATGAGGCTCTGATAGCAAATCCTACCAATACGATAGAGCAACCTATCAATAATACTGGTGTGAAAAGTCGGGATTCCTTCCCCATACTCAATGGTATTTAGTTTCATGAATAATGTTGTCGGTAATTTTAATCATAAATATCAAAATAATTTTTTTTGTATTGTATCGGATATATTTTTTTTCCTTTTCCTTGGTCTACTTCTACTTCCATGTTTCTTTAGAATTCTGCGACTTATAGTTCGTACATCATCACCTTTCCTAGCAGAGTAACTTTTCCTTATTCCTTCCTTTCTACTCTCAATTTCATTCAAAATTGGTAGTGGGTAGTCTTTACCAATATAGCACATTATGGATTTTTGTATTCTTTCAGGCATTTTCCATGGTTCATGAATGTAATCCGTTGGAACCATAGATAACTCAGGAACCCATTTTCTGATATATTCTCCTTCAGGGTCATGATCTTTCCCTTGTTTGGTCATTGAATATGCCCTAATGGTATTTATCCCAGTGGTTCCTGACTGCATACCTACTTGGGACCAATGAATTCCTGGTTCATAGTCTAAGAAAAGTTTTGCTAGGTGCTCTCCAGTCTCTTTCCAGGGTAACCATAAATTGTAAGATGCACAAGACATCATCATCGCTCTCATTCTAAAATTAATCCATCCTGTAGTTTTTAATTGCCTCATACAGGCATCAAAAAATGGCCATCCCGTATTTCCATTAGCCCATCTTTCAAATCTATCTTCATCCAGTAATCTAGCCATATTTTTTTCAATAAGAGGATTTTGAGCAACTAGATCAAGATTTGATTCCATCTCTAATTTTTGTATAAAGTGACATCTCCAAGCTAATCTCCTTCGAAATGAACTCAGACTCCTTATCCAACTACTGTGATTATCAATATTTTCTTTATTATTTTTAATATAATTAATCTTCTCATTTGTTCTTTGTACTACGCGTCTCATTGAAAGAACTCCGGTTGTAAAATAGGGAGACAGTCTTGATCCATGTTTGGTTGACAAAATAGGACTAGAAATTGATTGACTATACCTCTTGCTATCAATATCTAAAAACTCATTCATTCTTTTAATAGCAGCCTTCTCACCTGCTTCTGGCCATTCAGTAAGGGTACTATTATTGAGACCTAAATCTTTCATTTCTGGTACAGGACCACTAAATAAGATAGAATTTTTGAATAGGGGAGGTTCATTGAGAGGTATTTTCATTCTGGAGTCTCTTTCTTTTTTCCAGAAATCTCGATTTTTTAGTCTTCTAATAACTCCATCATTTGGATATTCCTCCCATTTTATTTCATTATACTGGCACCATTTTGATATTTTTTTATCTCTTTCATATGACCATGAATTTCCAGTTTCTTGATGGCTAAGCAATCTCTTAATTCCATATTCGTTATTTATTTTTTTTAATATTTCACTTGCTTCACCAATGTAAAAATGCATATCAGAACCTATTTTTCTTAGATTTTTTGATAATTCTATCGCACAGTCCAATTCCCAATTAATGTGTATCTCTGAAGTATCCTTGAGTTTCAATCTCTCAGTTTCTAGCATGAACACACACAAAACATGTCTTCCAGATAAAGAGGCACTTAGTAGAGGTGCATGGTCCCTACATCTTAAATCTCGCTTGAACCAAACAACATCTATAGCCATAAAGATAACATAAAATCCGCGGCATATTATGTTATGTCTTTCTAATATTCTGTATCTAAATAAATAACAATCCTATGTAAGTAAACATTCTTACACACGATATAAGAAATAATCTTATAACTCACATAGAAAGGAAGTTCCAATATGCTAAAAAAAGATGATCTGAGTAAAAAATTATCCGATATTAGCTGTATCCACATTATAGGAGCCAGTCTCAATAAAGAAAGAACAGCACATACAGCTGTGGGGGAAATTTCTCAAAGAGGTTGGAGAGTTGTACCAGTACACCCCAGAGATGCAGGCGCTACAATATCTGGAATACCAATAAGGTCAGAAATAGAAGACGGTGTGGAAGTTGAGGTAATAGTATTATTTCTTGCACCAGAAAGAGCTCGTGAAGTTATTAAGAAATTAATGATAAAATACATTAGTTCCCCTCCATTAATTTGGTTTCAGCCGGGTGCTGAAGATGAAATTTCAATAAGTTGGCTTGAAGATGCAGGTTGGCAATTTGTTTATGATGACTGTATTGTCAGATTTATAGAAAGAAACAACTTAAAAAAACCAAAAATATCCATCCCATGGTTTCGTCAAATAATTGATAACGATGAATCAGGATGTTCAATATGGACAGTACATGAATTTGGTGAAGATTCAAAATTACCTTCAACTAAAGTAGAATGGGTAGGTGACTTAATTGAACTTAAACAATCCAATCATATCATTCCCAAGTATATCAGAGCGCTTGTAAATGATAACGAGAATATTGAAGAATGTGCAAGAAGATTGGCTTTACAATAACCACATACTTACAATTAGGACGTAGAAAAGCATATTTGTATTATCGTACACTAATCAATGTGGGCGAAAGGAACTGTGCTTTCGAGGGTTGCAATGCCTTGGAGTTTAGGGAGACTGGATATTGCCTCAGTCATAAAGGAGGTTTACCAAATGAGAAAATTACTTTTTCAGCATCACCTGCTATAGGGATACCAAATGAAAATGATGGGCGAGGCCTACTGGAGAGGGCTCTGTTATTACCAATAATTGCTTTAGGATATGTCCCTTTTGTTATTTTTTTGTTAATCCTCATATCATCGGGTTCCGACCCATTCGCTGGATATTACTTCTTCATATATAGTGGAATGTGTTTAGTGATTCTATTGCCCTTTTACTCGGTCTTTCTGGTATTTCTCACCTGGAAACGATACAAAGATGGGACACTCACCGTATTTGTTTCAATAATCCATTTTCTATCGTTTTTAGTTCCATTCTTATACTTGCTTATGTTTTCAACATTCAACGGCTCTCCAGCCTGATTACATCAACTGGAACAAGAAAGCATTGAACAACCGACTCTATGGCGTGCCCATTCTGGACGTTTCTTAAACCATTTTTCTTCATATTCTGGTTGTTCCGAGTAAGGTTTTTTTAGCATATTATATAGTTCTAAAGCAATTGTAAAATCTCCCTTTTCTGCATCATCAATAGCTAACTGAGCCATCCAATTTCTTAGTACATATTTAGGATTAGAAGTCTTCATTTTATCTTGATCAGGAGTGTGATTAACTCTATCCCACCATCTTTCTAACCAAAAATTCCACTGACTTTCAGGAATTCCTTCAATGGAATAAAATGCGTTTTCCAGATGACTTATTTCAGGTTTCTTAATCGTTGATAACAATCTAAAAAATATTGTCATATCTGTCTCCACTATCTGAAGTAATCTAACTAGTTCTATAATTAGTTCATTATCACCAATTTTGAATTGATCTAAACCGAGTTTCTCAGCCCACATTTCATTAATATGTTTTTGATAAGATTCATAGTAATAATCTAAAGCCTGATTTAATTTATTGGGTTTTTCCAATAACGGAGAAATTGCCTCAAGTAGACGTGCGTAATTCCATCCTGCAATTTCTGCTTGATTTCCAAACCTGTATCTTTTACGTGCTGAATCTGTAGTATTTGGAGTCCAATCAAGATTGAAATCTTCAATCCACCCATATGGCCCATAGTCAATTGTTAAACCGTGAATTGACATATTATCAGTATTCATCACTCCATGAACGAACCCCACTCTCATCCAATGTGCAATCATTAATGCAGTTTCCTCAGCTACACATTTTAACCATTCAATTATATCATTATCAGTTTTGGTATTATGAGAAGGGAAATGATGTTTTACAGTGTAATCAACAAGATTACGAAGAGTTTGAACATCTCCGGTCATTGAATGAATTTGAAAACTTCCGAATCGAATAAAGCTAGGAGCTACTCTACATACAATTGCACCCGGTTCAGGGGCAGTTTTACCATTATACAACATATCTCGAATAACATCTTCTCCCGTGGTTACCAAGGAAAGTGCACGAGTTGTAGGTACGCCTAGGTGGTACATTGACTCACTACATAGAAACTCACGAATTGATGAACGCAGTACAGCCTTCCCATCAGAAAAACGTGAGTATGGTGTTACACCAGATCCCTTCAGTTGTAACTCTAATATTTCCTTACCTGTATTTACTTCACCCAAAGTTATTGCTCTACCATCGCCGAGTTGACCTGCCCAATTACCAAACTGATGACCTCCATAGCGCTGAGCATAAGGATTCATCCCAATAACTATTTTTTTACCACCGAGTATATCAGATTCCTTTTCTTTCAGATTAAGATCATCTGCCATCTCAGAGGACCATAATCTAATCAATGGATCCGGTGTAGGAGTTGGACTAACTCTCGACCAACAAACACCAGGAACTTGCCTTGAAATATTGTTTACTTGCAGGTCACCCGGAGTTTCATCAATGAATCGACTAATCCAATTCAACGAACTCAGAGAGCCTTTTTCCATATCCCTCTGTCAAGGATTAATCAATTGAAGTTGTGTATGTAAGTACATCATTCATCTTAGCAATAATGAATCCTTTCATTTGAATATCTCATATCGATAGTAACATATAGATAACAGATTTAGTATTATCTATGGCATACACAGAAGTCACTCTTGATGAGGCTTCTGAGATCATTAAAGAAGCAGGATTTAATGGATTAGTTTCTATAGAAAAATTAGAAGGTGGTTGGGCTAATTCTAATTACAAATTAATTACGAAAGATGGCACTAAGCTTGTACTAAAGATTTGGAATGAGCGAAACGAAGAACAGGTAAATTATTTGTTAGATGTAACTAGATATCTATGTGATAAAGGAATTCCAACACCAAGCCCTATTTCATTTAGTAATGGTGAATATCTAATAATTCGTGACAATCTGCCTTGGACTATATTGCCCTATGTTGAAGGTAAATGGCTGGAATCTAACTATGAATCATTATTTTCTCTTGGAAAGATACAAGCACAAATGCATCTTATTGAACCTCCTAATATGTTAAAAAATGATTTCTCTATGGGTATTTCACTATTTGAAAAATTATTCCAAATTGCAGAAAAAAATAATGAGTGGACTGATTTTTTAATATTACTTAAATCCTCAAAATCATTATTTAATAAAGTTGAACATCTACCCAAAGGAATAATTCACGGCGATTTATTTCCTGACAATGTAATTGGTAATGATAATTCTGTAATATCTATACTTGACTTTGAAGAGGTTAGTCGAGAAATACTAGCATTTGATCTTATTATGACATTTGTTGGTTTTGGTTGGGAAAAAGGTAATCCTGTACCTGAAAGATGGAATGCAATTCTTGATGGATATCAGTCCATCAGGAAATTATCTGATGAGGAATTTTCCTCACTTTCAGATTTACATGTTTTAGCTACTCTATCTATAGCTGCATGGAGATACTGGCAATTTAAGATCAATTTTCCGGGAACTGAGTATGAAGATAGATACTTAGAAATGACATCAAGATTAGATAAAAAATTACCTTTCTAATAGTCACTCATCAGCAGACTCTAGTTCTTCATATCTGATTTTAGCCAATTCTCTCATATCTTCATGATGATTGCCTTCTTGGATTGCATCTTGATCATCTTCGTCAACTATTTCTACACCCAGTAAGGTTTCGATAATATCTTCCATTGTAACTAGTCCAACGGTACCTCCAAATTCATCTTTGACAATTAGTATCTGCTCTTTGTTATCTAATAGAATATCTAGCGCTTTATCTACGGAGTCAATATCTCGACATGAATGCATATCTCGTGAAATATCTTTCATTTGTTTTTCATCATTATCTGCCGCAGCTTCTCTTAGAATCTCACTTCGAAGAACCATTCCATGAATCTCATCAATATTCTGATTCATTGTTACCGGCAAACGTCCATGCACCATTATTGGAATCCTTTCCCTAATCATCGCTACTGTTTCTTCACTTGATGCTGTTTCCATAACCACTCTAGGAGTCATTATTGATGCGACAGTTTTTTCCCTTAATCCAAGTAAATTTTGTATGACTTTTTCTTCATCCCTTTCAATAACTTGACTCTCTTCTGCAATATCTGCTAAATGAGATAATTCATCTCTAGTGACAGCCTCATTGTGAACCGTTGGGAATATTGATCTTAGTTTTTCAATCGGGTAAACTATTGGAATTAGAATAAACATCAGTATTTTCAATATTCTAGCAGAACTAACTGTTAATTTCCTCCAGTATAGAGCACCAATGGTCTTAGGTAAAATTTCGCTTAGTAGTAAAATTGCTATTGTCAGTAGAGATGCTGATACTGCTATAACATACTCGCCCTGATAGGCATTTTCAACTTCATGTCCCACTCCTAATGCGCCAACAGTATGTGCAATGGTATTGAGAGTTAAAATCGCTGTTAGAGGCCCTTCAGGATCATCTTTGAAATCACTCCATGTTTGACTAATCTTAGGGTGTGTGTCTTTCAGTGCAACAATGTGACCATGAGTTGTTGAAAGTAGAACAGCTTCTAGAATGCTACATAAGAATGAAGCGCCTAATGCTAGCGATGCGTAAAAAATAATTAATGTAGTAGGTTCCACTTTTGTTGCCTCTTAGAGAACTTTTTGGTTGATTTTAATCTCGTAACTGCCTGACAAGCGGTTATGTTCGGGACGTAACAAGAGCGATTAAGACATAAACATGGTGCCTCACGCATTTGCTACTGGTGATTACAGGAGGTGTAGAAATTGGAGCATGTAGCAATATTTATGGCTTGGCCATATGCAAATGGCCCCTTACACTTAGGACATGTGGCTGGTAACTGTTTACCAGCTGATATTCAGTATAGATATGAGAGGTCTAGAGGGCGTTCTGTAATTATGTGCAGTGGATCGGATGAGCATGGAACTCCGATAACTGTTACTGCTGATGAGGAAAATGTTTCACCACAAATTATTGTAGATAGATTCCACCAAATTAATACTCAAGCTTTGATTGATTTGGGATGTTCTTGGGGACAGAATATTGATACTAGAGGTGTAGAATTTGGAGGTGCTCTTTACAATCGTACGACTGATCTAAGGCATAAAGAATTAGTCCAAGAACATTTTTCGCTGTTATTGGAATCAGGTTTTCTTAAGCAAGAAACTATGCAACAATATTGTTCTATAAATTCTGTTGGGGATGTAAAATTTCTTCCAGATAGGTATGTTGAAGGAGAATGCCCTATTTGTGGTTTTGATGGTGCTCGAGGAGATCAATGTGATGAATGTGGGGCAACATATGAGTCCAGCGATTTAGTCAATCCTCGTTCAAAAATGGACTCTGAAGCTAAAATTGAAATTAGAGATACCGAGCATTTTTTCTTGCAATTAAACGAATTTCAAGATGAGTTAGAAAAACATTCTGAAAAGAAACAAAAAGTTTGGAAACCTAATGTTAGAGCGATGACTAAAAATTGGCTCAATATGGGCCTAAGACCCAGAGCAGTAACTCGTGATATGGAGTGGGGTATTGAATTACCACTTACTGATAAAGATTGGAATAAAAAAAGAATTTATGTTTGGTTTGAAGCAGTCCAAGGATATTTGACATGTTCACGAATATGGTCAGAAAACTTTTCTAATAATGATGATGATTGGAAAAAATGGTGGATTAAATCTAGTGATGGAACTGAACCAAAGCATATTTATTTCATGGGTAAAGATAACATCCCTTTTCATACAGTTATTTGGCCG
>MDSX01043469.1_pt1 | contig 12872 bp, 10 predicted proteins | sample 811141 | NCBI WGS metagenome assembly MDSX01 (sample SAMN05326642, study PRJNA326480) | marine metagenome | isolation source: seawater | place: Atlantic Ocean: South East | collected 2010
AGCACACGATTCAAACACGACGTCACGCCCGAAACCGTGTACCCGGAGTCGCATTCTGGCTGACACGTGGAGCCGCTGACCAGGGTGTCGGTGCAATTGCCGCCCGCGCCGTTGGTGGGCGGGGAAGACGCATCGCACGCGTTGTCCTTGCGAATCCAAGATGAGGGCGGTCCATTATCAGGATCACTAGCTGCCGGGTAGCTCCCAGTGCATGCGGGGTGCCCACTGCTGCTGCTGTGGCCACAGTTGATGTACCTTTCCTGCCAAGTGGTGGCACCGGAAAACATGTCTTGAAAATCAATATCAGGTCCTTCCCAAGACCAAGACATGTCCCATGACCTAATGTCCGCGATAAATGCTGCCTTATCCGCGAATAGGAAACTCATTTGGGTTAAACCTTTGCTACCTGCTGTCTCACTGATTTGCCAATTCGGCATCTCATCAGTCCCTGCAGGTCCACTACACGAAAGGTCATATAGCTGATGACGGAGAAAATGCCGAAATCGTTATGGGCAATCGAGATCAGTCAAAAAGCCACTAATTTAATACCTTCGTAATAAAGTGGCTTTTGCATATATATATAAGAAAGCAAGCAAGAGATATCTTCGAAGGAATTTATTAAAATTAGTCGAGTCTATTTTTTTATTGGATCATTTTTTCACCTAAACAGGCAGAGTACAGACCGGTGTACCTTGCCCTTGCCCTCGCTTGCATGCATGCATGCTTGCTCGCTTGCTCGCTCGACTTGTACATTCGTACTAGCTAAGCATTTCGCTCGCACTCTCGGTGGTAAAACGCGCGCACAGAGAAAGGCACCCTTCCGCTGCTCGCTTGTTTCTCAAGTGCTCGTAATAAAATGAGGAGATCCACACGAAACAAGGCGACTCGTTTTGTTCGGAGGAGCTCTATTTACCGTATTTCCAACGTCGCGTGCATCATTTTGCTGATCGCGATTGGCGTGTTGTACAAATTGGCGAAACCGCATGCGCTTCGGAATGCATTGAATCTTCAGGTCTTGGGATCTCAATTATGCTCCGATTCCCCTAGTGTTCACCGGACGTGCACGAACTGCAAGTTTCGTCATATGTCTTTGGAGCAATGTTTCATTGACGTCACATATGGAAACAAAAAATTCGACGATAAATGTAGCGAGCGGTTACCCGAATGTGAACATATCGTGAACAATCCTCAGAAAAAGACGTTCGCCGATATCGTAGATCGCTCCTACGTCATATCTTTCGATCCGTCGCCCCAACTCCACCGGAAACTTGAAAAAATCACGGGCGCAGTTGAAACTTTCGCGGCGATCAGAGGAATCCACGTTAACGGCAGTAAACTGACGGCAGGCGAGCTCGGCGTACATGCGAGCATGATGGCAATTTTTCGCGATGCTATCGACAAAGGATACGGTGCGATCGCAATTTTCGAGGACGACGCTCTCCTGAAGCGTGACTTTGACTCGAAGTTTTCGGAAATGGCTTCAGCTGTATCTTGCTCATGCTTCCTCCAGAGGAATTCGGGTTGCCCCCCCGGTGTGCTGATGCTGGGAGCAACCGTAACAGGGAATGACGCCACGTTTAATGAATGGGACCTCGAAACGCTAGTTAAAAACAGACAATGCGCCAACTACATACACGGTTCGTGGGGAGCTTTCGCGAATATCTACAACGTGGACGTATTGCCAACCGTGCTTTCTTGGCTTGAACAATTTGGCCTCGCTTTCCCGTTCGACGCTATATATCAAGCATTGGCAGCACAGGGCTACATCGTCCGTGTGGCATATCCCTACCTGAGTATGGCGCTGATGAACCGTACGAGTACAGTGCAATCAAAAAAGAAGCAGGACAAATTTGCAAGTCCGGAAGAGAGAGCAAAATGGTATTACGCACGTAACCGATGGAATCTGGAAGAGTTCAGTGGATAGCAAAATGGATACGAAACTTGACTGAGAGGAGACTGATCTAAAAAAACAAAACTTGTTGCACGTCGCGTAAGTTAACTCCAAAGGCATTACACGCCTTCTCCGTAACTTGTTGCTTCATGGCGTTTGGTCTCACCGCCGACAAACCCCCGTCGGGCGGATTCAGGCGATGTGGGAGCCCGAAAGAGTTACGCGTCGGAACACCGCGCTGTATCCAATGGGCGCGATAGGGGACGCATAATAAGTTTTCAGATGTTGTATCTCTTTGGTACCTTCATACCTTCGTATCTCGAATGAAGCTAATTAGCCAACCATGTCAAATCAAACTGTTCTTGCGTTGTAGCAGCGTTGAACACGTGATCAGAGGAGAGGGCTGGTGTACAACTGAAACCCCAGGCAGAGAGCTGCTTTAAGTAATCTAGTGGCTGCAACCCTACAGACTGAGCAACCCATGGGGAAAATTCTGTCAAAAGAGCAATTTTCTTGTGATGATCCAAAGAAATGGCCTGCCGAAGCTGGACTTAAAGCTTCTTGTTCATGTCCTTCGATATCAATCTTCATGACATCCACAAGCTGTGCGTTCACAAGACGATCGAGATACTACGGGCACTTCGGCACGCCTCTTATAATATTTTGGACCCGCATGTGCGTTCGCGGAATAAAAGCGTTGATTATACTCGTCAAGTGATTCTTCGGAGCAAGCCAACATGCCATCCGCGATGTTATCATCTCCACTAACAAGCTCACAATACCCAGGAGGAGAGCCGATCGCTGCCGAAATCACGGTGAATTGGTCTTGATCGATTCTGAAATTATTGATGTGTGCACTGAGCTTGATTATCTCAATGTTATCAGGAAACGCATCTATGGCGATGACCTTGTGATCCACAGCAAGAGCAATCATAGAAAACCAGCCTATGTTCGCACCGATGTCGACAAGTGTACCGTGCGGGCGGCCATCTTGTGGTTTCAACAATCTTAGCATTTGAGCACTGTTGTGCCTGTCCCATACTCCATGAGCTGCTATGGCTTGGGACACTCCAGCTTGAGCTAACGGTTTTAAAATGATTTTAAACTTTATGCCTTCAAATTCCACATGTTTAACTGTTTAACCTGGTGTTCTTGAGACAAGTTACCAGGGGCATCTTTCGCTACTAAATAGTGAGGCAGTGCAACTATATTTCCGAGCGAAAAGTTACCAGGGGCATCTTTCGCTACTAAATAGTGAGGCCGTGCCACTATATTACCGAATGCACCAGAAGCGTCATCGCCGAGGAGTCGGAGCAGCAATTAAAAAAAACAAGACGGAGCCAGATGCCCACCTCAATGTCGAGCTCGGCCTAGTTTTAGCTATGCGTGCAAAACCTTTGTTTCGACGCATACGTTCGTATGTGATAATTACCCTACAACTGCTTCAGGGTTGACTTCACTTTGAGATACTTCGCAATGCTTGCTTGTCGCGTGCGGGCGGTATTACCTTCTGATAAGTAGTGTTATTTATTACGAAGGTAGCCCAAAATTTTTATTCATTCCTTTGAACTTTGATCCTCTGGAATACTTCAAGGTGGGCGAAATATCATATTGCGACATGACGGCAGATACCATAAACCAGAGACTGTAAATATACGCCATGTCAGAGGCTGAAGGCTACTGAAACGATCGCATGATCTGACAGCTGGACATCGCCTGTGGGCAGCTTCAAACATGGTTCGCGGGTCTGCACATCTTCGTGTTTGTGCAAATTAGAGCAGATTAAGTCACCCCTGTGTTCACCTAAGGAGCTACAAGACGCAGGCCAAGTATTAGCAAAATTGTGTACATCTAAACCAAGCTGCTCGCATGGCAACGGTGATTGGTCCCCGCCAAGGATTGTTCCGCCCCCACCACTCGAGTCAACAAAGTGTTGCAGATCGGCGAGTGTTTTCCTATCTTGTACCTTATGCAAAGATCCAACATTTAGCAGTCTGTCCCCTACCTCTACTTGAACTATCAGGGCCATCCTTCCTCCCAAGCGTCTCTCGAAGCCATCAGCGTTAAGGGCCGACCGTTCTTTCGAAAAGTAAGCACCAAGGGGATCCCTGAATATTTTGGCGTTCGTTAATCGACATCGGGATAGCACGGCGTTACCATGCAACCCGTGGAAGTCATACAAATTTTCAGTCATAAGCTGCTCATCTTTTGTACCTCTAGTCAGTTCAATAAACTCTAATCCCCAAACATAGTTCATTCTCAACTTCTTTGCAAGCAACCGTGTGGTGTGCTGCTGATCTGACCTTGCCATACCAATATCCATTTCATTCAAGATTATTATGTCAGCACGATCTTCTTCCAATTTCGACGCCGCTTCGAGCCAACCAACGCCGCGCTCAAGGTTAAACACCACAACTCTTAATGAGTGTTGCTGGCACGCGCCATCAGTAATGTCATTTACGATCTCCACTGAATCTATATTTCGGAGAGACGACGTCAACTTTTGCCCATCACTGTCGCTGAAAGAAGAAAATTTTTCCCGATCTGCAAGTGGCACGGCATGCACTTCCGGAAACTCATCAAAATCAAACAACTCCACTTCACTCCAACTGTTCGAAAGCACGCGGCCGTGCACAAATGGAAACCATTTCATAAGCTCACAGCAGTCCAAAGCTGTTGATTTCAAACCTGCAACCGCGATGTCATGGTGATGGCTGAACGTGGGCAATCGACATACCCGCATATTGTAACGTTCATGGGCTATCTTCGGGTTCGGACCAAAAATGTGGAAGCCCGCGAAATAATACGGTCGTGACGGGAAAAATGTCTTCACTGGAAATCGATTCGTGGCAATTTCACCTGACGTTCTCACTTCAGAAATGTGATTATTCTCAACGGTAAAGAAAAATATATCGACATATGGAGCGGTCCAATGAAAATTTTCCCCCGTGAAGTCATTCATATGCGTTCTCTCTGGCTCATTCGTTGAAAACAGCTTTACGGCATTAAAATATTCATAGCAAGTTATTGGCAAACCTTGCTCTCTGCCCAGTTTTTTGCACTGCTCAACAAACATATCCTTCTTGCGGAAGGGAAGAAGCAAATCGATATCATCGTCCCAAGGGATTGGACCGCCGTGTAGAATACCACCCAGATGCGATCCTGCGTAAATGTAAAGTTTGGAACCGATCCCAGCTGCCACGCTTTTTGCGATGTACGCCATGCAAGCTCCCTTCAAAGCGTATTCCGTATCACTTATAGCATAACGACGGCTCATATTCGAAGAGGTGAAGAGAGGGAATTTTTGAAAGTGCGCAACAACGGGTTGGCAAAACTGTCGCACCCAACCCTCAGTCTTCATCTGAATGCGCTCCTCGCTTGGCAGAGCTGGGAAGAATGGTCTCAGTGCGACCATATTTTCTTCGGCGAGAGATGTTGACGAATTTTGCACACATGTGATGTTATTCTGCATATTTGTGTGCGACCGAGCAGAGAGTAACACCTCAGTTTTGCGTGAGTGAAATACCTTCAAGAACCAACCTGACCGGAACTTTAATGGGAAGAAGCCCCTTGCCAAACCCCACAAACATGAAGACGACACGAAAAATAGCACAAACAGTTTCGCGACTGATAACCTTCTATAAGTTCGTAAAGGCTGCGAGTGGCTTACTATCATACTTTGGGCCAGCAGTAGATGCTGGGTAGTATTATTGCGTGCGATAAGCACCTGCTGCTGCGGTGGTTTTCCAGACCACCTCTTCTATATAAAAATACGAGGCGATAAATAATATTACCTTCGTAATAAGGTACGTTCGTTATTCCCCAGCGGGAAAGACTGGGGAAGTTTCCCCGGTGTTTCCCCGATTTTTTATTCACAGTGATAGTGGTTCATTATTAAATAAATATTCCAAAGGTAAACATTTACGTCATCCCTGGCCTGCCTGCCTGTCCTAGATCTCTTCAACGCATTTTTGGGCACCTCGCTCGACAACAGATTGAAAGTCAGATGCGCTGTCGTCGGCTGCGCACGTCAATTCGTCGCGGGGCAAGTCGTGTTCTCACTTGAAACTCAAGGAGAATATGCGTCGACTTCCTCGCAAATTCTTAGTCTTAGTCGCACTTTGTGCAGCGGGCTGCGTGGTTTTTTATGAAACTCGATGTGGCTCAAACGCAGCAACTCCTCGTCTTCCAACAATTGCAGGAGGTAACGCGCTTCAAAGTCGTGCGAGACAAAGCTGCGCTAGCAAAGGTTGCCTCAAAAGGCTCGGAGATAAGAATCTCATTCCTGACAGGAGCAGAGTTGAAATGACGAGCTTCGCGTCTCCACCCGCCCGGTCGACAGATGACATGCTGTTTGGATGCAACGGAACGCGACGATTGGTGCGGGAGGCGCGAGGCACACGGCGAGACAGTTTGAAATTTAAATTCCTAATGTGGGAGACAAACGCGAATGAAATAACACACTGTCCGGATATTTTATCCTCTCTGCCTCAGTATGCTGGAGCCCGAGACGTCCCACCTCTCCTTCACCGCATTTGGGAGTGCGCTAACATCCCTGATCGCTATGAAAAAGATATAATGTCATGGATTGACGAGGCAGACGGCATGTTCGTTTTTTTGTGGACTAGGAAAGTCCGCGAGACTTTCATAAATAAAACGCTTGGGCCTGGTCACTTGGGTTTGTACAACCGTCTTCTGCCAGGGGCATATCGTGCAGACCTCTTCAGGTATATCGTCATGTACTATGTTGGCGGCGTGTATAGTGATGTAGATTCTCACTTGCACTTGAATTTACGTAAAGTTGGATATCTGCTCAATGGCATAACACTCGCTGTCGATATCGATGCCAAACGGCTTTTGAACGGCGCAATCCTCATGTCTGCCCAAAAACAAGCAATATTTTTATGTGCTATTGGCGAAGTCTTTGATCACTCTGAACACCGCCTTTACTTCGATTCCGACCTCGACATCTCCGGACCAGGAATTTTAGGAGAGTGCCTCCGCCATATTCTCGGAAAAGACGACATGATATACGATCAGAAAACAGCTATCGAAATTAGTTCCCTCGGCGTCCATCTACTAAAATCGAAATTTTCGGATGATGGATGCCACGTCGTCACTTTGAACGACACGCGTGTGTTCATCTCGCTACAGCCTGGCGGAGAGGCATACGATAGAACTGTGCGCGGAGAATGTGATCCAGGAGGGCACTACTCTGTCATGTACAGAGAGAAGCGTGTGTACAACAACAGATCCTTCTGAGCCTAAGTTGTTGCGGACACCTACGAAGGTAGATACAGTAAACCGTGAAATAGATGACCACGGAAATCAAATAAATACCTTCGTAAGTGCGAAGGTCATAAAGCATTATGGGACTCGCTGCGGTTGCCCAGCTAAGTCGCACGAAGAGAGACCGTACGTGAGGGCTGATTTTCACTACATATATATACTGAGCCAAAGAGAAATACGAAGGTTAATACGAAGCAAAATATGCAAATAAATAGCACGCAGGTACAAGGCGGTGCATGCCCGAGTCTGCGCCAAATTCGAGGGACTCCTTGAGGCTGAACGGAGCTGGGCGAACCCGGCCACGAGATAGTACGCGCAGGTGGCGGCGTTCATGGCGTCCCTCAGCGGCGACGGCGCAACCACGTGGAAGGATGCATGGACGGCGGAGGAGCGCGTGCGGTTGGAGCCCGAGCTACTCCTCAGGCGTCAGTTTCGAGCTCAACCTGTCTCAAGAGGGCATCACCCATGCTCACAATCGAGGTGTGCAGACCTGCACCTGTCGGAACTGCACGAGCCATCGCCTGGCCCTCCGCCTCGACGACCCCGACGTGGTCCACCACTACCTCACCTGCAAGGAGGAGAGCTCCGAGATTGGGGCCAGCGCGTACGGCAGCCACAACGACATACGCGACGTGGTCTGCGACATCGCCAGGCACGCCTCATGAACTGGATGGAGCGCCACACCTTCGTTGACGTCGTCATATCGCACCCGTGCTATGGCTGTCTCGCTCCATGGTAGCTCTGGACTGAGACCCCATTGGCTCGATGAGGAGGACGAGAGAAACCATCTACAAGGAAGGGGCCCTCATCGAGGCGAGCGTAGCGAAGAAGATGACGAACTACGACGAGATCGCCGCCTCTCGTAGCTACCATATGAGCTACCACGCCCTCGAGACCCCCCGGGAGGATGAGCACCGACCTCGTCAACTTCCTCCGCACCGAGCGGGTCACAGGGAGGAGCGCAAGGAATTCAGAGCCGGAGGTCTCGACGAGTGCGCGCGACACCTCGTGCAGTCGAACTTCCAAAAATTCCTCAGGTGGATATCATGCATGAGAAGCATAAGGTATGATTCACCGCCCCTGAAACCTTACCGGGCATGGCGTACCTCGGGCGTAAAAATAATACGGAATTCTGATTGGTCCAGGTGGAAGGAAAAACGGGGGAGTCTGAACGAATGAATGAGAGATATTATTCATTAGATTAGACTATTAATTTATCACCTTCGTACTACGAAGGTAACACTTGCTTATTATTAACCTTCAATATAATAATATCATAATAAATATTCGTACCATCATTATTAAATTCATTGGCTTCTATTCATTCGATAAATTAATAAATAATAATTAAAATACCATGCCCGAAGGCTCGCGGTAAAATAAGTTTGGAGTACACAAAACGGCGCCAATCAAATTAATGATACATTTTCCTACGTTATTTACTACGTACAGTGACTGATGATCAGTTCCGAACCCAGACCTAAAATTCCAAAATGCAACCTCGGGTAGCTACGTGTGAGAATTCAGTACCCGGGGTTTAACCCCGGATTTTGGGGGTGTATTGCCCACCCCTGTAATAATATTAACCAAATATTAAATAAAATTGGAAACGTACGTAAACTACGAATAATTTGAAGATAATTATATATGAGGTTTATTTTGTGATGATAAATAAGTTGTATGGGCTTTTAGTTCCGATGAAGCATCCGTACAAATATTAACCAAATATTAAATAAAAGTGGAAACGTACGTAAACTACGAATAATTTGAAGATGATTATATATGAGGTTTATTTTGTGATGATAAATAAGTTGTATGGGCTTTTAGTTCCGATGGAGCATCCGTACAAATTCTCAACCATGTGGTTATTATATTATGTGTTCGAACGTACGTACGTACGAAGGTATCTTTTTTGTTTGCTGTTATTATGTAATTCCCACCTTTTCAATCTCGCCTTCTCTAATTGGGCTGCCCTCTTTTCGGTAAATTAGGTTTCAAGAGGGCGGTTTCCGGCCGAAAACTTTGTAGATTTTATTAATTTTAGAGGGTTCTATGAGCTATCAAGCAATGAAGGTACAGCAAACAAAAAAGCGTGAAATCTCGTCAATTCTCGTATGAGTTTTATGTAATAAAACCAGCCCCGTAGGGGCTGTTCTATAGAATCATCACGACAATTCACGAGATTTCACGCTTTTTTGTCTGCTGTACGAATGAAGATATTATTATTCGTAACTAATGTTACGTACGTACGGTTAAGAACGAAAGAATGAACGCAAGCCATCTACGACTCCATCACCCCGCCGAACGAGCTCCGAAACCGAATCCACCTTCGCAACCTCGCCCTCGTACACGTCGCGCTTATCACCTCGCTCATGCAAAGGGTCGCCGGATCGACCGTCACCAACGACCGCCAACACAGCGCTCGTGGCGGGATGTACGGCGCACACGAACACTACGAACAGCCGTACCCGGTCACTATCTCCTAAATCTGGGATTTGTCGTCGGGATTTGTGGTAACACATATATAGATACTCAATAACTTTTATAATATCAACGAACGAAGGTTTATTCAGACGCGTTACGAACGATCGACTGAAGCAAGCAAGCAAGGTACCTTCGTAAGATTTTCGGTACCGTGCGTGCCGCGAACTGAGCGCAAATCTGCTTCCTGTAGCTTACTATTAGCGCAAGCTGTTCCTCATTCTAACAATAAGTGCCAAAAGTAAACCGCGCACGGTCTCGCGCAAGATAATAACATCATCATTATTACGAAGGTTTTATCATAATTGGAGAAAACAAGGTCAGATGGCGCGCGCCGAGAATTCAATTAAGCATGTGTGGAATGCCGGTTGGTTCATTTAGCAGCTACTAGAATTTTTGTAGAGCACCTTCCTCTTTTGATTGAAATTCGGAGTTGCTCGACGTGGCCGTGCTTGTATGATCTGGTTAGAACCGCGCGAATGTGGAACCGCTCGAAGCGACGTCAGAACTCTCGGAGAACGGTTAAACGAGGCGCGAAATGTATGCAGCGGACTTGTTTTCTGATAGCGAGCTTTTATGTGTCGCGCCGCATGTTGGGGAACCGTCTTGAAAGTAAGTTGTTACCAAACACGAAGTCTGTCCAATTACGTTCGTTGCATCCTGAGGAAGAAATCATGGACGTTAAATCTTCTCAAGTACGACGTTCGGTTAGTTGCAACAAAGCATGGAGGGGCGACGTGGAGGGTTCTATTGCAGTCCAAACCACGAGTATCGCCGTTGTGGTGTCCTTCTGCGAGCATGATCTTGACTGGCTTAGCGCTGCCTTCCATGAAAAAGGCGTGGCAAGCTTCACAATTTACTCAAAATGTGGCAGAGAAGAAGTGGCGAAGCAATTTTTTATGAAGGACAGCGTATTGGGGTCCGTGGGTTCCGTTGTCAAATTGCCAAATATTGGACGGGTGGACCACACCATCGCTTTTGATATGTTGAATAAACGAATGAACGCCAATTCTGACTCTGTAGTCGTGTACCTCAAAGACACGTACCCCATCATACACCAGCGGGGTTTAGAGGCTGTCCCAATTTTAGACATGGTGCGCAGTGCTGGGGGACCGTTGGGTTTTGGTTGTGGCTTGCGACCGAAGCCACTTTTCCCGCTTGACAATGCTTGCAAAAACAGCATCTTGAATACATTTGCCGGCTACTTTGGCCTTGCGCACCGCGCTAAATACTGTCGAGGAAATCGGAAAGCTGCACATATGCATGAATTGTTTTCTGTCTGGCATCTAACCAGTGAGCTGCAGAAATTTAATCTTAGGGCACATACACGCAGGAAAGGTATTCAGTACAGCTCTGTAGATGATGCACCATTTTTTGCCAAAGAAAATTTTCGTTCATGGTTGTACGCAATGAATATTTCTCTTCCTGAACCAGTCACTCTTGTATGCTACGGGGGGAACTTTGCGGTAAATGTGTCGAACATCTTGAGGGTTCGCACGCCCCTGTCGAATATGTTGTTGTCTTTATCTCGTGGTGATAACATCCTTGAAGGGCATTTTGCAGAGCGTACCTGGGCGTCGCTGTTGGCCTCGCGCCTTCCTCCCAAATTTTTAAAGCAAATTCTTTGCATGAGTATGGGCACGCTACCTTTCCCTGAAATGGCCGGGTGTTTATACGGTTGCGTGGACAGGCACACGTGCGGCGGCGATTTGATGACATCGGTCGGGCGGGCATGACTCTCACATCATAAGCACGTGGTGGTGCCCGCAACCGGACCGGATTTTCTTCCTGCGGTAGCGCACACTGTGTTTGCATTTGCAGGTATCATGCCGGCAGCGGCTCCGACCCCTCGCCCTTCAATCGCCGAGCGAAACGGGCGAGGATGGTTGGGATGGGGTCGCGTTCGCGCAACCTGCCATGCTGATCTCCCAAGCTCGCATGACCGTACGCGACGATGAGGAATGCCTCCGGCCGCCCGTGATTATTTTTAAGATTGAAGGCGACTTGAAGAAAGGGGATATGGGGGCAGAGGTCGATGGCCATCTCGCGACTTGCATCCTTGTCGTGAGCGGTCGGCCCGAGACCGTTCCCCCAGCGTTTCCGTTCCACCAAGCGGACGTCAAGAGCCTCGCCGTGCCGATAACCGACGCCTTCTCCCTGTTTGTACGATCGTTGCCTTGGCGAGGTCGTCGGTGATCTTGAAGCGGTTGGTCGACGAGTGGGGAAGGGGAGCTACCTCCGTGTGCCCAATGTGTTCCCACAGGGGGTTCTTGTTGGAACAAAAGTCATAAATATACATGACGTTCGCCTGCATCCCTGCGGGCAGCACCACTTGGCATCGGGCGTGACTTTTCTTCACCGCGGCGCGCTTCAGCTTTACCAAGCGGTCCAGGTCGCGGCTGTCCACCTCGCCTTCCTCGCCGGACGAGGATGCCGAGTAGTTCCCAGTACCGTTGGCCGCTGCATCAGCGTTGACCATCGGCGCGCCCGTGGCCTCCATCGGGCTCGCTCGGTCACCCCCCGCGGCGGAGCTGGACGGCGTTCCCTGGGGTGGGGAGCCTCCGAACCGGTCGCGGTGGTAGGCGGCTCAGTCGCGTAGGCGGTTCTGCGCGGAGTTGTATCCATGTGACCATGTGCGTGTGTGTAGTGCCCACGCCCCAAGCCACCATGACTACCATGACAAAGCGGGATTTCGAAAAGATTTTCCGCCTTCGGTCGGTAGACAAATATTCATAGAAATCTAGAAATCGAGAGTCTAGCTAGCACCTACCTGGGAAAATGTTTAAAAAAAAATGTAAAAAAATGTACATATTTTATCATCTATCCGTTAATTACGAACGAAGGTACTTTATTTAATAGAGGGGCAATTCCGAGGTTGGTAACCTCGAAAAATTTTGGGCTACTGTTTCTCCTATGAGCAAATACAGTGATTTTCGAAAAGGCCGATTCATTACGTCGCCCCTGTCCTTAATAACGAACGAAGGTATGTCATCGAACGAATGAATATCAAAAATATCATTAAATTGATAAATTTATTTACGATATATATTTTAATGGACTGTGTGAAATGGGTGGAACTGTGTTATGCCTGCGGTCGGTCTGCGTGTGTGAGCTGGTCGGACACTATTTTCGGATCTCAAACATATCATTTGCCTCGATTTGCTGCCAAAGCTCTTTAAGTCCCCCCATGTGATTTCTCATAACTAATTGC
>MDSX01043499.1_pt1 | contig 12853 bp, 11 predicted proteins | sample 811141 | NCBI WGS metagenome assembly MDSX01 (sample SAMN05326642, study PRJNA326480) | marine metagenome | isolation source: seawater | place: Atlantic Ocean: South East | collected 2010
CTTCAACTGGGTCTTGAAAGTCGGGTCAACCTCCACCTTGGAGTACTCAATACCCCTAGAGCCAAGTATCGCCTTGACCTTGAAGCAGAATGGGCACGTCTCGAAGCAATACATGGTCGGGAGCCCCTCAATCACCCTTTCTGGAACTAGAACCTCCTGCACTCCTGAAGTCGGGCCACTCCCTTGCTCCTCTTCCATAGCGACCCGCGTGAACATGCCCTTGTGAAATCATCGAAGCGCGATTTTCTCGTAAGCAGACCGTGCAAGCAGCCGATGAAACACCACTTCATATCCGTTTGAGCCTGTTGGTAAATATGGCAATTGAGGTAGTCTGGTTCAAGAGGGACCTCAGGACATTGGACAACCCTCCCCTTTCCGATGCATCAAGTAGCGGCCTCCCTGTTCTCTGCGTTTTCCTGGTGGAGCCCCAGAGGCTGAAACAACCCGATTGCGATCCAATACACATCGAGTGGGAACTCGACTGTGCGTATGAGCTGAGGAAGAAATTAGAGATGATGGGGGCCAATCTTCACATCATGCACAATGACGCCCTTGAAGCGATTCAGGATATTCATACGAAGTATACAATTTCACGAATTAGGAGTCATGAGGAGACCGGCACCGAATGGTCTTTCGATAGAGATAAGAGAGTAAGTAAGTGGTGCTCTGAGAATAAAGTAGAGTGGATGGAGTATCCGAATAATGGGGTAATAAGGGGGATGAAGGGGAGGGATAAGTGGAAATCATCCAGGGATCGTAGGATGGGGCTAGATCTCTTGTCTTCCCCCAAGAAAATAGTAGGATTGCAATCGGCGCCTTCGAATGTCACGTTGAAATCTATTGGCATTAGTAGAAGACAGCTTATTCACAGGCCAAAACCCGGACAGGACGCTGCAATGGACGTTCTTAGGAGCTTCCTGAGCAGCCGAGGAGAGTCATACAGGTGGTCGATGTCCAGCCCTTCTCTGGCAGTCGATCACTGCTCGAGACTAGCGCCATATTTCAGCACCGGTTGCATCTCCATCAGGCGTGTAGTACAGACGACTTCGTCAAAGATGAGACTTCTGAAGGAGGCTAGGTCGAGAGGAGAGAACGTAGGGGGTTGGCTTCAGAGCCTCTCATCCTTCCAGAGCCGACTTGCATGGCACTGTCACTTCATACAGAAACTAGAGATGGAACCAACCTTGGATATACGTGCCCAGAACCCTCTGATTGATAGAAGCATGAACAGGCAGATGGACGAAGAGAGGTTTCGAGCGTGGTCCGAGGGAAAGACAGGTTGGCCCTGCTTCGATGCATGCATGAGGAGCCTAATTGCTACAGGTTGGATTAATTTCCGAATGAGAGCCATGATGATGTCTGCAGCCTCCTACAACCTCTGGCTACCTTGGAGGGAGACCGGACTACACCTTGCGAGACAGTTCTTGGACTATGAGCCCGGAATACACTGGTCACAAGTTGGCATGCAGTCCGGAACTACTGGAATTAACACTGTCAGAGCCTACTCGGTAATCAAGCAGGGGAGGGATCACGATCCAAAGGGGTCATTCATCAGAAATTGGGTGCCAGAGTTAGGAAATGTACCAGAAGAATATATCCACGAGCCCTGGAAGATGCCAGAATCACTCCAGAATGAGTTAGATTGCGTTATTGGAAAGCATTACCCGGCCCCCATCTTGGAAGAGTCATCTGCTAGGAAAGAAGGAGTCAAGAGAACATACGCTGCAAGAAGCAGCGACGAGACGCGTGATGCAAGCAAGAAGGTGTATCAGAAGCATGGTAGTAGGAGAAGGCCATCAGGCCGTCAGAGGAGAAAGGGGACCAGAGATTCACGCCAGGCCAAACTTTTCTGATCCAAACTCTTGTTCGGCTCTACCAATCAGACAGTGAAGATTGTACCGGGCTCCTTTCGAATGACGGTTCTAAAATGGACAAATGCAGATCCGAAACTGCCCTCGCTGCCGAATCTAGGGCTGCTCCAGCAGATCCTATCTCATGTCCGAAAGCATCGCCGATGAACGACACCCCTTCCTTGGTAATTACCGATCCGGGCCCCGTAGAGGCCCTACTGTAACGCCACTTGTGTGTCTTCCAACCCTCATCTGATATGCCCATTGAATCTGTGATAAATTTCGATATTGATCTCTTGTCCATGTCAATCATCTGGCTACTTATTTCGGGGGATAACTCCACCATTTTGGACGAGTCGCCCAAATCGTAGACCCTGAATCCCTCTGGCAATTCATTGGGGATTGAATCGCAGGCCCCCCACGACACAATGCAGGGGGCGCTTTCACCATTGATATCTACGTCAAAGTAACTTGCTATTTCCGCAGCCTGTTCTAATGGAACAGCTACTATTACTCTGTCAAATCTGGAAACTTTTCTATCTCCTTCGAAATCAGTGTTCACTCCGATTCCCCCCTCGATCAGTTCCAACCCGACTACTCTGTTGCCGAGGTAGATGGAGGACCCATCGGACAAGTGTTCCAGAAGTTCTGGAAGGGGTCTGATTGGAACCATTGAATCTCCTTGGCGTCTGACTAAACCAATCCTTTCCCACTCGTCTGCGAATCTATCCATCCATCTTGGTATGGAGTCTAGGGACCTTGCTCCCAAGTGAATATCGTAACCCTCGTTGCTCTTCCAACCGGTCATCCTGCCCCCTATCCTGGCTCCCTTGTCCCAAACCGTGACATTGTGACCTAGATCGGAAAGCAACCTCGCGGCGAACATGCCAGAGAGGCCCCCGCCGACGATTCCTATGTCCATCGAACCCCCTGCCGTCGCCTCGCTCGTAAGATTGCTGTAGGATTCCATATCAAGGCGACTCTCGTGTGTGCGAGTAGGCCTTTTCCTGACCTTCCCCATTATCGGATCAACGGGTCCAAAGGCTCTGTCAAATAGGCCGAAGCACCATTGTACTCCCGCAATGGAGCTGGGGTCCCTGCCGTCTAGTGCGAATCTGTCATTCATCTCCAGGGCCAGATGCATCGCTTCTTCTGCATCCTCCCTCCAACCAGCAAATGCCTTGCCCCATGTCATCCTCACGTTGTTGTGCATAGTTCCATGCCTGACGAGTCCCGTCTGTGCCGAGTCCCAAAGCCGATCTCCCGACTTCCCCCTCTCGAGTTGTATCGGGGACAAATCTGAGATTTCCGGGTTTCTTTCATTCCAAGATGAAATCGCCCATCCGGGGATGTTGGTCCAATCATCTGGGCTACTTGTCGCATGAACGTGGTGTTGGGCATGCTCTCTGAAAACCAGCACCTCATCCAGGAACTTCTCCGCCCCCTTCCCTCCTATCGAAGCGGCATCCCGCACTATTCTGGTCACAGAAATCATGCCATAGTGTATCCAGGGGGACATTCTGCTAACCCCCTCGCTAACTGCTGCGTTGTTCCTCTTCATGTGATAGCTCCTAATTCCCGACTTGCACCAATTCTCCCAATGCTCAATAGCAAACGAAGAACCTCCCGTGACTCCGTTAACAGCGACTACAGTCGGATCGATATCACACTTCGAAAGGAGACTCGCCCCCCCGTCCTTTGACAGCTCCAGGCGAACGTCGACCGCTTCGAAAGGAGGCCTCCAGGATTCCGGCATCCTTCTAACTTCGTCCCTGACTATGGGCCAATTCCTAGTCACCCTCGCATGCATCTCCTCCTCCGTTGCTTTCCTGAATCTGAAAGGCCTGTCCATCGATTTACCAAAAACCGGCCTCGGTAGTACGCAGTGGGAGTCTACCTCCACTAGGGAGCAGACCTCGCTAACTTTCCCAGCCCATTTCTCCCATGGTTGCAAATCGACCATGTCTGTGATAACTAGGCCAGACTCCTTAGCTAGCTCGACTAGGTAGGGCCCTCTGCTCCCTTCTCTGGAAACGTGAACCAGATGGTCGACTCGAAGGGACTCTGCCCTGTCTGCAACATCCGCAGCTCCTTCGAGGAGAAATCTGTGATGCCTATATGACGCGTACTTGTACCTCTCATCAATTCCATGGTATACTAGGAGGGGCACCCCTAGTGAGTTCGCGGCGTGCCTTGCTGTGTCGAAAGTGGGGCACTCGTCGAGTCTGATTGCTGTGCGCATCCAGTGGAGAACAAATGACGGCTCCGTGACTCCATCTGAACGCAATATGCACCTCTCTACGAGATGTTTAGGCAGGTTTAGCCTATCCAACATGGCTCAAGCATCTATGTCCACCATTTCAACTGTCGTTAAGTTCAGAGATACGAATGAAGTCACTCTCCAACCTGCAAACCACGAGAATGGACATTCGGGTCAAACATCCTTAGAATCGCAATTCCTAGGAGTCCACTTAGGGTGAAGAGAACCATGGCCGAGACGCCCTCCGAGGAAATCGCAACGCGGATTATCACGGTTGAAAGTACGAAACCCGTATTCCTAGCTAGATTGCCGAAGTCAGTGTAGAACCAGTAGGAGATCAATAGTATCAGGATGTCTGCCAGAATTAGGAAGGTGAAGAAGTCGAGGAAGAATATCACCCTACTCACAGAGCCTCCTCCTTCTTGCACAGATTCGACCCATGTCAAGAAGGAGTAGGCTGCTACTGTCAAGAAAACTAGAAGCATGGTGTTAGCAACCCCCCTCTTGGCCTCAACGAAAATTATGATATCATCCGACATCCCTCCAGACTTGTCCGCACTGTTGCTGATCCTGAAGTAAGTTAGAGAGGTGTAGAACAGCGCGAGGAATGCCCCGCACTCTACCAGTAGGAATCCTAGGTCGGAGCTAATCTCCCAACCTTCGGAGCTCTCAACCTCGGAGAGGCGCTTCAGGATGTCCCGAACTACCAGAAGTGTGGCTATCTCGTACTGCTTTCCGACTGAAGATGAAAACGAATCCGGAATAGTCCTGATAAGCTGGTAGACCTCGTAGACCAAAAGTATGGAGAATGGTGTGTAGAGAGCCGATAGGGGTGAGCTGACCAGTTCCGAAGCTTCTCCACTTATCGAAATCCTCTCTGTACTGGAAAGCGCCCATATCGCGATATGGACGAAGAATCCCAGTACTGCTGAGGCTATCGCCGCCTTGCGAACTTTCTCCTCTGCATCATCTCCCATGGAGAGCTCGAACAGCCTCTTATTCCAATAGAGCATGGGCTTCGGCTGGAAAATTGACTTTTAGTAGTGAATTTATTTTTTACATACAATAAAACGACGGTCTCACGTTATGCACAACTTCAATTGCCTCAAGCATGACACGAAATCGTGGGACAGAAGTCACTGGGTTCGTTGAACTGGGCCAGTCATTTCCTCGATGAAACTCCAGGAGATGAGGAGTCTGGGGGGTCTCCTAGACAGGTGCCCGGTGCATGCTGGTCTAGGGTTGATCCAGAGACAATGCCAAACCCCGTGCTTAGGATGTGGTCGGAGGAGATGGCGGACGAGTTAGGTCTCGAAGTCGCAGAGGGGGATTTACTTGGAGGAAATGGTAAGGCGACGGGAATGGACCCCTATGCTCAGAGGTACGGAGGGCATCAGTTCGGAAACTGGGCCGGCCAGCTCGGAGACGGTAGGGCGATCACCCTCGGAGAGGTTGACACCGGGCAGGGGGTACTGGAGCTTCAACTGAAAGGCTCGGGCAAGACTCCCTACTCCCGCTTCGCGGATGGTAGGGCGGTTCTTCGGTCATCGATCCGAGAGTTCCTCTGTAGTGAGGCGATGCACCACCTGGGAGTTCCGACCACCCGGGCTCTATCTCTGGTCACCACTGGGGAGGAAGTGATGCGTGACGTGATGTACGACGGGAGGCCAGCACCCGAGCCAGGCGCGATTGTTTGTAGGGTGGCTGAGAGCTTCATCCGATTCGGTAGCTTCCAGATTCACGCGATGTCAGGGGACCAGAAGACTCTGCGTTCTCTAGTCGATAGTACCGTCGGACGACACTTTCCTAATCACTCATCTGACTCGGACCAGGGACTAATCGATTGGCTGAAGGAGGTCGCCGAAAGGACCGCACTCATGATCGCGCACTGGATGCGCGTGGGATTCGTGCATGGTGTGATGAACACCGACAATATGTCAATCCATGGCCTCACCATAGACTACGGTCCATACGGTTGGTTGGAGGGCTTCGACCCCGACTGGACACCCAATACTACAGATGCAGCAACCAGGAGGTACAGGTTCGGCCAGCAGGCCGAGGTCGGGGCTTGGAACTTCGCCCGACTTCTGGAGTCGATCTCCCCCCTTATGGAAGAGCCGAAGTCCTTGCACGAGGCCTTGGACTCATACTACGAGTCTTACAGGGGGCACAGTAACAGGATGTGGGCAGCGAAACTAGGACTTGACGGGTTCCACGAGGGGGATGGGGGGCTAGTTAGTCAACTGACATCAGTGATGCAGTTGACCGAGACTGACATGACTATCCTATTCAGGCTTCTTTCTACCGCCCAAGAGCCAGACGTCAGCCACTTGTCTCAGGCATTCTACAACGATGATGAGATTCCCGAGAATGAGTGGAGCTCATGGCTATCCAGATGGTGGGCAAGAGTGGATGGCAATCCCGACAGGGAGGCGATGCTGAATGGCAATCCTAAGTACGTATTGAGGAACTGGATGGCCCAGCTAGCAATCGATGCTGCCGAGAATGAGGACTATTCTGTAGCCAACGGTATCTTCGAGATGCTAAAGAAACCGTATGAAGAACAGCCCGAGAATGAGCAAAAATGGTTCAGTAAGAGGCCTGAATGGGCTAGGAATCGAGTCGGATGCTCCATGCTTTCCTGCTCTAGCTGACTACCGAATTCAGTGCATTGCTTATTTTCATTAGAACCCAAGGCCTTCCAGATCCACATCGCTGTTCATGTTGACCCTTACCGGGAATGCTAGAGTCACGCCATCCTCCTCGAACCTCCTGAGTATCTCAGTCACGAAGAACGACTTTGACGGTCTCATCTTCCGTGCATTGTCGACGTAGTAGCGAATCTCCATCACTATTTCTTGATCGCCAAACCCTCTCAGGACAACCTCTGGAGGCTTTGGCTTACTCACAATGTCGGGGTGGCTGTCCGCGATGTCCTTCACTATTTCCTCAGCCTTGGTGACGTTCGACCAAGTGGCGGTTAGTCCTAGTCGGATTCTGACTCTGAGCTCCATATCGGAGCTGTGACTGAAGTTTGCCACTGCGTCCTTGGTCAGAAGCTTGTTCGGGATGGTCAGCAGAACTCCGTCTGTAGACCTCACTCTCGTGGTTCTTAGTCCGATGTAAGTCACATCGCCCCACTTCGAGTAGGTACCTCCCAGGTTCTTGGGGAGTAGAATCCTCTCACCCTCTCTGAAGGGCCTGTCAATTATGATGAATACTCCGGCGATAACATTCTCCACGGTATCTTGGGCAGCGAAGGCAACTGCTAATCCTATGAATCCCAGACCGACAACTAAGCCGGTAACGTTGATCCCGAACTCGTCTGCAGCAGTCAGGATTACCAAGGCCCAAAGTGCGACCCCAGCGATCCTGAATAGGAAGTTCTCTAGGCCCTCATCGAAGTCAACATTGTCAAGCAACTTCCTCAAGTAAGCTTTGATGATCCCGATTAGGGGAACTCCGATTACGAGAATCAGTAACCCCGAAGCCGGTCCGGCGGACAGTGAGTCAGAAACGCAGGAGAAGCTAGGCTCCAATTCGTTAGGAAAGTTTTCGAGACATCCAGACATGAGATTCGCTACAGAAGGAGGCACAATAGGTTACCTATTATTTCTCGAAACCATTTAGCGTTGCTTCAGACTAAGGACAGTTCGGGCTCAACTCGACATCTAGCTATTGACTCAACAGCATCCATCGCAAGTACAACTAGGCCCGCAGGGGGCGCAGTCACAGCAGTCACAAGGCATGACCTTGTGATGACAGATTATTATTTAGCAGTACCTGAATTAATATCTCAAAAAAATATGATTTTTGATTCTCCGAGCACTACCAATTATTCACAAGATCCGGAAGTATCTCGCCTGCCTTTCCTATGTGCACCTCGTCAAAATCCCTGCCATTGAGGGGGAGCTCAAAGTTTACCAGGATGGTGTGAGCACCATGCGAGTTCGCTAGATTCACCAATCCTGCAGCAGGGTAGACGTGTCCAGAGCTACCTATCGTGATGAACACGTCACATTCCTCGACCTTTCCCTGAATGAAGTCCATCCCCATGGGCATCTCGCCGAACCAGACGATATCCGGCCTCATCCGCGAAGCTACCGTACAGCAATTACAGAGAACGAAATCATCCCCCAGGTCCCGCTCGTCCATTCTAACTTCACTGAGACCTGTTTCCTGACATCGGAGTGATCGTAGGCTCCCGTGCATGTGTATCGCGGAACCACTCCCCCCCCTCTCGTGGAGGTCATCCACATTCTGAGTAATTAGGACGAGAGATCCGACCCTCGACTCCAGATCTGCCAATGCAAAGTGTGCAGGATTGGGCTCAACTGTCAGTAATTGATTCCTCCTTGCCTGGTAGAATCTCCAAACCAAGGCAGGGTCCCTAGTCCATGCTTCTGGCGTGGCAACGTCCTCGATACGGTGGCTTTCCCACAATCCATTGTTGTCTCTGAATGTCCTGACTCCTGACTCAGCGCTGATTCCAGCTCCAGTCAGCACCACGACTTTCTTTCCCCTCAGAATCATGTCAACACATCTCGCCCCGTGTATGGCCTATGTGAAAACTCGGGTTCCGAACATTTGGAAGAGCGGATGTCACGCTAGGAAGGCTGAGAAGCTCATGACGCTAACAGCAATGCCAGCGTATGATCCAATCATCAGGGTCAGTATCATTCTAATCATAAGCTGTTCATGGACGTATGTGTTATCAAGGCGTGTTTCTGGTGATTGGCGTGTTGGAAACACGTCTTGATAACCCCTCTGTTGATCGGATTTTTTATGTTAAGAGAAACATTGGATATCTGGTGGTCCCTTCAGGGATTGCTAGCCGGAATACTGGCGTGATTACCACGTCACGACTTGCGAATGAGAAATGTGGCACGCCCTCAGACTTACTTCGCAAACTAGATGATACGAAAATCAGGGGGAGGGGCAACTCTCCCTCTGACTGAAATCTTCCGTAAATCACGGGCAACCTCTACATGCCAGAGGTCAATCTGTAGAGGCAGGCATGGAAGAGTGATGCAGCTGGATCCTGATATTGGCATTTTCATCCTTGATATAACCAAATGTATACTCCACCTTTACCTCCTTTCCTTCTTCATCAGTGAAGAAATAGTTGCCCATCGCAAATGCTCTATGGCCATCGATAATCACTTTGTGATTTTCAAATCTCACCTCTTTCCACCCCTTTATGGCAAAGCCTTCGTCCTCCGGACAAGCGTTGTTCGAAGCAACGAAGTACGATAAGGCGGATTCAAATGTAGGACGGAACTGATCAATTGCAGCCAAGGTAGGTTTGAACATGACTGGCCCAATTTGGTATCCGTACATCGTATCGATGTGATTCGCGGCCACCCCAACATAGTCTTCCCCGTCAGCGTGAGCCTTAGAGATCGCAACAATGCCATCGCCCCATTCTTTCTGTGCCCTTCCGATATCCTCTATGCTAACCATTGCAAATGCAACTCCGATTGGTTGCTATATTGACATTATGTCGTCCTTTCTTCTAATCTAGGAAGGCACCAACAGATTTCCGGGTAATCTTTCAAGTCTAGCACCATCCCCTGTCAATTCCATGCTCCTACCGGGAATCCACTGGCATTGGCTGCGTGTCTGCCTCATCTGGGCCTTGTTCATGTGGCTCTTGTACTACGTTCTCATGAAGAAATTGATTGAAGAAGATAACATTACAATCGGTGAAGAAGAGTGACTATTTCTTACTCCGGAGGAGGGGGAATACGGCGGGAACCCTCTCCCTGTATTCCCGGTATGCGGGATCCTCGCCCCATCTGGCTAGTGCCCTCCTGTCAAGTATTGGTATTCCGCTGACCTTGGTCAGTAGTAGGTAGACGAAAACAGGGGATACCCACGCGACCCGCTCGAGCCCCTCTAAGCAAGCCACTCCGAAGACCGCAATTCCCGCCCATAGCAGAGTCTCCCCGAGATAGTTCGGGTGCCTGCAGCGTGACCAGAGGCCCAGATCTATCCACTTCCCCTCATTCTCAGGATTAGAGTTGAACCTTGTCTTCTGCGAGTCTGCTATCACCTCGATCCCGAAACCGAGAATCCACATTCCGAGACCGATCCCATCCCAGACTCCCAGTGGTGGCGAGGGGCCAGATTGACTATTGATCACGATAACAACATTGGCGGTCAGGAAGATCCAGAGGCCCTGCAGGGTCCAAGGGACCAGGAATCTCACTGGGGATGTTTTCAGATCGTCAAACCGACCATCCTTGCCCTTGTGGTGGATCCTGAGGAAAAGAAAACCTGAGAGACGGACGGACCAGATGGCCACGAGAGCACTGATTAGCAATTCCCTGGATCCAATCTCCTCGACATCCGACCCCGCCCACAGGCTGAAAGAGACAACTGCGAGATATGTCATCCCGCCGGTCAGGTCGTAGAACCTCTCGGTCTGGCCGATCGAGGCGGGGATCCAGGCCAACCATTGGACTCCGAAGACGATGATCGCACACCATGCGACTGCGGGTAGCCCTCTGAAGATGACCGAATTGGCATCGACCGCACTCAGCACCAAGCCGACGATTAGCAGAACCGCGACAAGCACTATGCTGGTCAGCCTGTAATCTTCTCTGGTAGTGGCCATATTGGTGGCAGGGTAGATCGACAAATAAGATGATGTAATCTGCGGATTGAGTTAGTCAGTGTGAAATAGGATGTCCATGCCTAACAGCCCGTGACTGGAGATATGCAGTTTGCTGTAGGGGTGATTGGGGTGGGCAACATGGGCGCCGCTCTGGTGCGTGGCATTATCGATAGGGGGACGGTTCCCGCAAAGTCGGTCATGGTGTGCGATTTAGATCGGAATCTAGTGGGCCGCCTCTGCGACGATCTTGGAGTGGTGGACGGCACCGATGCCACTCACGTCGCGGCACACGCTGACCTGATCGTCCTAGCGTCCAAGCCCCAAAATTTGCCTTCCCTGCTGTTGGAGATTTCTCCCTCGATTAATGCCAATCAGACCATCATGAGCATCGCAGCAGGCGTGACTACCCTGTCGATCGAGGAGAGCCTCGGTGGCCAACCCTCCGTGATTCGGGTAATGCCGAACCTGCCGGCTCTGGTCGGAGAGGGAATTAGCGTAATCTGCGGAGGCTCACATGCGACGGAGCCGGACTTCGAGAGGGTGGAAGCGGTACTGAGTTCAGTTGGGGTCTGCCTTAAGGCGCCAGAGGAGATGATGGACCCTGTCACAGCACTAAGCGGAACCGGTCCGGCATACGTATTCCACACGATGGAGGCGATGATTCAGAGTGGGACAGATATGGGGATGCCATCAGAGATGGCCGAACGACTGGTCTTGCATACCGTCCTCGGCGCTGCCATCCTAGCCATGGAATCCGACCTTGATCCAACCTCGCTGCGCGAGGCGGTTACATCCCGAGGCGGTACCACCGATGCCGCGATCTCTCATCTGGAGGAAAACGGTTACTCCCGACTAGTCGTTGAAGCGATTCTCGCTGCTATGGGTCGCTCAGAGGAACTCGGAAGGGGGAGCTGATAAACTACTCATTACATCATTTTGTAGGAAAATCTGCGGATACGTAATAACTCGGTTTTCATAGCATTGTCTGTGGAGGGGCCAATCGGAATCTCGATGATGCTGATGGGGGCCTACCTCTTCTGGGAGCCCAGCTATGGAAGGGCTCCGGAGCGTACAGGCAAAGCCGCCCCCAAGAAGTCTGGTGTGTCCAGCGATGTCGGGTCCGCAATAATGGCATCAGTGAGGCCAAACCTCGTTCCCAGGAAGGGACTCAGGATTTACAGGGCATTCGGAGTGGTGGGTGCTCTGTTGGGCCTGGTCGTAGGAACGGAATTCGCTATCCCGGCACTTGACTCTTCGGGCCTCTTTGCCTCGGGCTCACTCTCTCCAGATATGGTGAAAATAATATGCGTAGTTTTGGGTTTGTTTTTCGGCTACACACTACCTAAGGTCGCCGAGAACTACATCGTTGTCGGTGGCCCTCCCATCGCGATCGTCCTAGGCTACGAGTACCTGGTCTACGAGAGGGGGATAGACCTGCAGGAAGTCCTCTCAGAGGTGCCAGTGATTTCGGAGCTCTCCCATCCCGCGCTCTCCAGCCTCCTTCTCGTCTCCACCACCTTCCTGACACTTACCTTCAGGTTGTACCTCAGGCAGGTCGTCCCCATCTTCATGTCGGGCCTGCTCTCTGGAGGTCTGATTGGCAACGGGGGGAAGGTCCTCCATTCCATGTCCCTCCCCGAGTCACCTATGGAGATAGAGGTGATTTTCTCTTCGATACTGGCTCTATGCAGCATTTTCCTGCAGATTTACGCCAAGTTCTACAGGAGGGGCAGGAGCATCAAGAAGGAGCGTTCCCAGGCACGCGAGAAGAGGATGAGTCGGGGCAAGAAGACCGGCGACGTCATCATCCTGAGGTGCCCCTCCTGCTCTGAGGAGGCCCCACACAAGGTCGTGAACAGGAAGGAGGGGGCCCAGGGATTCGAGGTCATGGTTAACTGCAGGGGCCTGAACCAGTTCGACGAGGTGTGCAACTTCCACCACACTGTAATCGAGGTCAGATCCTGATGGTCTCGATAACCTTGGAGGGCGAAATCGAACTATCGCTGCTTGGCCCTCTTTCTGGCCGCCTTCCGCCTTCGGAGCTTCTTCTTTCGCCACTTCCATCGCTGCTTCCCCTGCTTCTTCCAAGCACGGGAACCTCTCTTCATTAGCGAATCATCCTCC
>MDSX01011757.1_pt1 | contig 12851 bp, 10 predicted proteins | sample 811141 | NCBI WGS metagenome assembly MDSX01 (sample SAMN05326642, study PRJNA326480) | marine metagenome | isolation source: seawater | place: Atlantic Ocean: South East | collected 2010
CCTTTAGCACCTCCATCAATAGAAGTGTCTTGTGCTTGAGCTCCATTTTCTCCATCCTGTGCAGCATAATCTTTTAGAGATTTACCATCATCTGATATTCTATCTTCTAAAGTTTCTATTTTTAATTTTAATTGTTTTGCTTCTTCACCTGATGCAGCTTTTAATACTATTTGTGCAGCTTGTATTTTAGCAGAATTCTTTTTAAGGTTACTATATAATTTAAGTGGTTCACTAGTTGCTAAGTCTTTCATTCTAGCTTCGATCGCATCAACCGTATCTTTTAATGCTTGATTTTTAGCTTTATTAGCTGCATCTAAAGTTTCTGCTCTTTTCTTATCTTTACCATCATCATTTGATGCTTGCTTCTTTTTTGCAAAATCAACATTATTAATAGATTGCTGTACTAGGGCCTTTTGATATTTTTTTAAATTATTTTTTAATTTAGTAAATTTTATAGGATTACTTGCAAATGCTTTAATGTTTGTTAACATGTCACCTAAACCTTCATCTATATTATGGAAAGACGGGTGCTCAACTAATTCTTCTAATAAAGATTCATATTCGTTAAAGCCTGTATGTATATCTAAACCTTCTTTAATATTATCTGATAGTTCTGATAATCTTGTTAAAATTGAATCTACATCTTTTAGTACTTCTGTTCTTAAAGTTTCTCCGGAAACGTCATGTGTAGTAGTTGCGTCAAGCGATACTGACGTGTTTGTAGTTGGAGCAACGGGTGTTGCACTAGTGTTATCTGAAGCTGCGTTTGTAGCGAAATCTTCGAATAACATTATCTTTTTAGTTAATTTCATCGTTGTTGTATTTTTTTAAAACTTAATATTAGATTATACTTTATATATCTCTTCAATTTTGTAAAGTTTCTACCAAAAAAAAAGACCCTCAATTTGAGGGCCTTTTAATATTTAAAATTCTAATTTAAACTATAGATTATAGTGTGAATGCCGCGGCATCTAAAGAGAACTTCTGATATTGCTCAGCAGTATGGAAACCAGCTTCAACTAAAGCATATCTTGATTTCACAGCTACTTTAGGAGCCATAGTTCCTTCAGCGATCGCTTGTACTGATTCAGCCATTAAGTAAGGCATGAATACTAGACCAGGACCGTTTCCGTCACCTTTTCTACCAACTAAGATTTCAGCTTCAGCAAAACTTAAGTTAGGGTCAGTGTATACGTTGATACCTGCAACCGAACCTACTGGGAAAATAGCACCTGCAACTTGGTTGAAAGTGTTAGCCATTGGGTTTGGTACAAATCCTGCAACACCTTGTAATGCAGATGCAACTTTACCACCTACGACAGCGAAGTTACCAGCACCTCTTCTTCCGTTAATTGCGATAATGTTAGCAGCAGCTAAAATGTTTGTTAAGATTCTTCTGTGAGCATCACCTCTAGTTTCACCAGCATCAAGCGATAAATCAAGAGCATTAACACCGAATAAATCCGATTTAGCTATTTCTCTCATTTTACCTAAAATGTGTTGGTTGATTGACTGAGTTAATTCGTTAGTTAATACTGACTCAACTTGAGCAACAGCATCTACACCGAATTGTTTAAGATCTTGAATTTGCTCTCTTGTTACGGCAGCAGCAACTTGGAAAGTTTCAGCAGCAACGCTTTTAGAGAATAAAGATAGACCCATTACTTTGTCAGCAGTCTTTTCACCAGCGTCTCTAGTGAAAGGCTTTCTGTAAAGAACAGCATCATCTGCATCTAAAACATCAGTACCTCCTGAGAATCCAGGAATATGATCTTCTAATGCAGCGACTAATTCGATTTTAGTTTCACCAGTAAATAAATCAGCAATAGTTTGAGCTGCTGTTAATTCTGTACCTACTGCGTAGATTTTTAAACCGTCGATTCTTGAAGTACCTACTTCTACTTCTTTAGTAGCATCTGCTGGAGTACCGTCAGTCTTAACGTAAGTTGGAGCCTGAGCGTTATCTAATCTACCACCTTGGTAAGTAAAGTCTAAGTAAGACAATAATCCCATTGGTCCAGCCATTGGTACTACTGGTACTAAGTCTAAACCGATAGTTTGAGCAGCAACTTGCATTGCTAAAGGTAATAAAGTTGGAGCTTTGTCTCCAGAACCGTTATCACCTACATTTGCACCGTTTCCAACTTGTGAAGGAAAAGTTACTGCACCCATACCTGAAAGGTTCATTGGGCCAGGGTTGTTAGATAAAGACATGATGTTTGCGTCTTCATATAGTTTGTGGTTGTGACAGTAAGTCGACATCCACGCTAATTTTTCTGATTCATTAATACCAGTTGCCTCTTCAATGATTGGCGCCCAAGTATTTCTGATCTCAGCTTCGTTTAATAAATTTGCCATTTTTTAATGATCGTTTTTTTAGTTTGTTGTTTAGTTAAAAACTCGACATACTTGGGTTTTCTGCTTCTGTCACCCTATCGTCGATTAATTTATATATCTTTATATTATTTGTTAAATCTCTTTTTAAGTTCGTTTGCGTAACTAGACACATCGTATAGTGTTTCTTGCTTTTCAACAACGTCCTTAGATTCTTTTACCATTTCTACTTTTTCCATTTTAACAGGAGCTTCTCTTAAATCTCTAGTTTGCCAGAAATTTGCAACTTGATACTCTGTGTTTAATGTTTTGTATTTGGATTGAGCTGTTATCTGATTTTGTTTAGCTTCAGATAGGTTAGCCCATGTTTCTGCGTATTCAGATGGCATAAGAGCAATGAATGTTGGTTGTGCACCTAGATTTTCAACTATTAATTGAGATTCGTTAATTCTAGATAAGATTTCTCTCTCTGTCATAAATCCTCTTTTTGCAACATGTTGTCTAACATTACTTTTAGCATCTTCATTTAATGCGTTATATGCTTCTCTTGTTTTAGATGAAACTACTTTAAAGAATGAAGGACTTTCATTTTCTTTAATTTGTGCATTTTCAACTAATTTATCTAATTTTGAAGAGATTTCGTTTTTGTAAGATTCTAATGGATCATGTGCTCCTTCTTCGCCTTCAGCTTCTTCTTCACCTTCACCTGCATCGGCTTCTTTAGTTTCACCTTCTGCTCCAACTTCAGTTACGTCTTCTGCGTCTGCTGCATCCTCGTCACCTTCTTTAGCAACTACTTCGCCTTCAACATCGCCTTCTACTGAATTATCTCCAGCTTCGACTTCTTCTCCGTCGATTTCTTCAACATCTTTACCTTCACCTGCATCAGATACGTCACCTTCTACTGAATTATCTCCAGCTTCGACTTTTTCGTCTTCTATTTCTTCAACGTCTTTTGCACCTTCGCCTGATTCAGCAACCTTTAGTACCTCTTCAGATTCTTCAGTTCCTTGTTCGTCTTCTTCTTCAGAATAACTTTCGTCTTGAGATTTAGTTTCACCTTCTGCTCCAACTTCAGTTACGTCTTCTGCATCTTCTGCATCTTCGTCACCTTCTTTAGCGACTTCTTCGCCTTTAACGTCACCTTCTTCTTCATTATCTGTAATTTCTTCAGCTGATTCTACATCTTCTTCTTCGATGCCTGGATTTTCAGCTTCATCTTCTTCAGTAACAACTGATTCGTTAATAGACTCTGCGATATAATCAGCATACTCAGAAACTGATTGTAAATTTTCTTTTAAGTATTCTACATAACCTACTAGAGTTTCGTGTGTCGTTGCACCTTCATTGTGTGCTTCTGCTAAATAATTAGAGAAATCTTTAACTTTAGATACTGCTTCTGCCAGGTGTTCTGTGTATTGAATACCCTGATCTAGTTTCTCAGCAATGCTTTCTGAATAAGAAATAGATTGATCTGTTTTTTCAGCTACGTGTTCGCTATATTGAATAGATTCATCTAATTTTTCTGCTATATAACCAACATAATCTGATAGTTTGTTAACACTTTCTACGATATGATCGTTGTGAGAAGTTAAATTCTCAACTGTTGTATCTTCACTAGAAGTTTCTTCTTTAGCTGCGATACCTTCTTTAATAGACTTGATTTCGTTCGCTAAATACTCTGAGTACTTGTTGAAGTCGTCAGCCTTTACAAATTCTGCCATGTTTTTATTTTCTTTTATTTGTGTTTTGTTAATTTCTAATTCGTTTGTAGCTTGACCTTCAGTATTCATTTCATAAATCCATAAACCAGAATTATTATCGAAACCATAAGATTCGTTAACTCTTTTTAATTCTGCATTTTCAAATCCAGGATCTGCAACCAGATCATAAGTAAATAATTGTTTAATTTTTACCTTACCGTTAGATTCAACTGCACCAGCAGCTCTTGATGAAATCTGCAAAGGAATACCTGCATCTACAAGTGCCTTTGCTTGACGACCAGCGTCCGTATCTAATAATCTAATTTTACCTCTTACTTCCTTTGAGTCTTTATCATAAGTAAGTTCTTCGATAATGTGAGATACGTTTTTAAGTGATGTGTCGAATGAAGTTGGATGATCTAATTCACCCAAAAGTTTAGAAGCCTCTATTTTCTGCTGAAGAGCCTCTATTTGAGGAACGTATTCAGACTCGGTATAGATACGATTGTTTCTATTTTTTTGGTCAATTTGACCGAAAACACCTTCTAAAATGTACGCTTTCTCTTCATTCTGGACTGAACTAAGAGCAGATGACGACATCTCGACGATTAATAAATCGTTTGTATTTTTCATATTGATAGTTTTTCTATTTTTAATATATATCCTATTTTATTATTGAAATATCTTATTACAAATCTGCAAGCGGATCATCACCACCTTCTTCAGCCTCTTCTTCTTCTTTTTCAGCGTCCTTTAAAGCTTGTGCAGCTTCAGCTTCAGTGTCTAAATAGTAGCCAACTAAAATATCCATTTCTCCTTCTGCAAACGCAGCTTCTCCATATTCTTTATAGAAATAATCCTTGAATCCATCTTCAGTTTTTGATGATGTAATTGCTCCTAAGATTTCTGCAGCTTTAATTTCTGGACCTGAATCTAATTTTTGATCGTCTATATAGACTTTAGATTCTTCACCAGCTGATAAAGCTTCTTCCGAAATAAAGTCTTCAAATGTTTTAAAAATTTTCATAATCTATATATTATTGTTTTGTTCTGATATTACATTGCGAATGGATCTTCAGGCTCTGGAGCTTCAGCATCATCTTTTGCTTGTTTAGATTTAGCAGCATTATTTGCTCTAATTTCATCATCAGTAAGTTTAAGATATTTCTTAACTAAGTACTCTTGATCGAAGTAATATTCTTCTTCCATTGTTTCTTGATTAGTAGTCATTAAACTGTCTCTCATTGATCCAATAAAGTCTAATCTACGTTCCATGATTTCCATTGTTTTTAATTCAGCGAATACGTTTTCTTCGTTGAACCTTAATGCAACCTGTGTTTTAAATTGAGGATCATTTGTAAATTCAGGATATTTTAAACACATTTGAATGTATAATGGTTTAACCATAATTTCCTGAAATACAGATCTTAAACGCTTGATAAATTTACCAAACTTGATCTCATCTCTAATCATACCATCTGCAGCCAAGTTAAAATCTCCACCTCCATCTTCATATAAGAATCTTGAATAAGGAATTTTAGAAACGTGTTTTAATTTATCTGAGAAGTATTTAAGTGCTTCTGTATCTGAAAGATCTGGTCCTTCACCGCCTAGTGTTTCAATTTCTGGCGTTTCTCCATCTTTAGAAGGTAACCAATATTCTTTACTAAACTGTAGCATTGGTTTACCATCTGTCGCTAATGTTGCTGATTCCCAATCAAAATCTACCGTCTCTTTATATGAATTCATTAATTGAGCAAGCGATTGTTTAGCCCTTGTTTTAGATTTACCACCGACTGGAATAATAAACTTCATTCTAAACGAAGCATTGGTCACTGCCCAGATTACTCTGGTGTGTTCCATAATTCTAAGTAAATTAAACGATCTAGTTAATCTTTCAATATATGAAACTCTAGATGCTGTTGTTATTGATGAATAAGATAAGTATATTACTTGTGAATCGTATAATTTTCTTTCTTTAACTGGATCATCTTTATATTGTACCCAAACTTTCTTACCATCTTCGTGATTATATCCTGGTATTAATGTAACAGGATCAAGTTCTTTAAATCCTATTACTTCCTTTTGGTCTGGGGAATAAATTATTTCGAAGGTTAAATAACCATCTATTAAAAATTTTCTAAAATAGTACCATGCAGATTGATCGGAATTAAATCCAAAATAATGATATATTTGTCTAAAATATTTATTAAGATCTTTTTCAACATCTGAAGAAACGTCTAGTCCTAATATTTCAGGTTGACAGAAAAAATTCTTATCGTCATATACTACAGTTTCATCACATAAAATATCAAGAATGTCTTCTACTTCATCATTTAAAGAAAAACTTCTTAATTCATCTCTTTTTGCTTGATAATCTTGATCAAAAAATGGAATATTTTTCTTAAGATTAGTATCTGTCATAGACATTGCAGCAAATGCTCCATAAATGTCATCGTTATCAACACCATATGGATTCATTTGACCATATCCGATCTCTGCTTCCATTGGTCCAATCGCCTGAGATTGTCTAAGTACTAAATCATCATAGCGCATACCAAAACTTGATAGCGTTTTCAATGAGTTTGAAAGGCTAAACGGGTTTGAACTATTACTTAACGGTCCGTTTCTGTCGGTGAATCCTGCCATATTGTTTTATTATTATGTTCTTTTTTATATATCTTATTTTTTAAGGTGGTTTCTAAAGGCATATTTTATCTTACCTATAGTTGTTCCATTCAAATCAATAAAATCACAAAGAACTATTTCTGCCCAATGTTCATAAGACACTATTTTTTGATTTTTTTTAAGTTGAGGTATGTATTGTCTAATTGCAAAATCTAATCCAAATCTCTCTAAATATTTTTTAGCACCTTCGTATGTGAATTTTATTTGCCCTTGTTTTTTAGCGTTATTACTGCTCTTACCTTTAATTTGTGATTTTATTTCACCTTCCATTGTGTCATAGATCATGTCTAACATGTTTTCTTTGATTGCAACTGGAAGTAAATTTAAATTAATTCCTAAATCATTACCCGCTTCAGTTGGATCCAATGCAAGTACTACTGGATTAGAATCCCACCAAGGTAATTTTTCTATATGCTTAGGTTTATCATACCTAAATACATGTATCATACCCGTTTTAAATGGTCGTATATGATTTGAAACTGAATTTTCTCTAATAGATTTAGAAGATGTAAAAAACCAATCTTCAGCCTTTTTTCTAGCGCGTAGTTTTCCACCAGCTTCCTTAGATAATTTCTTTATGTCTTTTTTAATTTGACCCATTACTTAAGTGTCTTTTCTGTTAAAACAACAAATCTCCAACCTCTATTTTCTGCCCAAGCTTTAGCATATGCATACTTATCTCGATTTTTAATAAATTGTTCAGCTAAAAATTTATATGATTTTAGTGCCTTTTGACTTCTTTTTTTAGGAGGCTGTGGTTTTTTAATTTGTGCCTCTGGTTTTACTTCTATTAAAAATTCTTCAAATCCTTCATCCGTTTTTGTTTTCATATAGAAATCAGGATAATATTTATGTTCCCTTTTATCAGCTGACCATATATATTTAATTTCTACTGGCTCGCTGGACCATTTTACAACACTATCTTTAGTGTCACACATTATCATAAACTTACGTTCCCACGAGGATCTGTATATGATTGGAGATGGACCAATATATTTATCAGGATTTGTTGGGTTAAAATATCCTTGAATAAATCCTGAATTTCCTGTGGGTTTTAAGTTTTTTATTGACATTTAAATATTGAACATGCCACCTCCATCATCACCACCCTTTCCTGTAGTAATTCTATCGATAGACATAGTGTTTTTATATTTTTGAGGGTGAATTTTATTCCAACCTTTAGCATATCCTCTTTTTGCTATTTCTGTAAAATACGCAAATGCATTAGTATATTTAGGATTAAAATTACGCCAATATTTTAATAAATCTAATAAAGCAAATTGTAAACAATCATTTCTATCGTCTTCACTTACATATGTTAATTTTCTAATTGTTCTTTCAGCTAAAAGAACTAGCATTTTTTCTGCTGTTGGTGTTAGTTTGTCGTCTTGCTTAGATTCTACAATCGCATTGTATAAATCTTTATTATTTAAATAGTTCTTTTTTCTGGGCACGTTATGTAGTTTTATTTATAGTTATACAAAAAAAAGCCCGTTTGTTTCCAAACGAGCTCTAGTTTAAAGTTTGTTGTTGGTACTATTATTAATAATTACCAAAAAATATTTATATTCCTGTACCCGCAGCCAATTCTATTCTAAATTTTTCAATTCTAAGAGGCTCGTCATTTACAAAAACAGTTAATGTGTCATCTTTTCCAGCTGCTGCGTATTCTACTGCATCTACTTTAATTGCATCACCTTCTTTTAAACCTTCTGCTGCTCTAGAAATAGTAGCATCTAAATACCCGTCAGAAAGTCCAAGTGAACTTTCATTATTTAAATCTTCAATTTCTTCAGAAATTCTTTTAATTTCAGTACTAAGCAAATTATCAGCTGCTTTAATATCTGGTAAATTTCTATCGGCTTCAGCTAAACGACCCTTTTGATCCTTTAAGAAAAATATCATTTCTTGCATTAATGATAGTTTTTTTGTTTTTTCTTCTCTTCTGATTTTGAAAGATTCTAATATATCTTCTACCATGAATGTAATATCTTCTCCTGTTTTTTCAGCAACATATTCTATAGCTTCATCTGCTAATAGTTTTTTAAACGCTGAAATTCTAGTAGATTCGTTTAAATCAAATACAAATGTATTATTACCAGATCTCATTGCCACAGAAACAATATTGTTATCTCTAGTTTCAGTAACGAAATCTAGTGTTTTATATAATTTCGAGTTTAATGCAGCTAATTCAAATAAATTAAATACAGGTTTGTCTTCATATCTAATATAACCTGAACTAAAAACGTTTTCCGATAAAGGTAAACCTTGGCTAATTAACATTTCAATATCGTTAGCAAAATATTTATTTTCTTTAATATTGTATGTGAATTTTATAGCTATTGAAGATTTTTTAATTTTATCTAATTCAGATTCCAATAAAGTTAATTCTTCTTCAACTGTAGATACTGTGAATTTAGTTTTTGAATTAAGTGAAACTGTTTTTTTAGATTCTTTTAAGAATTTAATTTTACCTTCTAATTCAACAAGATTATTAAAAGATTCTAATGCAGCATCTTCTACTTTGAATACTTTGGTTTTATTATTGTAATCGTAATAAAAAGAAATTGAGTTTTCTTCAAATGTAAACATGTTTGTAGCTTCAACAAGCGAGTTAAATGTAGGATTAACTTCTTTAGTTAATTCTATGTTTTCTCCTGTCATTTTAAAGTTATGTCCAGCAACACTAAATATTGTAGTGCCTTGATCTTCAAGTACTGGAGATAAAATTGCTTTATTTAATTTTCCCATTTTTTTGGTCTTTGATTTTAATTATATATCTTTATTTTATTGATCGAATGGCAACTCTGTACCATCTACGTCGTATTTGTCACCTAGTAAAGAATTGTTATTTGGACTTTCTAGATCTTTAAATCCTTTTTTGTTTAATCCACTATTACCTATAGTAAACATTCTATTAGACTGTTTTTTTCTTCGACTAACTCTTTTTAATTGTGTTTCAGTAGTTAATTCATTACCCAAATTCAATGCTGAACAGTCAATGTCTGTTGCTACTAAAGTCCATTTATTTCCGTCAGAAGTCCATTTTGAATTTGTATCACAATCATAATATACAAACGGAGGTACAGTTGGATCTAAAAATCCGTTAGGATCTCCATAATTACCTGTAATACCATCTGCGTGTGATGTTCTTGTAAATTTCTGGTAAATATCTTCTTCAAAATCAAATGCAGGTATAAATGAATTTATTTCTAAACTAAACGTTACTTTATGATTTTCTTTATCGTCGAATGAATACTCTACTGGTCGTTCTTGTGTATAATCGTCAGGCATCATGTATTCTGAGCTAATTCTATAAGTACCATCTTCTAAGTGACCTGCATCGACATGATAGAAATTAGCTTTATACATTTTTTTGACAATGGCTTCTGTTACTTTAAACAAATCTAATTGACTAGAAACTAAAATTTCAACATCAACGCCAAGTACTACTGGAATCATTTCAAATTCTGCAACAAAACCTTCCATTAAGCCTTGTTCATTTATCATAGAATAATTACCAAGATTTCTTTTGTTAATTAGTTTTGAAGGATCAACATTAAATGAAGTTAGGTTTACAATACCTCTTGGTACTTTGTCGTAATTGCCATCGGCGAATTGACCGTCAGGGTCACAACCGGGTCCATTTACATTTGAAAATAAGAAACTATCTTTCATAAAATTCTCATCTCCAGTAACTGAATAAAAGAAGGGTACATCAACTATTGATCTTTCATCATTAGAAATTTGTCTCCAAAAACTAAGTTTACTATTCAAGTCTGCAAGTAATCCAACAACAAGATGTCGAATAACTGAATCATCTTTATTAAATTTTAAATTGTATGTCGCCATTAGTTATATATCATTTAAAATATTCACAATCAGGATCGTTCCATGGGGAGCTTTTAAGTAATAAATCCAAATTTAGATTGTGTCCAGTATTATAGTTAAATCCTCTTAAAGTTTTTAAATTTATATTAGTGTATTTATTTAAAGAGATCATGTTGTGTGATCTTCCGATAGACTGATAATAATCTTCATATTTAAAATCACGACCTATTACGTTATTTCCGAGAATACATCTGACATTAGGTATTTTATACGCATCAGAAGCAATTAAACCATGCAAGGAAGACGAGATAATGTTTTTACATGATAATAGCTCGTCAATAAAATGATAAACACCTGATGTGATGTTTATGATTTTAACACCAGCGTTTTCTAATTTTTCTAATAATTTTAAAATTTCAGGATCATTAAAATCGGCATAGTGCGGAATTATACCAAACTCATGAGACTTTTCTATAACATTGATTGGGTTGTATATTTTTGGAAATAGCAGTGCAGGATCTCCATATACTTCTGGTACCTTTATTCCTTTAGAAATTAATTTATTTCTTGTCAAAGGTCCTCTAACTGCATATATTTTTTTAGGATTTTCTCCTATTGATCTACCATCGATAATTCCACTTCCCCATACTATATCGTTTGGTTTAGTAAATTTCATAATACTACCAATCGCTAAAATCTTTCCATCTTTAAAGACTTGCTTAGCTTTAGGATCAAACCAAAAGACATGTTCAGGTTTTATCTTATTGCTTTTTGAAAAGTATTTAATAACATGATATGATATGATATCTCCCCAATTTTTACTAGGATCTATTTGAATAAATTTAGAATCTTTATTATATTGATATTTCATATATCTTGTTATTCAATGTTTTCTATTGTAAATTTAGAAAAGCCGTTTTCTCTATAAATCTGTATCTTTTTATCGAAGATTTCATGAGGTAAAACTGAATGATTAATCACAAAAGTATTTATTTTATTTTCTTTAATGACTTGATTTAGTATTTTAAGAATATTGTATACACCGTCGTGGTCAACTGAAGATAATAATTCATCTAAGAATAATAAGTTTAATTGTGGGAATCTTAATTTTAATATTTTAATGATTGCAATAATAATAATAAAGTCTGCCTTTTTTCTTTCACCAGTTGATAAAGTCATTGGATTAATTTCTTCACCTAAGTGATTGATAATACAATTAAATTTCTCATCAAATCTTATATGAAATTGCAAGTGCATGGTTTGAGCCATAGCCGCGATATTAGTATTAAGCCCTGGTAAAATAGTTTTAACAGCTAAGTTCTTAACACCATCTTCTCCTAAAATCTGCTCTACAGTTTCCATAAAATTATAGTTAGCATTTAATTCGCCAACATTTTTAGATTTTTCTGCTTCTTTATCTTCAAACTCTTGAATTAAATTTCGCATATGATCAAAGTCAGAACCAGCTGGAGTATCTTTTATTTTAAGTAATTCAGATTTTAATTGTCCCATAACTACTTTGTTATCTCTAATTTGACCTTCTAATTCTAGCTTAGATTCTCTGGCGCCAGTTACTTTTTCTGATATAATATCCATCTCTACTTTAAGAGATTTAATACTGTCCATGTTAGTTTTAATATTTTCTTCAAATTCACACTTTTGATTATCGTGCCATTTTGTATCTAATTTGGTTTCACATGTTGGGCAATGGCCACTTTCATATAAAGACAATTTCTTTTTTAAATAATCTATTTCTCTTTTAATATCTTTAGCATCAGAATGTTTATCATTATATTGTGAATTGAACTTATGCATTTCACCTTCTTTTGATTTTCTAGTATCGTCTAAATTTGTTACGACATCTTTTAATGAAAGCAATTGAGATTTTAATTCTTCTATTTTAGATTCATTAGCGCTCGCAGATTCAACAAGTAATGTATTTAATTTACCCTTAACTGAACCGATAGAATCTATGATTTGTTTTAATTCTGCATCATATGAATCTATGTCGTATTTAATATCTCTCCTTTCGTCTTTGATTTGTTTTTGCATATCATTAAGAATAGAAAAACCAAACATCTTATCTATAATTTGTTTCTTATCTTGATTAGACATCGTTAAAAATGATTTAAAATCATTTACTGATAAAATAATTATGTTTTTAAATACATGATATGGAATACCAAATACCTCTTCTTCTAAATAGTCTTGTACAGATTTTTTACCTGCTTTATCGAATTCAACTCCATTTAATTTAACACTAAATTTATTTGGCATTAAACCTCTTTCTATTTC
>MDSX01088094.1_pt1 | contig 12843 bp, 8 predicted proteins | sample 811141 | NCBI WGS metagenome assembly MDSX01 (sample SAMN05326642, study PRJNA326480) | marine metagenome | isolation source: seawater | place: Atlantic Ocean: South East | collected 2010
AATTTCGTCTTCTAATAGTACTACTTCAAATCCATCCATGGCTGCTTGCAGAGCACATATGGGATCAACTTCAGTAACTTTCACGCGCGCTCCAGCTCCCCTAAGAGACGCTGCAGATCCCTTACCTACGTCACCATATCCACAAACAACCGCTACCTTTCCTGCCATCATAGTGTCAGTCGCTCTTCTAATACCATCCACTAGACTTTCTTTGCAGCCATACTTGTTATCAAATTTTGATTTTGTTACCGAGTCATTAACGTTGATAGCAGGAAAAGGAAGTAAACCGTCTTTAACAAGTTCATACAACCTGTGAACACCTGTAGTTGTTTCCTCAGAGACACCTTGTATAGCAACTCTTTGCATTGCAAACCAACCCGGGGTCTTCGCTATTCTTGATCTAATTTGGGCAAATAAAGCTTCTTCCTCCTCAGATTTGGGAATAGAAATTAATTCATCTTCACCTGCTTCAACTCTCGCTCCGAGTAAAATGTAAAGTGTTGCATCACCACCATCGTCCAAAATTAAGTTGCAGGTACCTTCATCAAAATCAAATATCTTATCTGCATAATCCCAATATTCTGGTAAAGTTTCTCCCTTTATCGCAAAAACAGGAATTCCTTTTGCAGCAATAGCCGCTGCAGCATGATCTTGGGTGGAGAAAATATTACAAGAGGCCCATCTTACATCCGCTCCAAGGTCTACAAGCGTTTCTATCAAAACGGCTGTTTGGATTGTCATATGTAAAGAACCAGCTATTCGGGCACCCTTTAAGGGTTTTTTATTTTTATATTCTTCCCTCAAAGCCATCAAACCAGGCATTTCAGTTTCAGCTATTGCTAGTTCTTTCCTACCAAATTCGGCCAAAGCGATGTCTTTAACTATATAATCTGTATTCATTAGCATATCCTCTTTAAGTTTGAAAAATCGGTTACCATTTGCTAAAGAAATCTGCAATGTTCTTTATTATCGAGATATATTATTTATTAATGGAAAACTTATGAAAACTCCTCGTGCTTGGCAAAGAATGCTCTCCGGAAGAAGGTTGGATCTTCTTGATCCAACACCGGTGGATATAGAAATTGAAGATATAGCGCACGGTTTATGTTTTGTGGCAAGGTGGAATGGTCAAACAAAAGGTAATTTCGCCTACTCTGTGGCCGAGCACTCGCTATTGGTGGAAAAAATTTTCACATACCTGAATCCAAGATCCGCCATAAAATGGCAACTAACTGCGCTTCTTCATGATGCGCCAGAGTATGTAATTGGTGATATGATCTCTCCAGTAAAGTCGGCAATTGGACCTTCTTACAGCAAACTAGAGATAAAACTTATCGAAGCAATTCATATTAGGTTTGGACTTCCAGTAACGATACCAAAGAAAATAGCATTAAAAATAAAAAAAGCTGATAAAATATCCGCATGGTTAGAGGCTACATCAATAGCCGGCTTTAAAGTTAGCGAGGCTAATAAATTCTTTGGGACGCCACCAAATAATTTTGAATTTTCGTCTGAATTAAAATTACGACAACCTAATATAGTTAGGAAGGAATTTATAAAACGGTTCGAAATGTTATTAAGTCAACTCCATAAATAATAACACTTCTTTATTCATCTGGGTGACCTTTTAGCTAATATTCGTTGTAAAGTACGTCTGTGCATGTTTAATCGACGCGCGGTTTCACTAACATTACGATCGCATAGTTCATATACACGTTGAATATGTTCCCATCGCACACGATCCGCTGACATTGGGTTTTCAGGCGGCGGTGGCATACCCTCAGAAGCAGCCAATAGTGCATTTGTAACATCATTTGCATCGGCGGGTTTTGATAAATAATCTGTAGCACCGATCTTTACAGCAGCTACAGCTGTTGCAATCGCACCATAACCAGTCAAAATTACAACTTTGCAGTCCGGACGCTTACTTCTAAGCACTTCAACAACATCTAGACCATTTCCATCGGCCAACCTGAGATCAACAACAGCATAAGCCGGTGGTCTACCAGTGGCTATAGCCTTACCAGACACCACACTATCTGCCGTTTCTGGAGCAAATCCACGCTTTTCCATTGCTCTGGCCAAACGTCTCAAAAATGGTTCATCGTCATCCACAATGAGCAAAGAATTATCTTTACCTATTTCATTTAATAATCTTTCAACCATGACACGTTCTTCCACAACTAACACCCTGTTTCAAGGTAAATAAATATTCTTGAAGTTAGAAATTTCCTGCTGTGGTAATTAGGTTTTTTGTAGGTGGCACTCTATAGTTTCCGAAATTTTTTCAACAGTATCTTCGCGTCTAAAAAAATCAACAAAACCATTTTCGGGAGTCAAAAAATATGTAAAGGTTGAGTGATCTACCAAATAATATTCGTCATCTGAAACTTGCTTTTTATAATATGTCTTATATGCTTGTGAGGCGACTTTAATCTGTTCTAGGCTACCCGTTAACCCAATCATCTCGGGGTGCATTACATCAGTAAATTCTTTCAATACTTCCGGGGTATCTCTCTCAGGATCGATTGTAATAAATATGGGTTTTATCTTAATACCCCTTTCATTAAGATCCTCCGTTACTTCTGCATTTCGCATTGAGTCAATAGGGCAAATATCCGGACAAAACGTATAACCAAAATATACTAATACAGGCATATCAATAACCTCTGAGTTAGTTACCAGAGTACCTTTCTCATCAACTAATTCAAATTTTCCTCCGATGCTTGCACTTCCTGAGATCTTGCCCGAGGAACATGCAAACAATTTATTTTTATATTTATGGTAAAAAAATAATCCATTTATCGTTACAAGCATTGTCAAAATCATAAATATTGAAAATAAAAGATATTTCTTTTTCATAATTTAATCCCATTTTTTACACAATCAGTTGATCGGCTAACATTCTAAGAGTATTACACTCTTATTATGATGTTTAATAATATTCCAATCAAATGAGTATATATGATGTAGGTATTTATGCACAATCTGCACGAAATGGCCTCGTTCGCCTTCGTACGCTGATTATACTTCGGTGGTTGGCTGTGATCGGTCAAGCCATTACTATCCTAATTTCAAAGTTTTTTTTAGGTTTGCAAATAGACTTAGCCTTATGCTTCCTAGCAATATCAGCCTCTGTTTTTATAAATCTAATAGCAATATTTATCTTTCCAGCTAATCGAAGGTTACCAGAACGTGACTTCTTGGCAATGCTTCTTTTTGATTTAATCCAACTCGCTATATTACTTTACCTTACAGGTGGGTTGAATAACCCTTTTTCAATATTAATATTGGCCCCAGTAACTGTTTCTGCTATGACTTTACGACCATTTTCAACATTTTTTTTAAGCGGACTAGCCGTTATTTTAGTAAGTCTTTTAGCTTTTGATCACCTTCCGTTAACAAGAAACTCTGGAGTAATTATTCAACTCCCCATTTTACTCATAATTGGTTTCTGGGTCGCATTAATGATTGGCATTGTTTTTCTAGCCTTTTATGCAAGAAGAGTAGCCTCCGAAACACACTTAATGAGTCAGGCTCTCTTAGCCACACAGATGGCTTTAAGTCGTGAGCAAAAACTTACTGACCTCGGTGGCGTAGTCGCTGCTGCAGCACATGAGCTAGGAACACCTCTAGCTACTATAAATTTAGTAAGCTCTGAGTTAATTGAAGAGTTGAAGAATAATCAGGAACTTATGGAAGATGCCATTCTTATTAGAGAACAAGTCGAAAGATGTAAAATAATATTAGATTCTATGGGCCGAAGCGGTAAGGATGATTTGCACGTCAAAAATGTCCCTCTCATTAACTTAATAGAGGAAGCGGCAGAACCCCACTCGAATCGCAATAAAACTATCAATCTGTCATATACCTCTGATAATAACAGTAATAACAGAATTCCAAATATTAATAGACAGCCGGAAATCATTCATGGGATTAGGAACTTAATTCAAAATGCTGTTGATTTTTCAAAAAATGAAGTATGGGTAGATACTCATTGGAATGAACAAGAAATCAATATCCGTATTAGCGATGACGGTGATGGGTACCCTACTGATATAATAGGTAGAATCGGGGTTCCTTTTATCCAGAGGAGAGATACTTTAGCACTAAAACACAAACGTCCAGAATATGAAGGTATGGGATTGGGGCTATTCATAGCAAAAACTCTTTTGGAAAGATCTGGCGCAAATATAGTTTTTTCAAATGGTGTAGACTTTAAAACCAATTCTAGTCCTAATTTCAAATCAAGAGGTGCCATCGCTGAAGTAACCTGGGCGCGTCACATTATTGAAAAAGATAATACAAACTCGAACTTCGTGCTAGGTGATAATCAACCCTTTGAGGTGTAGATAATTTTGCTAATATATATCTCAATTTAAATATCAATATTGAAAAGTTTTTTTATGGAATTTCAAAACGACAAGTCTCAGATAAAACTAATACTCTCATCCGAGGGTCTTACGAAGCTTTTAGCCAAGCGGCTTGCTCGTTCAAAAGCTATAGGACGAACCTTCCTTCTTTATGGGGAGGTTGGGACTGGTAAAACTTTTTTTTCCCGAGCATTTATTCAGGAAATCTTATCGGGCTATGGATTAAGTGAAGATATCCCCTCACCAACATACACTTTGGTTCAAACATACGAAACACCGAAGCTTGATATATGGCATGTAGACCTTTATCGATTAATATCCTACCAGGATACAACGGAGCTTGGTTTAACCGATGCTTTTAATAATAACATTTGTTTGATCGAGTGGCCTGAAAAATTGGATGAAAATATTCCGTTAAATGCTGTTCACATAAAGCTTTCTTATTTTTCGGAATTTGAACGTGGATGTATTTTGACTTGTAATGACGAAAAGATTTTTAAGAACTTGGGATCAATTATAAAAAAGCTTCCAAATGAAACCTGAACGAGAAGCACTTATTAATAATTTCCTCTCTGAGTCTTTCTGGAAAGATGCAAGAAAAACAAATATTGCGAGTGATGCATCAAGACGAAGTTATTTTAGGCTTACCTTAGGAAAAGGACGTACTTCAATTTTTATGGATGCACCCCCTGAATTTGGGGAAGATGTCACCAAATTCTTAAAAGTTCGTGATTACTTAGACGCGAAAGGCCTAAGTGTTCCAAAGGTTTATGATAAAGACACCAAAAATGGCTTCTTAATTTTAGAAGACTTTGGAGACAATCTATTTACTAAATTCCTATTGAATTCACCACACAGTGAACCTCACTGTTATATTAATGCAACTAAAAACCTAGTGAAGCTATATCATTCCGGGGCAGATAAAGACGCTGACATTTACGATAGTTCTGCAATGCGAAATGCTACACTTTTATCTTTAGATTGGTATGTAAAGTACGGAATGGACACAGTAAAATGTTCTGAGTTCCAGAATTCATTAAAGCTTTTAATGGATGATGCCCTAAGTAAAATAATTAATGAACCAATGATTATGGTTCATAGAGACTTTCACGCAGAGAACCTTATTTGGTTAAACGAAAGGAATGGATTCAAACGAGTTGGAATTTTAGACTTCCAAGATATGATGCTAGGTCATCCGGCCTATGATTTAGCATCCCTTTTGAACGATATAAGAAGAAACGTGAAAAATAAGGTACGACAAGAATGTTTAAATTATTACACTCAAAATACGGGATTAAATAAGGACACTTTTTTTCGTGCTTTCTGTATATGTAGCGCACAGCGAAACCTCCGGGTGTTAGGGGTATTTACACGATTATCCGTGCGAGATAAAAAAAAGAATTATCTAAATTTTCTTCCAGCAATATGGGAAAATTTATTGCGCGATCTAAAGCATCCCGCACTAAAGGATCTAGAAACATTTGTTAAGAGTTCTTTTAATGCACCAGACCATACCATAATAACGAGAATCAGGGACTCGCATGCATCCTAGTTTAATAGATATAATGATATTTGCTGCTGGATTTGGGACTAGAATGAAAGGATTAACGGATCTTATACCAAAACCATTAATAAAAGTACGTAATAAAACTCTCCTTGATCATACTTTAGGTCTTCAACACAAATCAAATATGAATATTATAATAAACGCTCACTACAAGCATTCGCTAATAGAAAGCCATTTAAAGGATAAGCCCAACATAACCATAGTCGTAGAAAAACCATTAATTTATGACACTGGAGGTGGTCTTAAGAATGCCCTACCCAAGATTAAAAATAATACTCTTTTCACTCTCAATTCCGACTCCATATTTAAAGGAATAAATCCCTTACTATTACTTGAACGAGCGTGGGATCCTAATATTATGGAAGCTTTACTCCTCCTAATTCCCCCTGACAGAGTAATTGGACACACTGGGAAAGGTGATTTTTCAATTAACCACAAGAAGCAGATAGAACGAAATGGGACAGGATCAATCTACACTGGAGCCCAAATAATAAAAACAGCTCTTTTTTCTAAAATCAAATTAAAAACATTCTCACTAAACTTTGCTTGGGATAAAATGCTATCTGAAGGTTCTATATACGGGATAGAATATCCCGGTTTTTGGGTTGATGTGGGAACACCTGCAGGAATAAAAAATGCTGAAGTACTTCTAAAAGAGACCCCGTCAAATGTTTGAAAAATGCTTAGGTCCACGAATTTTTGGTCTTCCTCCCGGCGTCAATTTCTCTCAAAGTTTTGTTTCCGGTTTAAAATTTAGGTTGCAGAATCTCTCTCCTGAAACAATCGCAAATGCCCAAATTTATTTAAATTCAAAGCGAATGTTGCAAAAAGTTCGAGAAGAGTTAACTGATTACGAGGCTGCGATATTACCGAATCTAAGTACGATTGACAAACTTGATAACTTGGAAATAAACCGAACTAACGTAATTAACCCTCTTAGTTTACGGTTAGAACTGGCGCAGTTAATTTCAAAATTTATTGAATTTGAATCAGATTTCGGATCTCAAAACTCGTGTTTTGACTTGGCAGACAGCTTGGCAACTCTAATTCAAGAATTACATGAAGAAGGTCTATCTATAGACGTAATAGCAGAATTAAATTTAGAAGATTATTCGGAGTACTGGCAGCGAAATAAAAAGTTTTTTATTTTAATAAGAGACTACTTTATTAAGCGTAAAGTACTTACAATAGAACAACATCGATGGCGTGTAATTGAGAGTCTAGAAGAAAAGTGGATTAGTAATCCTCCATCCCATCCAATAATGATAGTTGGTTCAACAGGGTCAAAAGGAACAACTCAAAAATTTATAAAGCTAGTATCAAACTTACCTCAAGGGGCTGTTATATTGCCTGGGGTTGACTTCGAGACATCAAAAAATGTTTGGGATACCTTAGGGGGTACTAAGAACTCTAATATTAACATAGAAGATCACCCTCAGTACCGACTAAAAGCTCTAACATCCAGTTTAAATATTGCATTATCTGAAATAAGAAAATGGACGGATTTTGAATCAGGTAAATCGAGTAGAAACAAACTTATTTCACTCTCCATGCAGCCTGCTCCTGTAACAGATAACTGGTTAAAAGAAGGCCCAAAACTTAAAAATATTGATAAAGCTATAGATGGCATTACCGTTCTAGAAGCTCCTTCCGAAAGGGTGGAAGCTTTGGCTATCTCTATGGGTATTAAAAAAGCATTAGAGGATAGTAAGACCTGTCTTGTTATTACACCTAATAGAATCTTAGCTAGGAAGATTTCAGCAGCTTTACGACAGTGGGGTTTGGAAGCTGATGATGCCGCCGGAGTACCTCTTTCACTTAGTGTAGTTGGAAGACTTTTCCTAAAGGTATCAAACTTAATCGGGAACAAGCTTAATACCCTGAATTTCATGGAGCTTTTAAAGCATCCCTTAGTTTGCAATAAAGAACGGGGACCACATCTTAAAAAGTTAAGAGCGCTAGAAATAACTTTTCTTAGAGGTAATCCCAACTGCCCAAATAAGGATAGCCTATTAAATTGGGCTAATTCGTTTAATGGTAATAAAGAGTTAACTAAGTGGGTTACTTGGATATTCGAGTGTTTAGACAAAATACGAGTTCCTAAATATCAAACTGTTGAAAAACACTTACAAGTACATACCGAAACAATTCGAGACCTTATCAATGGACCAAATAAAATAGAGGCTGCAGAAGTCTGGAGAAAACCAGACGGAAAAGAGTTACTAGAGGTGATAAGTGAGATAGAAAACACGTCACAAATTTCTGAATTAATGAACATATCTGAATACTCTAATTTAATCTATTTTCTACTAAGAAAATCCAACATAAGGAACGCATACAATAATCGTTCAGATGTGATGATTTGGGGGACTCAGGAAACACGGGTTTGTGATGCAGACATTGTTTTCCTAGCGGGGTTAAATGACGGTATTTGGCCTCCTTTACCCACACCAGATCCGTGGATAAACCGTCCTATGCGAAAAAAAGCTAACCTTCTACTACCAGAACGTCTTATTGGTCTATCTGCACATGATTTCCAACAAGGCGTGGCCTCGAAGGAAGTTTGGTTAACTAGATCCATTCGAGACTCTGAAGCCGAAACGCTTCCTTCTAGGTGGCTTAATCGTCTGTTCAATTTGCTAGAAGGTTTGTCAGACAAGCAACCTTCTTTGTTAAGCTCGATGAAAACCCGTGGGCAATTCTGGCTAGATCTGATTGAAAATTATGAAAAACCAAAGAATAAGATTGAATTGGCAAAAAGACCCTCACCCATACCACCTATTTCATGTAGACCAAAAGCTTTATCAGTAACTCAAATCGAGAACCTTATTAGGGACCCATATACTATTTATGCGAAATATATTCTTAATTTAAAGCCGCTGAAACCACTTGTTCAGAAACCTGATGCAGCGTTAAGGGGGCAGATAATTCATCTTATCATGGAGAAATTTATCAATTTAACCAAGGATCACTGGCCAAAGAATCCATTTGATTTACTAGATCAAATATCTAATGAAATACTTTTAAAGTATATACCACAAAATTTTGTAAGGTTATTCTGGAAACGTAGGATAAATTCATTTTCAGAACATTTTATATTTACTGAAAAAGATCGGCGTAAAAAGACTCGACCAATATTAGTTGAGGAAAAAGGAAGTATTGAGCTAAGAGACCTGAATTTCAAGCTTACTGGTATCTTTGATAGAATTGATGAAGACTCAAAAGGTAACGTAACTATTTATGATTATAAAACAGGTGTAATTCCATCAGATCTTGTCCAACAATACTTTGACAAGCAATTATTACTGCTAGCATTAATCATAAACAAAGGTGGTATAAAAAAACTAAAACACAAAAAAATAAAGGAGGCTTTCTATATCGATCTTTCTTCAAACCCTAAAACTCATGAAAATAGATTAATTTCTCAAAATCTTGATGTTTTGTTCGAGGATTTTAAGTCACTAATCTTGAAATATAATGATAAAACCCGTGGTTACATGGCACGGAGAGCCGTTTTCGAAACAAGATGGAGCGGGGATTATGATCACCTATCACGGTTTGGTGAATGGGATCATACACAAACACCTAATCCTGAAGTAATCAAGAAATGATATATTCTGCTGCTACTAGAAATCAAATATTAGCGTCGGACCCTAATTCATCTACATGGTTGTCAGCGAATGCAGGTTCTGGAAAAACCAAAGTTTTGACAGACAGGGTAGCCCGGCTTTTGCTAAGTGGAGTTCTTCCACAAAAGGTTCTATGCCTTACTTATACAAAAGCTGCCGCTAACGAAATGCAAAACAGGCTTTTCTCTCGTCTTGGAATTTGGTCCATGATGCCAGATAATAGACTACGTAAAAATCTGATATCACTTGGCATTAATAAAGATAGCATTGACCTGACATATCTCCTAAACTCTAGGAAACTTTTTGCTCAAGCAATCGAAACTCCTGGTGGAATAAAAATTCAAACCATTCATTCGTTTTGTTCATCAATATTAAGACGTTTCCCATTTGAGGCCGGGATTTCCCCATCATTTGATGAAATTGATAGTCGAAGGGCCGCTAACTTACGATTAGAGGTCACGGAGGTTATCGCAACAAAACATCCTGTTATATTTAATGATCTAATAACTTTTGTGAATGAAGCCGATATTGACAGCATATTATTAGAAATAATTCAGTATCAAAAATCTTTTAAAAGAGCTTCACAAAAAAAAGAGCTTAAAAAGCTATTAAATATTCCTGAAACGTACAATGAGATATCTGATACGGTTAAACAGGTATTTCGTTATGAGTTTGAAGATAAAACTAACCTAGCAGATGTAATCAAAACATCTATAAACCATCTTAAAAAGCAAAGTAAGACAATGAGAGATATCTCTGAAAAGCTGGAAAAAATAAATCTATTTAAGCCGGGATTAGATGATTTAGAGATTTTGTTTGATTGCTTTCTAAAGAGAAATCGAAAAAACTACCTTCCCATTAAGAAAAAGATGATACCGACTAAAGAAGCGCAAAAAGCTTTAGGAAATGATCTATCAAATTTTGAAGATCTTGTGGATCGTGTTTTAGAGGCACGGGATATGCAATTACGGATTTTATCGTTAAAGAAAACAATTATTCTAAACAAGTTTGCACATCATTTTTTATCAATATTTGAGTCCCAAAAAGATAAACGCGGTTGGTTAGATTTTGATGACCTAATCCACAAAACGGTCAATCTTCTAGAAAATCCAACATTTGCAAACTATATACTGTATAGGCTTGATGGAGGCATCGACCATATTTTAATTGATGAATCTCAGGACAACTCTCCAGAGCAGTGGGATGTAATACGTTTAATTTCAGAAGACTTCGTTTCTGGTGAAAGCTCTAGATCTAAACGTAATCGAACTGTTTTCGCAGTAGGTGATAAAAAACAATCCATCTACTCATTCCAAGGCGCAGACCCAATTTATTTTGACAAAATGTGTAATTATTTTTCTTCAGCATTAAGTGCTATAAATAAAGATTTTCAATCATTGAATTTGTTACATTCTTTCAGATCATCTAAAGTAATCTTAGACCTTGTAGACGTTACTTTTTCTAAAGGGTCTCTAGATAAAACCAGTAACCAAAATAACCATATAGCCTATAAGACGGGTTTACCTGGAAGAGTAGATATTTGGGATTGGGAAGCAGAAGCGACTGATGAACATAATACTAAATGGTATGATCCAGTTGATCTCATAGGAAAACAACATCACAGCGTAAGCCTTGCAAATAAAATTGCGAATGAGATTCAACACCAAATAAATTTTGGACAAATATCCCCCGCGAGTAGTGAAACTGAGGAAATCCTTGTAAGAAAAATAGTACCAGGGGATTTTATTATTTTAGTACAAACCCGATCTACAATCTTTTATGAAATTATAAGGGCCTGTAAAGAACTAAATCTCCCGATAGCTGGTACCGACAGATTAGAATTGGTGTCTGAGATTGCGATAAAGGATTTAAGATCGCTTTTATCTTATTTATTAACTCCCGAAGATGACTTATCTTTAGCTGAGGTTTTAAGATCTCCACTCTGCAACCTTAGTGAGAATCAACTTTTTCAATTAGCGCATAACAGAGGGTCGAACAATTTACATGAAAACCTTTTCAAAAATAAGGCAAAATTCCACTCGATCTGCGGCATGTTTGAAAACTTACAAGATAAAATCGATTATATGCGACCTTACGAAATTATAGAGCATATCCTAACTTTTCATCACGGCCGTAAGAAATTAGTTTCCCGTTTAGGACTAGAGGTTGAGGAAGTTCTAGACGTTTTCTTGGAACAAGCTTTAGAATATGAACATTCAAATGTAGCTAGTTTGACGGGGTTTCTTGAATGGGTTTCTGAAGGAGGTGAAACTATAAAAAGATCACTTCATGCAAGCAGTAATAAAATAAGGATCATGACTATCCATGGCGCTAAAGGGCTAGAGTCTCCAATTGTTATAATCCCAGATACTGGAACTAAGCAAAATAACATAAAAACTGATATAATTAAGGTTTCTAATGTTCTTTTATGGAGGAGTAAAACTCCCAACCGATCCCACCATGAACAACGTTTAATTGAAAATATAAAAGAGAAGGAGGAATCAGAACGATTACGTCTATTATATGTCGCAATGACCAGAGCTCAAAGCTGGCTAATAATTTGTGGGTCAGGGAAACAACAACAAAACAAAACCACAAGCTGGTATCAGCTTATCAAAAATGGCTTTTTAAATACAAAATATAATTTAACAAAAACCGCCAAAGGCATACGAATAAATTATCTTTCCTGGCCTCCTGAATTGTGTGAAGAGAATAATGGTTTTGAGGGATCTTCCTTTGACCTTCCTAATTGGTTAAAATTACCAGCACCACCGCCAAACCATTCAGATATTGTAATTTCACCTTCCGACCTGAATGAAAAAAAATCTATTGATAGGTTTTTTTCAAATGTTGAATTTAAAAACTCAGCTGAGCAGGGCACAGCCTTACATGTATTATTAGATAATTTATCAAACGAATCGAAAACAGCTTTCCCCGAGAAAGCTGCTCTATTATTACCAAATTTCGATAGAAATACACTAAGACATTTAACAGAAAAAGCTTTTAGTATTTTAACCAACAAGGAATTTAAATTTATTTTCTCAAAAAATTCATTTTCTGAGGTAAACATCTCAGCCAAATTCAGTTTCTTACCGAATCGTAGGGTAGTAGGCGTAGTTGATCGGCTCATTATTTCAAAAACTGAGGTAATAGTTGTTGATTTCAAATCAAATTCCATAGTACCACAGTGTATACAGGATGTCCCAACGGGAATACTTTCTCAAATGGGTGCCTATCAGGAAATTCTCAAAAAAATATATCCTAACTTCATTAT
>MDSX01035695.1_pt1 | contig 12842 bp, 15 predicted proteins | sample 811141 | NCBI WGS metagenome assembly MDSX01 (sample SAMN05326642, study PRJNA326480) | marine metagenome | isolation source: seawater | place: Atlantic Ocean: South East | collected 2010
CCGTCGCCCCCACCGTCTCCTCCGCTACCGTCGCCACCACCGTATCCTCCACCACCATCTCTTTCACCCTCTTCACCTCCAACTTCACCACCACCTTTACCTCCGCCACCTTCACCTCCACCACCTTCACCGCCGCCACCTTCACCACCGCCGCCTTCACACCCGCCTAGTACACCACCTCCTTGCCCACCACCTGGTCCACCTCCTCCTAGTCCACCACCTGGTCCACCGCCTCCGTCTCACCCTCCATCACCACCACCGCCATCGCCACCGCCGTCTCCCCCACCACCATCTCCTCGACCCTCTCCACCGCCTCCATCTCCGCCCCCTTTTCCACCTCCTCCGTTTCCCCCTCCCTTACCACCACCACCGTCGCCACCACCGTCTCCTCCACCACCGTCGCTACCACCGTCTCCTCCACCACCATCTTCTCCACCCTCTCCACTTCCGACTTCGCCACCACCTTTACCTCCGCCACCTTCACCTCCACCACCTTCACCACCGCCACCTTCACCACCGCCGCGATCGCCACCATTGCATCCACCACCTATCCCACCACGCATGCCGCCAAATCCACCTTTTCCCCCTCCACCATTACCTACGCATCCTTTGCCAAACTCACCCCCCCTACCTACATTCCCTCCACCAAATCCGCCACCTCCTATTTTTCCCCCACCAAGTCTCCCGTCTCCTACATATCCCCCACCAACAAGACCGCCACCTCCTACATATCCCCCACCAACAAGTCCGCCACCTCCTACATATCCCCCACCAACAAGTCCGCCACCTCCTACATATCCCCCACCAACAAGACCGCCACCTCCTACATATCCTCCACCAACAAGGCCACCACTTCCTACATGTCCCCCACCAACAAGTCCGCCACCTCCTACAAATCCCTTACCAAATCCCCCACCTCCTACATATCCCCCACCAACAAGTCCGCCACGTCCTACATGTCCCCCGCCATTACGTCCGTCACCTCCTATATATCCCCTACCAAATCCCCCACCAAAAAGTCCGCCATTCCCTATATTACCCTCACCAAATCCGCCACCTCCTCCTTTCCCAAATCCACCGCTACCGAGTCCACCACTACCAAATGTTCCATCATCATTACCACTCCAGTGTTACCATTACATGGAAAGACTAAGTACCATCATTGAAAAACCAATCTATGTGCTCAAAAATACAACAACTGAATGTTGCAACCATTGTGACATGAATTCTTCATGTTGCGGCTTTTCGTTTATAGAAACGGTACTATCACATACTTATTGTCTTGAACTTCATTGTGAGCAAAGTGTCATCAAAACATTAAATGGTCACAGTATTTTTCTGAAAAGGTCATCATCGCCTAGCTTTCCTCCACCGCCTTCATTTATGCAACCAGTAGCACCAAATTCTATAAAGTCTCCAAACTCACCTCCTGTAACGACAACTTTCTTAGAAAGAAATACAGAAATCATGTTTGCAAGTTTGTTGAGTTCATTTTCTATATGCACAACATGCTGCTTAATAGCATATTGTCTTTATTACGGTGAAGCATTACAAATACTAAACAAGAAGCCTGCAATAACTGACTTGCCTTCAAAGATGGAACTGACTGGGAGTTAGTCACGATAATCAATTCATGCAAAATCGTAAACATCTCAAAAGTAAGACAGTTATCGTAACGGGTGCATCTAGAGGGGTAGGTAAGCAAATCTCAATGCGCACAAGAAGGAGCAAATATTGTCATATTTTAAACCATTCTCTGTTTCGTAACAATTTGTGAAAAGAAAACAATCAATTTTCGAAAAAAAGTACAAAAAAAATATAAAGTAATATAAAATGAGTATCATCAAAATTCTTTCCATACTTTTTCCGATGGTATACAGTGACTTAAGTGTAACATGGACAACGGCACTAGGTGTTGATAATGACTATATAATTCAAGCGACAGATAATGTAATATTGAATTGGAGTTCAGGTCACAACGTCTACTATAAACCGAGTGTATGTGTGACAACACCGTCCGCCGCTACTGGGTATACTGAAATACCAAGTACTCAAGTACAGATATACGCAGGGCATCCAGGCGGTTCACAGGTGACACTACCACATTTTCCGCCTGGCAATTACTGTATAGTATGTACATTTCATCTTTCATATATGCAATTTACACTAAGAGTTCAATCTGCTCCACCAGTGTGTTGTCAAGCGCTAATAGCATCATGTCTTGCATGCGCAGAAGAAGTGACAGTTGAAGAATACTGTGAAGGAAATCCGGATGTATCTGGTTGTCCTGGTTTGTCTCCACCTCAACCTAATTCATCTCCATTTCCGCAACCACTACCACCATCTGTTTCCCATCCACCACCTGCTTCTCAACCACCATCACCATTCTCGTCATTTTTAATTTCTGGATCACATATAATTACTCATGTTTATAATAATACTATTCGGGGGAGTAACAATATTATTTCAATATTTTCTAGACATTCAAGTAACTAGTCACATGAAGTATTATTCGATGAGTGCTAAAATATTATGAAATAAAGGCGAACGACAAAAGGGACATTTTAAAAGCTTTGGGAAACAAAAAATGCATATATGAGGATGGTTTAAAATATGTTGTATTTGAATTTGCTCTTTGAAATAATCGTTCATGCATATGCTGCATGTATGAATATAACTATTTTCATATACATTCTTTTGCGGTACTAACCAACTTGGACGAACATCTATAAAAGGAAGCTCTTCAATGATTGGTGGATTTCTAAGAAAAAAACTCAAAAAATGATGAGATTGCAACATGTATTTATATTCATCATTCATTTTCCATTACCATTTTTTAAAAACAACACCCTTAGTTTAGACAGACCACCATTTTTTTTTTAGCTGGAATGTATAAATGTCGAGCAAAAACAAGTGGTACTGGCAGCAGTACGAAGACGAGCTTGATACCGCGTGGAACAATGAGGCGCACTATCCACGTCCTACCCCTGTACCAGATTCTAGGTTGAACAACGACTCGCAGCCTGTCCCTCTACCAGATTCTAGGTTGAACAACGACCCGCAGCCTGCACCACCATCGCAGCCTGGGTTGAACAACGACCCGCAGCCTGCACCAGCATCGCAGCCTACGGAGTTGCCAGATAAGACGTTGATTTTGAACATGAACATGTGTGCGAAACCCAATTATTCGTGTACCACATATGTCGGAAACGATGAATATGGTAACAAGAAAGATGTATTCTTTTGTAAAACTACGGAATCTGATGATTATGGAGGATTATCGGAAGATTTATCAACACACTTGAAAAACTTTAAGGGAACTCCTATACCTGAAGAAATGAACTGCGCATCACTAGAACCAATGCGGGATGTATTCTTTAAAATGTACAAATCACACGATGATGCAGAATATGTATTGGAAAATTTTCAATTATGTACGAATTCAGCTGTGAAATTTCAGAATGATATAAAATTTAAAACAACAGATAACACATGTAAAGCCTTTCAGCCAGACAATCCAGGAGCTGGTTTATCGAACTATTGCACATCATCAAAAGAATCAAAGGGTTGTAAGGGTTGGGAAGATTATTGTGACACATCATTTGGATCAGATGTTAGCTGGAAAACAGTCTATCCTGAAAAAGAAGATAAAGCGGCTTTTGAAAACTGTAAGAATCTACGCTATTCAAAAACTTATGAGTCAGGTACATCATGGGCATGGTGTGAGACAGAAACACATTGTAAGTAGAGTATCGACGTACTATGAAAATGTCATCACTATTATCATTTTTTTTTTCGAAATGTTGAAATCCATAGGATCTCCTCTCGACAATATTTTATGGCACAAGTCGATTTCAACAAATGATGACAAACCTAGCTTTGTTTATGGTGATTGGATGATTTTATACAAACATCAATGGTGCATAACATTGCATAATATGATTGTCGCGTATGCACAAAGCTTTGGAGCTTCTCCATGTACAGTTTTTGCGGGAGAATGGATATTTTTGAATGGTGAATCGAAGAAATGGGAAAGAAATGATGATTTCTTCTTTACAGTCAATGGAAGCACACGCAAGAATCCCTATGATTTGAATGATATTGGCGTGGACTTTTTTACACGAATTCGTGTTAATAAACCAGTTTGGTTTATAGATCCCGATACGAACTGCGTTGAACATTCTGGTGCAAAAGCTTGTGGTGATAAAGTTGGGAAGAGATATTGCTGGGTATGTAAAAAGAGTTTTTCTGGTAATAATTTTGTATCTCAACATGGAAAAGTACACAAACGTAAAAGATATCGTGATGACAATTATGCAGATTTTCTTGACGCTATGGTTTCTGATAATTTATAAAGTAATTGTCAAAGCGTACATTGGAGGTTGATCTATATTCGTCTCTTTTGTGTTGAAAATATCAGAGTTTCTGCTTCTTTGTTGATGATATTTACAAAATTGTTGAGGACTAAGATTATATTCAAAACGAGGTTGTAAATTATCATTTGTATAAGATGCAAGAGACAAGCTTCGTGCATTTGACGCTGTAACTATAGTGGGTTTGTTTTCTTTAGGAATACTTTTGGCAACTTCTTTAGAATGTGTGAAAGTGTGCAGCATTTATAACTCGTGACATTTTTTTTCGAAGCTTGTTTTGATCCAACAATGGAGATAATCATAGTGTATAATAAATGAAGGTCAGGTTGTGGAATCGATTATATGATATATCCGATTTTGCACACCCTGGCGGCGGAGTCATAAGAACTCACGCATGGTGCGATGAAACACAAATCGACGCAACGAACGCGTTTGTTGCGTTACATGCGCGTTCTAAACGAGCTTTTCATGTTTTGAAAACACTTCCATCATATCCACTTGAGGTCCAAAGAAATATGGTCGAAAAAGATTTTGAGAAAATGAATATACAGATCACACAAGCGGGCTTTTACAAGCCTAGTTATAATCACGTGTGTTATCGCGTACTCTCGAATGCATTCATGTGGCTATCTGGTGGAATATTATTGCGCAATGGTCTTTTCATAACAAGCGTTCTTATCTTTTCAATATCTTACATGCAATGTGGTTGGATTCAGCATGAATGTGGGCATAAGAGTTTTACAGGGCATAGTACAATAGATCGTTTATTGCAAATAGTATATTTGGATATATTTATGGGAGGGAACCATCATTTTTGGAACGATCAACACTTTTCTCATCACGCAAATACGCATAATTTTAAGCTTGACAAAGATCTTAAGACACATCCTCTTGTTGCTTTCGATAAGAGCCTTTTCAAAACAAAATCACACACTATCTTTACGCGGTATCAACATCTTTTGTATTGGTGTGTAATCAATCCGCTCGTGTGGTTTACTTGGTCGTTTTTGTCTTATCCACTTTTTGCATATAACAAAGGTCACCTGGCGCAATACATAACAACGAAACTGCTGTCGTTCTTAATCTATATTGGTTTCTTTCGTTGGTGTAACTTTTCAACCGCGGCTTCATTGTGTATGTTTCATTTGGTTTCGATGATAGGAACTGGCTTGCTACTTTCCACATTTACAATTTCACATACTCCAACTGACGCTTATGAAAGCAACTGTGGATGGGTCATACCCGCAGCAAGTCATACAATTAATGTTCATAATCACTGGCTCACAAATTGGTGGATGGGATATCTAAATTTTCAAATTGAGCATCACTTGTTTCCAACAATGCCACAATTCCGCCAATCGACTGTCGGGGATGAATATATCAAACCATTTTTCAAAAAACATGATCTTAAATATATAGATAAATCGTTTTATGAAGCAAACCATGATGTATACATGAATTTAAAAAAGGTAGCGGAGTTTGCCAACTAAATAATTTTCCATGTCTGGCACATCTGGACAGCATGTCTGGACACGTCTGGACAGCATGGGAAAATCAAGGAGATTGACATCTTGATCATATTTGTCCTTGCAAGGGATTTGACCTAACAAATTCATTTGAACTTCACGCTTGTTTTAACTATAAAAATAATCAACCCTTGTGGGCTTTGGATAATCTTCATAAAAGCACCCACTACGATCCTCGCGACAAGGAAGAATACTTGAGATTATCACAGTTTTCTTACCATATTTTTTATATGGTGATCTCTTAAATGGGGCATTCACTTCAAAGTTCTTTAGAACAAGATTTACTTTGGCATGATCTCTCCAAAGAGCATCCTTGCAAAACAACAAAGAAGACAACATGTGACGATCTTCATAAAAACGGGTTGAGTTGTTCTTTCAAAAAAACAGGTAAAAGTAAATCATGTGTTTCAAATAGTGGTACCAAAAAGTTGAACGAACAAAATTTTGAAAAGTTAATTCATATACCAACCATTTATTCTCTTTTGAAAAGTGAAAATTCAGTCTATGATCTTTTAGATTTTCGTGATATTTTACAATATGCTTTCAAAATCGCAGAAAGTATGAGAAAAGGAACGACATATCACACATCTGAATTCAAAAGAGACTTTATATTGATGATATATCACTTTTATATTGTGAATGCAAAGCATTGGAATCATTCTGCAAAGGTTGGAGCTTCTCTTATTTCTCAATGTGAAAAAAATGTCCCGCTGTTATGGTTCGAACAAGGTGAAAAGAGAGAAAAGCGAACGCGAATTTGCAAGGAATTAAATGTATTGGCGAACAATGCAGTAAATGCAAATACATCTGCATGTTCCGCAAATTTAGAAGATCAGTTTGATTTTGAACAAGCTTGCTACTTAGATATGATAAGTGGTGAGTGCTTAGAAGAAAACGTTGTCGTAAACCAAATTCGTAAAACGGACAAGGGAATGCACACAGAATGCTATAATCCATCAACGGCCAAAAAGTTAGAAATTGATCCATTTACACGTGAGTCGTTTCAGCATTTGACAATAAAACGTCCCTCAAGTGTTGATCCAATAAACACTTGTAAAGGAAATATGACAAAAATAGAATGTGAACAATTTTGCAGAGATCAAAAGTATTCCGATCAAAAATTGGCAAGATGTCTTATACCCAACAAACATTGGAAAAAGGAGATAACAGTCTTTCAAAAGGTGAAAAATCTCCTTCGATATGCATTATGAATGTATTGAGCATTTTTTTGCGCAACTCAATCTAGCGCCATACATTTCTTTTATTCTCCATAGATTCTTCAAGAAAAAAAATTAAGATTCATCACCGAAAGCACAACCAATACTTTCTTGAATACAAGAATCGTCATTGTAACCGTATTTGTAAAATTTCTTGTCTATTGGTGCTGCAAATGTTGGAAATGATCTCACAAGTTGACTTATCATGCTTGTATTCAAAAGTTGTAAAAATAATTAGTCGTCATAATTAAGTCGGATCCAATCCAAACCTGTTAATGTTTCTTCAATGCAACGACGCTTGTCATTGCAATCTTCAATGTATTTCACATGTTTACAAATTTCTTCATGCATTCGATTTATAATAGATGGATGCACATAGGATATTCTGGGTCTGTTCAAACTATCAACGCAACTTGATACCCATTTATCACTTATTCGTTCTGATGTCTTTGCTAAATCAAATGATATATTTGAATCATATGATTTCAGAAATTTAAGCTTGTTATCAATACTAATGTTACATATTTTGTCATTCGTGAATACAACATAAAAGTACTTGCAGCATGATCGTAATTGTAAAAGTGATTTGAAACATTCTTTATCGAATTGTCGCATTAGCATTTCTTTCCTCAATTGCATATATCTTTTCATTGCGTCTGTCTTTAATTTAATCATTTGAGCTCTATAACCTTCTGTTGCGAATGTTAGACGCCACGAATTATGAGATGATGCGTATTTCTGCAGTCTGAATGATTCTCTTTCCAATTGTAAGTCAGTCATATTTCTAATTTTTGGTAATTTAGAGGATCGTGAAGTCGTCATGTATTGTGCAAAAGGTGTATCTACATCGATAATATCATTTAGTGACATATGCGTGTTTATATGAATAAAAATGATTTAAATTTTTTTCTTGTAAAATAAAGTATTGCGGTGATAAAAAAGAAAAAAAAAAGTGCATACAAAAAATGTCATCAAGAGCAGATCGATTACTATGCTGTGCTGTTGCATATACAAATGCCGAAGTTCAAGATGTTCCAATACCAGTAATAAATTCTTCAACAACGATCGAGAATGTTATAGAATCTATGATGAATGTCTTATGGTATGAGGCAAAACAAAATATGTCAGAATCTATGACAGATATGCCGTCTGATCCATATTTGCATGCTGTAGATATAGATACTTCGGAACCAGGTATTGTAGCGTCTAAAAATAAATTGGATATTCACAGGCGTAAATTGCCTATTCCTAATATTAATTATACGCAAAGAAAACCAATGAAATTGTATAATACGTTCGAAGATTTGACTCCAGATGTTTCAAACGAATGTGCATTAGGAAGAGCTGAAAAAGATTTGCAGAAAAAAACTCAAAAAGCTCAGAGAAATGCGTGCAAAGAAATAAAAAACGAAAGAGCATCACTGGAAAAAATTGAAAAACGAGAAGCTGCCAAAAAGAAAAGACAAGATGAAACTCCAGAAGAGCGAGAAGAAAGACTAACAGAGATGCGTGAGAAAAAAGCTCAGAAAAAAGCGTTGCAATTAGAGCAAGATGATGACTCTAAAAAAAAGAAAAAGAAAGAAACCAACATGGAAGAAAAATCAAATGAAGAGAATGATGAATCAATATCGGTTGAAAAGAATTTACAAGTTAAGGATGGCAAAGAAATTCAAAACATATCTGTAAATGTCCAAGAAATGTTGGAAGCTGAAGCGTCTGCAGATCTTAATCATCATTCGTTGATGCCTCAAAGAATCAAAGCAAGAAATCGTAAAACAAAGTTTCATCCAAGTCCTGTACCGTTTGACAGACATCTTCTTGCTCTTGAAGCATGTTGGCCGTGTCAGCATGTAAAAGAAGCATTTATTGACATTATTCCGGACGAAAGAATCAAAGTGATTCAAGGACCTCCTGGGACTGGTAAAACAACAACATTGATAAAATATTTGGAAAAGTATCCAAACAATCGTATTTTCGTATGTGCTGCGACAAATGTAGGTACTGCAAATTTGTATAAGCGTATAGTTGAAGAAGGATATGATTGCTCACTCTTAATGCCACAATCTCGTATACCTCCCGGTACGCCTGTTACTTCTCAAGATCCATCTTCGAGAATTGTTTGCAGTACAATATCTGGAAGATCTGGACCGATTCTGGATGCACAGCAGTTTGATGTTGTTTTAGTTGATGAAGCAGCACAATGTATGGAAGCATGGTTTTGGGGATTGATTCGTCAAGAAGTTGAACATGTCGTCATGGTTGGTGATACTGCTCAACTTCCAGCACTTGTATCTGAAAAAGGACAAAAACTGGGTCATGATAGATCTTTAATGCAAAGGATAGTTGAAGCTAGATATCCTTATCAAATGTTGGAGGTTCAAAGACGCATGCATCCTGAAATTGTATCTTTTCCGAATCAAAAATTTTACGATAATAAGCTGCAAACAGAATATTGTAACGCTGAACATTTTGAAAAGTTGAAACCATATTATTTATTTAATGTAAAAGGAAAATGTGAAGAGGTTAATACAAGTTTCATCAATGAAATGGAAGCAGAATTTTGCGTCAAAAAGGCTGAAATGTTCAAACAATATTCAGATAATGTTATTATATTATGTCCATATCAAGCTCAAGCGCGTCAAGTTTTATCATATGGAGCAAATGTTGAGGTACATACTGTAGATTCATTTCAAGGAAGAGAAGCTGATATTGTCATATTGAGCATTGTGCGTACAAATCAATCTGGGTTTTGGAGTGATTCACGAAGACTTTGTGTTGCTCTGACCAGAGCGAAACATGTAATGTGTATTGTTGGAAATGGAGAGGAATGGAGCGGTACTTTAGAAGAATTGTATAAAAATGCAAATGATAGAAATGCGGTTATCCATGTGTAATGAGCGTGCAAATGAAATATCGACAGTTTTTACTCACTAATATTTTTTTGTTTGGTTGGTCAAAAAAAATACGAAAGGTATAATAATCATTTTGACTGTGAAACAAAAAGTATGAGAATTGCAATTCTCTCAAGTGCGCGTCGTTGTCAAACATCTTATGATGTAGCATATTCTTTCGGTGGCAAAATGAATGAAATGTTACAAGAGACTGGATTTATCCGTTTTTTTGATAATCATTACAATTATACGACATTGAGCGAAGCAGACACTGTATTCCTTCCGTTTTGTTTTTTTACAGATGCAACAAGCAGGATTAATAGCAGTGATCGTGTTTATACATCGTGGTCGAAAGCTTATGCACTGATGAATGATGCTCGTATTGTATTAGAGGTTGAAAATATTTTACGAATGAGTAAACAGTGCTTACTAATTTCACCACATCAACTTTTGCAACCTACTTGGAAAACTCCATTACGTTTTTGTAGGGTGCTTTTACTTGACAAGATTATGGCGGGAGCTACACAAGATGTGGTAATTCCATATTCAATATTAAAAAATAAAGTTATAAGAAGCACATTGAGAACTAATTTAATATATGGTGCTGGAAAAAACAAGTGGTATGGTATGTTTGGGGGAATGCGCAAGCGTATTTTTGAATCGCTTGCACATTTAAAACGAAAAGATGTGAATGTGTCAACATCTCGTTCTTATGAAGCATATAGAAATGGATTTGCCCAAAGTAGATTCTGTATAATCATACCTGGTGATACAATGAGCACATCAATGCTCAGTAGGTCTATATTATCAGGATGTGTTCCAATTATTGTTGCAAACGAGTTTAGGGATCTACCGTTTGCAAGGATTTTAAATTATTCATCTTTTTCTATACTACTTCATATACATGCAACTAAACATTATTCTTGGGCTAGACACTTGATTCGTAACATTGAAAGCATAGACTATAGGTTGTATTATCAAAATGTTATAAATGTACAAGATTATTTTGATTATGAAAAATTTACAAATATTAGTCCATATCACGCAGCTTTACATGCCATAACTTATGACATTGAAAATTCTCTCTCGTTTGAATAAAGAATTGTGTGAAAAATGAATACATTTTTTTAGTTATAAATAATAAATGGCAGCTTTAAGAGAGCAAATTAAATTCACATTTTACAGAGCCATGGAAGACTCACTAGAACACATTATAAATTCAGAAAAAATGACAGATGAAGATATTGATTGGCTTGTAAGATTATGTACTGAATTAAAAGATCGTTTAAATGGTTTAACTCCACGACGAAAAGATTTACACGAGGAGTTGAACAAGGCATTAGATGTCACTTTATTAGATCAGATGTTGAGACATGCTGCATTTGATAGAGGTGATCTAGATCGTGTCATAAGTATTGTATTTGATAGACTTCTTTTATTGTGTGCACCTTCACAAAATGCTACAATAAATGAACTAAAAGAAAAGATTATGAATGAAAATTTTGGAAGAGCGGTTGGAATAATGATTTTACAATGCAATAAAATTATTGATAAAATAGAATATATGACGCAAGAATTTTTGAGACAAATTTCAAACAGGGATGCTTAGACATGTTGTGAGAAAACAACCATTACTTTTCTGAAAAGCAATGAGACTATATTTACATGACTTCTATTCGGATCACGATTATTTGTATTCGTTCTTGCTCGAAAAAGTCTTTCTCTTCTCAATTGTTGTCGCATGTTCTCGTCTATTAAATCTCTTTGTACATGTGTATTCTGAATGAGGTGATCTATATTATAATGTTGTAATCTCAAGTTGCTTACATACTGAGATATGTATTCATGATTTTGAACTAGGTTCGACGTTCTTGTTTCATAATCACTTTGATTCAATATTCCTGCTCCAGAATCAGTTTGGTTTGGCAAGCTTTCATCTCTGATGTTTTTATTGTTGAACATTTCTTGACGACAAATAGGACATGTACTTTTATTCTGTGCTGCCCAATACAATATACAAGGACTATGAAATGAATGTTTACATGGCAATTGGCAAATATATTCTGTCATATCATTCATGCAAATGGGACATGTTTCAAAAGATGTCACTTTCATTTCATGTATTTTTTCCGAAAAATAATCTAGAACCTTCTATATTTTTTAAATTAACTTCCAAACTGCTCTCGCACTCAGTACAACGGAAGATTTGATCTCTCACCAATATCTCACGATTAGAAAATGTTGAAAAATGAAAGAAGTATCTGATGACAACATGTTCAGATGACAACATGCTCAGAATGGCAAGGCACGATAGAGGACATGTTAGATGACTTGGTGGATGATGACAATATCGAAGAGTTTTTTAAACAACAATATAATACAAACGTAGAGGATTATTTACAGTACATGATCGACGAAGAAGTTCATTTGATATCCTATGAGGGAGAAAGTGAGGGAGAAAGTGAATCACTTTTAGTTCCAGCTTCAAATTCAAGTGTAGAGTACTATTGCAATAATATTATACAGGCAGTTGAAGATATGATAATACACGAAACGCACCGAAAACTGGATTTTATTCTAAATCCAGCTACCGCAGGAGGTAATGGTGTATGGTCTGGTGACGGCCATCCTAAATTTCACCATGCACCACTTTTACAATTTATTTTTATCAAGTGAAATACCGTTGCTTGTGTTCTCAAGTCGGATCATGAAACGACATTTTTTTTTGATGTGTCATATCTCTTTAGTGGTGGTGAACGATCATGAGAGTGCTTCTTTTGCACTTTCAACCAGTCAATTCCGAAGCAGCATATATGCCCCTTCGCCATTTAACAG
>MDSX01081521.1_pt1 | contig 12838 bp, 12 predicted proteins | sample 811141 | NCBI WGS metagenome assembly MDSX01 (sample SAMN05326642, study PRJNA326480) | marine metagenome | isolation source: seawater | place: Atlantic Ocean: South East | collected 2010
ATCAGGATGTAATATATTACTCTGCTCCAAAACAAAAACCCGTACTAGACAGTCTAGATGATCTTGATCCGGAAATGAAAAAAACTTTTGACAAGTTAGGTATATCGCTAGAAGAGCAGAAAAGACTTGCGAATGTGGCGGTTGATATTGTAATGGATTCTGTTTCTGTAGCAACATCTTTCAAAAAAACTCTTGCAGAGAAGGGTATTATTTTTTGTTCAATGTCTGAAGCTATTCAAGATCATCCTGATTTAGTCAAAAAGTACTTAAGTACTGTAGTGCCTGTAAGGGATAATTTTTTCTCTGCTCTAAATTCTGCTGTTTTTTCTGACGGTTCATTTTGTTACATACCGAAAGGTGTTAAGTGTCCGATGGAGTTGTCTACTTACTTTAGAATTAATGAAGCGGGAACTGGTCAATTCGAAAGAACCCTCTTAATAGCGGACGAGGACTCTCAAGTTAGTTATTTAGAAGGTTGTACAGCTCCAATGAGAGATGAAAATCAATTACACGCAGCTGTAGTAGAGTTAATCGCTCTTGAAAATGCTGACATAAAATATTCCACAGTTCAAAATTGGTACCCAGGAGACAAGGAAGGAAATGGGGGTGTTTTCAATTTTGTCACCAAAAGAGGTCTTTGTCATAAAAAAGCTAAAATTTCTTGGACACAAGTAGAAACTGGCTCTGCAGTAACTTGGAAATACCCATCATGTATTTTAAAGGGGGATGATTCTATTGGAGAGTTTTTCTCTGTAGCTGTTACAAATAATAAACAACAAGCTGACACGGGAACAAAGATGATTCATTTAGGAAAAAATACAAAAAGCACAATAATTGCTAAGGGAATATCGGCTGGATATTCAGATGGAAATTATAGAGGGCTAGTTAAGATATCAAAAGGAGCAACAAATTCAAGAAACTTTTCTCAATGTGACTCACTACTTATGGGGGATAAGTGCGGGTCACACACCTTTCCTTATATTGAAGTAAAAAACAATTCTTCAAAAGTGGAGCACGAAGCAACAACATCAAAAATTGGTGAGGATCAAATATTTTACTGCAACCAAAGAGGGATAGGAACTGAAGAGGCGATAGCTTTAATTGTAAACGGTTATTGTAAAGATGTTTTAAATCAACTTCCCATGGAGTTTGCTGTTGAAGCTCAAAAACTATTAGAAATCAGCCTAGAAGGATCTGTAGGATAAAACAAATAATATGTTAAAAATTAAGAACTTAAAAGCGGGTATTGAAGACATTAAAATTTTGAAAGGAATAAATTTAGAGGTTAAAGCGGGTGAAGTGCACGCTATTATGGGACCAAATGGTTCTGGGAAAAGCACCTTGTCCTCAGTAATTGCTGGAAAAGAAGATTATGAAATTACAGATGGAAGCGTTGATTTCATTGGAGAGGATCTATTAGAGTTAGCCCCTGAAGAAAGAGCTCATAAGGGAATTTTTCTATCATTTCAATATCCAATTGAAATCCCTGGTATATCTGTTTCTAATTTTATTAAAACCTCTATTTCTGAAAAAAGAAAAGCTGCTGGATTAACTCCGATGCCCGCAAAAGACTTGTTAAAACTAATGCGTGAAAAAATGGAACTGCTAAGCATTAAAAAAGGGTATTTGTCAAGAAATATGAATGAAGGGTTTTCTGGTGGCGAAAAAAAACGAAATGAAATTTTTCAAATGGCAATGCTTGAACCAAAGCTTTCTATTCTTGATGAAACAGATTCTGGTTTAGATATTGATGCTTTACGAATTGTAGCTAATGGAGTTAATAAATTAAAAAATGAAAATAATGCTACCGTAATAATTACCCACTACCAACGACTTCTAGACTACATAGTGCCTGATTATGTGCATGTACTACATGAGGGGGTTATTGTTAAATCTGGAGGAAAAGAATTGGCTCATCAACTAGAAGATAGAGGATATGACTGGATAACAAAAAAACTGTGATTGTGGGATTAATTGACACCTTAAAAACATATGTAGATCAAGATCCTCTTTCTGAAGAAAAAAAAGATCTTTTTAATAAATTTTTACAAAAAGGCTTCCCGACATTAAAAGATGAAGAGTGGAAATATACATCGCTAAAAAAAATAATAAACTATAACTACATAATTCCGAAAAAAACTGATACTATTAGTGAGGATGATATACAAAAGCATAGTTTAGGGTTAAAAAACAAGTGTATCATTTCTAACGGAAAAATATTAATGTCCCCTGAAATTAAGGGTGTGAAAATTTCTGGATTTTCAGATTTTAAATGCAGAAACAATGAGCCTATATCATCGCTAAACGCGGCTCTTGCAAAAAATGGCTTTACAATAAGTGTCGATAAAAACACTATAGTCAGAGACCCTATTGAAATTTTATTTTTTAACACATCAGAAAATGGCTTTTATCAATACCGAAATCAAATTAATGTTGGTGAAAATTCAGAGGTTTGTTTTGTTGAAAAAATTCAAGACCTAAATTTTTCTACTAATTTGACAAATTGTTTCACTCAAATTAATTGCGAAAAAAACTCCAAAACAGAGTATAATAAAATACAAAATAATCATCGTGAATCTAGGCTGATTGATCGTGTAAATGTTTTTCAAAAAAAGGATTCGACATGTAATATAAATACATTAATATTTGGGGGGGGATTTATTAGGAATAATCTGGATTTTGAGCAAAATGGTACAAACTGTGAAAGCAACATGAATGGGATTTCTCTATTAGATGGAACTCAAATTGCGGATAATCACACTTTTGTTGATCACAAAAATCCTAATTGCAGAAGCAATGAGATGTATAAGGGGATATACTTAGATCACTCAAAAGGGGTTTTTAATGGAAAGATTATGGTTAGAAAAGATGCTCAAAAAATAGACGCATTCCAAGCAAACAATAACCTGTTATTAAGTGAATATTCAACTATTGATAGTAAGCCTCAATTAGAAATTTATGCAGATGATGTTAAGTGTAGTCACGGATGTACAATTGGTCAACTTGACGAAAGCGCTGTGTTTTATATGAGGTCTAGAGGGGTGCGTTTAGAGGAGGCTAAGGCTGTTTTAACTTATGCATTTGCCTCTGAAGTTGTAGAAAGTTTATCTATTCCTGAACTTAGACATATGTCTCAAAATATACTAGCTCAAAAACTTAATGTAGATTTAGACTTTTCTTAAAAAATGATTGATATCACAAAAATTAGAGGTGAATTCCCTATACTAAGCCAAAAAATAAATGGCAATAACTTGGTGTATTTTGATAACGGAGCTACCACCCAAAAGCCCACTTCTGTAATTGAGTCTATTAAAGGATATTATACTAACGAGAATTCAAATGTGCACAGGGGAGCTCATTTCTTGAGCAGCTTAGCTACAGAAAAGCTTGAGAGCACTAGAAGAGCTGTTCACAAGCTCATTAACTCCAAACATGTTTATGAAATTATTTTTACAAAAGGAACCACTGATTCTATAAACTTAGTAGCTAACAGCTTTCAAAAATTCCTTTCTAAAGGAGATGAGGTGCTAATTTCAGAGTTAGAGCATCACTCTAACATTGTGCCATGGCAGTTATGCTGCGAAAAAACTGGAGCTAATTTAAAAGTAATTCCTGTGCTTCCAAATGGGGAATTAAATCTAAAGAAAATCTCTTCGCTGCTAACTAAAAAAACGAAAATTGTTGCTATTTCTCATATTTCAAACACATTAGGAACTATAAACCCTATAAAAAAAATCATTAGCCAATGTCATTCTGTTGGTGCTAAAGTTCTAATCGATGGAGCTCAGGCCGCTTCCCATTTAGCTTTAGATGTTCAAGAAATTAACGCTGACTTTTATTGCTTTTCGGCCCACAAAATGTATGGGCCCACTGGACTGGGGGTGTTGTACGGAAAAGAAAAACTATTAAATAAAATGCCTCCATATCAGGGTGGTGGTGAAATGATATCTGATGTTTCATTTAGCAAAACCAAATATGCTGAATTGCCATATAAATTTGAAGCCGGAACTCCAAATATTGGAGGAATAATCGCTTTTAAAGCGGCAATTGAATTTATTTGTAAAGTTGGTTTAAATAATATTTGCTTGCACGAAAAAGCTCTTTTAAAATACGCTACGTCTGAAATTTTAAAAATAAAAAATGTTAAGATTTATGGCACCTCAAATGAAAAGTCTGCTATTATTTCATTTAATATTAACGGCCTCCATCCCTACGACATAGGACTATTGTTAGATAAAATGGGAATTGCTATTAGAACAGGGCACCATTGTACGCAGCCTATAATGGATAAATTTGAAATTCCTGGAACAGCTAGGTTATCGCTAGCTGTATATAATACAAAACAAGAAATCGATGTCTTTATTCTATCTCTAAAAAAGGTGATTAAAATGTTATCATGATGAGTAATGAAATTAATGAAATACAAGATGAAATAATCGAAGAATTTGAAATGTTTGACGATTGGATGCAAAAATATGAACTAATTATTGATCTTGGAAAGGATTTGTCGGGATTAGATGAAAAAGAGAAGGTTGAAGCAAATATTATTAAAGGATGTCAAAGTAAGGTTTGGTTAAGCGCTAAGATGACAAATGGTAAGATTGTTTTTACCGCGGACAGTGACGCTATAATGACCAAAGGAATTATCGCTCTTTTAATCAGAGCTCTTTCTGGTCAAGACCCAAAAAAAATAGCAAGATCAAACCTGTACTTCATTGATAAAATAGGTCTTAAAAACCATCTTTCTATCACAAGATCTAATGGGCTTGAGGCAATGATTAAAAAAATGAAAATTTATGCAATAGCGCTTAATAAATGAAATTACTTGAAGAAAAAATTGTAGAAAAAATTTCTGAAATCTATGACCCAGAAATTCCAGTAAATATATATGAGCTTGGCTTGATTTATGACATTATAATTGATAATCATTTCAATGTGTCTATAACAATGACCTTAACTTCCCCCAATTGCCCTGTAGCGGAAACTCTACCAAAAGAAGTTGAAGAAAAAGTGGCAACTTTAAACTCTGTTAAAAACGTTGCTGTAAGCGTTGTTTTTGAACCTCCATGGGATAAGGATATGATGAGTGATGAGGCAAAGTTAGAATTAGGAATGTTATAAATGACAAAAGATATTATAAATAGAGTTGCGAATAGCGGTCTTATTAACTTAGACTTAAATGACTATTTTCCAAAAGAAAAAATTATAGAGATTGATCTTAAAAATTTTTTGTTTCAAGAACAAGTTTTAAAAGAAAAGGAGTTCAGAGAATCTGTGAAAAACCATGATTTTTCCTTATATTCAAAATCTCATGTCGCTATTTACTGCAGCTCTAAAGCAATTGTTCCTATGTGGTCATATATGCTAATTTCTAGTAAGCTAATTACAATTGCAAAGTCAATAAATTTTGGAAATAAGAGTGAGGTATTAAGGATTCTTTGCTTAAAAAACATTGACAACATTAATTCTGACACATTCTACGATAAAAGAGTTATTGTTAAAGGCTGTGGTGATGGAAATTTATCTGAAAGTATGTACATTTCAATATGCTCAAAGTTACAGCCTGTTGTGAAAAATCTTATGTATGGAGAAGCGTGCTCAGCTGTTCCTGTATATAAAACATCTAATAAAGGGATTTAGTTGAATTATGTGTCAATTTTCTTATTTCAAACAATTCCTTAGTTGTAAAAAATCTGTAATTTCCAACGGATAAATCTAAATTAATATTCATGATCCTAATTCGTTTTAGAGTTAGAACTTTATATCCAAAATGCTCACACATCCTTCTTATTTGTCTATTTAAACCTTGAGTTAATATAATATTGAATTTTTTTGATGATATTTTTTTAATTACACACTTTTTTGTAATAGTATTTAAAATTGGAACGCCATTTTCCATAGAGCTTACAAAATGTTTTGTAATTTTCTTGTTTACTGTTACCTCGTACTCTTTTTCATGACCATTAACTGATCTAAGTATTTTATTAACTATATCTCCATCATTCGTTAAAAATATCAATCCTTCTGAAAGCTTGTCAAGCCTTCCTATAGGAAAAATTCTTTCGGGATAATTTATGAAATCAATAATGTTGTTTTTTTCTCTTTTCGAATCAGATGTACAAACAACCCCTCTTGGTTTATAGAAGGCCAAATAAATTTTTTTTTTACGTCTTGATATAACTTTATTTTTAACGGTAATATTGTCTGTTGGGCCAACTCTATCTCCCAACACAGCTAGCCTTCCGTTAACTTTAACTATTCCTTCCTGTATAAAACGGTCAGCCTCTCTCCTTGAGCAAAATCCTGACTCGGATAAAAATTTATTAATCCGAATTAAATTTTTCTCCTCCATTTAAAAATTGAATTTTATTGTTTTTTTATATCCTCTATTTTTCCCTCTGGAATAGCTGATATTAATCTTTTTGTATAATCAGTTTTAGGTTGGTTATATATTAAATCCGCATCTCCCAACTCCTCTATCTTCCCATCTTGCATTACAATCATGCGATCACTCATATATTTTACGACAGATAAATCGTGAGAAATAAAAATATATGTAAATCCAAACTCTGATTTAAGCTCATTCAAAAGATTTAAAACCTGCGCTTGGACAGAAACATCAAGAGCAGAAACCGACTCATCGCATATAATGAATTTTGGATTTAGCACTAGAGATCTTGCAATTCCTATTCTTTGCCTCTGACCTCCAGAAAACTCGTGCGGATATCTATAGAAATGGGAGGGGTCCAAGCTTACCCGGCTTAACAAATCTTCTACCTTCTTCTTTCTTTGTTTGTCATTTTCTAAAATTCCATGAACCTTCATGGGTTCCATAATAGCGTTTCCTATTGTCATTCTTGGGTTAAGAGATGAGTACGGGTCTTGGAAAATAATCTGTACCTCCTTCCTGAATTCCATTAATTGTCCTGGGTTCATTTGTAAAACATCTGTTCCATTATATAATATAGAACCACTTGTAGCTTCTTCTAAACGAATGATTGTTCTTCCAAGTGTTGTTTTTCCACAACCAGACTCTCCTACCAATCCCAATGTTTCTCCAGGATACACATCAAAGGTGACGTCATTTACCGCTTTAACATAGTCGGTAATTCCTCCAAAAAAACCATTTCTAATCGGAAAGTAGGTTTTTAAGTTCTTTACTTTTAATGTTGGGTCCTTGCTAAATATTTTTTCTTGGGACTTTTTTCTAACAGACTCTTTAATTATAAGGTTTTCTGTAAACTCTTTAACAGAAATTTTATTTTCTATTATTTTTCCATCTTTATCTTCCTGCATAAAGTCAGAAACTGTTGGTAAATGAGAATATCTTCTATTTAGTGGTGGCCTACAAGCCAAAAGTCCTTTTGTGTATGGATGTTGAGGGTTTGTGAATATGTCCCATACGGTACCTTGCTCTACAATTTCTCCTTTGTACATAACCACAACCTTATCTGCTAATTCGGCAATTACCCCCAAGTCGTGAGTTATAAATAAAATCCCCATATTTCTTTCTTTTTGCAAGGAAATCATTAGTTCGAGAATTGTTTTTTGAACTGTTACATCTAATGCAGTAGTAGGCTCATCAGCAATTAAAATGGAAGGCTGACAACTCATAGCCATAGCGATCATAACTCTTTGTTTTTGGCCTCCTGAAATTTGATGAGGGTAAGAATTAAAAATCCTCTCTGGTTCTGGAAGCTGAACTTCTCTAAAAAGGTCTATTGTTAGTTTTTTAGCGTCCTTTTTATTTATCTTTTGATGAAGTCTAATAGCTTCTACCACTTGATTTCCACATGAAAAAACAGGATTTAAAGATGTCATTGGTTCTTGAAAAATCATAGATATTTCATTGCCCCTATATTTCCTCATTTCTTCTTCACTAATTTTCAAGAAGTCTATTTTTTCTCCACTTTCAGAATGATATATAATTTCACCATTAGTGATTTTTCCAGGAGGCGATGGTATTAGCCTCATGGAGGATAAAGCTGTCACTGATTTCCCAGAACCTGATTCTCCAACTACACCGATTGTTTCTCCTCTATTTAATGTGAAACTTATTCCTTTTACGGCCTTAACAGAGTTTCCCTCAGTCTGAAATTCGGTAACTAAGCCTTTAAATTCTAACAGTTTATTACTCATTTAAATATGTTTTTTACAGCTATAAAGGTAGTTTTTCTTTGGTATTTAAACAAATTGCGTGATTTTTATTTTTACTTTATATAAAATCAGTAAATATTATGCATCATTGTATTCTCATTTCAAACAAATTAGACATATATAACTTGATCTTGTCAGCAACCTTATCAAGGGATACATTTAAACCCAGCTCTTTTTTGAGTGAGGTGACTTTTTTGTTATGAATTCCACAAGGAATAATATTGTTGAAATAATCTAAGTTGCAATTAATATTAAAAGCAAAACCATGCATGGATACCCACCGACTGGTCTTAACCCCTATCGCGCATATTTTTCGGGCCTCAGTTGTTCCTGGATCTATCCAAACACCTGTCTCTCCTGTTGATCTATCAGCCTTAATATTATAATCTTTTAATGTTAAAATAATAGCCTCCTCTAAAAATCGCAAATATTTATTTATGTCAGTAAAAAAGTTTTCTAGATCTAGAATGGGATATCCGACAATTTGACCCGGGCCATGATAGGTTATGTCTCCTCCTCTATTTACTTTGTAAAACTTTGCTTTCCGTAATTTTAAGTACTCTTGGCTTACTAGTAAGTTGTTTTGATCTCCGCTTTTCCCCAAAGTATATACATGGTCATGTTCACAGAAAATTAAATGATTTTCAGTGAGTTTTTTTATGCCTCTTTTTCTGTTTTCTGACTTTAATTTTAAAATTTCATTAAATAATTTTTCTTGATAATCCCAGCATTCTTTATAATCAATTAAACCTAAATCATGAAACTTGACAACTTTATTCATTTAAATTTTGCTAACTCGTTTTTTAAAAAATTAATTACATTGATCTCTATAGCGTCAACTTTGTTTAATTTTGACAGGTGCCAACTAATCCAATCTCCGATATGAATATGAAAAAAGGTGCTTTGTATCAATGTTTTACTATTGCTCCATATTTCGATAATATCGCTAGTATAATTTTCAATAACTTGCTTATTGATGTCAAATCTAATACTGTTTCTATCATAATCATTTAAGTTTCGCAACAACACTACAGCTAATCTGTCTGTATTTGTTCTCCATCCTAATAGTTCATTATGATTCATTTCGGGAATCGTATGATGCCAACATAGCATCTTACTGTTTTCATTAATTTGCTGTCTTAGTCTGATCGCCACTCCTTCATATTTACTTTCGGAATATATCACTGGAGTTTTGTTGAATAATAAATTAGCAACATTCTCCGCTTTTTTTTGTATAGTATTCTTCTCTGAATTTAATAGGTTTATCGACTCTTTAATCTCCTTCTTAAAAAATCCTGAAATCAATTTGTATTTGTATAGTATATACAACAAGCCTACTAAAGAGTACCCTATCATAGATCTTGGAGGGTTATTTGGAGGGATAATAATTGCATTATGATTGTGTATTTTTTGCTCTTTATGCAAATTTCCTCCTGATGTTAGAATACATATTTCCGCTTTCTTAATAATACATTCATTGTAGCATGAAATAGTTTCTTCAGTATTTCCTGAATATGAACAAACAATAACAAGTGTTTTGGAACCCACATATTTTGGAATAAAATAATCTTTTATTGAAACTAATGGCAAATTAAGATGGTCCACTAAAAGATTATTTACAATAGTTCCAGCTATTCCTGAACCACCTAGACCACAGATTAAAATACTGTCAAATTGCTTTCCTAAATCATTAAACTCTGTATTCTCACATATTTTTATTGCTTCTGATAGGTGTTTAGGAAAATCCTCTATGTAATTTTCCATAGTAATCTTATTTTTTTCTTTCTGCATTTTAAAATTATTTGTATTAATTTGTAAACAAGCTAAAATTACAAAATCTATGGATAAAGAATTATTATCTTTGTAAAAAAATAAAAAATGGACAATTCTCTATCAGAACAGGAAATAGTTAGAAGAAAAAATTTAAAGGAGCTTAACTCTTTAGGGATTAACCCATATCCAGCGCCATTATTTAAAGTCACGAACTATTCAAAGAATATAAAAGACGACTTTAAAGAAGGATTAGGGGTTGCTGTGGCTGGCAGAATAATGAGCAGACGAATAATGGGGAAGGCGTCTTTTGTTGAATTGCAAGATAGTAAAGGGAAAATACAGGTTTACATTAATAGAGATGAGATCTGTGCGGGAGAAGATAAGACTATGTATAACACTGTATTTAAAAAACTGCTTGATATTGGAGATATTGTTGGGGTAAGTGGTGAAGTTTTTAAAACTAAAGTAGGTGAAATTTCTATTAAAGCCAGTTCTCTTACGCTGCTGTGCAAATCTCTTCGACCATTGCCTTTACCAAAAACTGATTCAGATGGTAATGTTTTTGATTCATTTAGTGATCCTGAAAAAAGATATAGACAAAGATATGTAGACCTAATTGTTAACCCTGAAGTAAAAGAGGTGTTTATAAAAAGAACTATTTTAACAAACTCTATGAGAGATTTCCTAAATAAAAAAGGATATCTTGAGGTAGAGACTCCGATTCTTCAACCTATATATGGTGGAGCAGCGGCCAAGCCTTTTAAAACATTTCATAACACACTCGACATGGATTTGTATTTGAGAATTGCTAATGAATTATACCTCAAGAGATTAATTGTTGGGGGTTTTGACGGAGTATACGAATTCTCCAAAGACTTTAGAAACGAGGGTATGGGAAGATTTCATAATCCTGAATTTACTCAAGTAGAGCTGTATGTAGCTTATAAAGATTATCACTGGATGATGGATTTAGTTGAAGAAATGGTTGAAAAAATAGCTTTGGATGTTGCTGGATCTACCCGAATTAAAATTGAAAATAAAATAGTGGACTTCAAAAGACCCTGGAAAAGAATGACAATGTTTGAGGCTATAAATCTTTTTACAAATATTGATTGTTCAAAAATGGAAGAAAAAGATTTGATAATTACAGCAAAAAAATTAAATGTTTCTATAGACAAAAGTATGGGTAAGGGGAAAATTATAGATGCTATTTTCGGTGAAAAATGTGAAAAAGAATTAGTCCAACCAACGTTTATTACTAATTATCCTACTGAAATGTCCCCGTTAGCTAAAAAACATAGAAAAGTCAAAGGTGTTACCGAAAGATTTGAAGGGTTTTGTATTGGCAAAGAGTTTTGTAATGCATTCTCTGAATTAAATGACCCTATCGATCAAAGGTCCCGATTCGAAGAACAACTAGAGCTTATGAACAGAGGTGATGAAGAAGCGATGGTTTTAGATGAAGACTTTATACGATCCATGGAATATGGCATGCCACCAACCGCTGGATTAGGTATTGGTATTGACCGGCTTACCATGATGATGACTAATAGCAAGTCCATACAAGACGTCTTATTCTTCCCTCAAATGAAAAAAGAAAATAATAAATAAAAATATGCAGAATTTGTTTAATAAGAATGAGATTTTAGGTGATGACCTGGAATTATTATTAGAAAAAAGGTCAAATGATAAATTTGAATTTCTACTAATAGATGTTAGGGAAAGGTATGAGTTTGACCAAAAGTCTATTGTAGGTGTTGATCACTTAATTCCCATGTCGTCTTTTTGGGCGGATGTAGAAAAAATTAAGGGCATGGAAAATAAACCAATAGTTGTTCAATGCAAATCTGGGGCTCGTTCTGCTATGGCTCAAAGCAAGCTTGAAAATCTTGGGTTTAATAAAGTAGTTAATTTATCAGGAGGAATAATTAAATACACTGGAAAAATCAATGAATAAAAAATCTATTGGTGTGATAGGGGGGGGTAGTTGGGGTACAGCTATTGTTAAAATGTTGTGTGAAAATACGAATAACACATATTGGTGGATTAGAAACAAGACTATTTTAGATCATATAAAAAGTCATGGACATAATCCCAAATATGTTTCTGATGCTAAAATAAATATTTCTAAGGTAAATTTAACAAATGATATTAATGAGTGTGTTGAAAATTCCGATATAATTATTTTGGCAATTCCTTCTTTATATCTAGATCAAGCTCTTCGAAAAATAACTTCTCCTATAAATAAAAAAATCATTTTCTCTGCAATAAAAGGAATTGTTCCTGAAACTAATTCTATAGTTGGAGATTATATAAACAATAAGTTTAATGTTGACTATGAAAATATTGGTGTTATTACTGGACCTTGTCATGCAGAAGAGGTTGCTTTAGAAAGATTATCATATTTAACAGTTTCATGCTCAAATCTAGATCACTCACTGTTATTAGCAAAATCTCTATCTTCAAGATATATTAAAACTATGATTTCTGATGACATTTTTGGAACAGAATACGCTGCGGTTTTAAAAAATGTTATAGCTATCGCTTCTGGAATATCTCATGGTTTAGGATATGGGGATAATTATCAGGCTGTTTTAGTTTCAAATGCAATTAGAGAAATTAGTCGTTTTGTTGATGTCGCTCATCCTATAAAAAGAGATATAAATGAATCTGCCTATTTGGGAGACCTGCTGGTAACCGCTTATTCACAGTTCAGTAGAAATAGAACCTTTGGGGAAATGATAGCAAGAGGCTATAGTGTGAAATCTACCTTACTAGAAATTAAAATGATAGCTGAAGGATATTACGCTGTTAAATGTATTCACTTATTAAATGAGAAACATAATGTTTTCATGCCTATTAACAATGCGGTCTATAATATTTTATATAACGGTATTTCAGCCAAAAA
>MDSX01097761.1_pt1 | contig 12836 bp, 10 predicted proteins | sample 811141 | NCBI WGS metagenome assembly MDSX01 (sample SAMN05326642, study PRJNA326480) | marine metagenome | isolation source: seawater | place: Atlantic Ocean: South East | collected 2010
CCTACATCTGATGCCGCATTTGCATTACCGTAATTGGCTAAATTATCCAATAATTTTAACAAATCTAATGATAAACACGCAGTATTGTATGGTATCTCAGCAGCATGTAAAGTAGCCTGCCTAATTTTTTCCCTTCTAAGCCCTTTCTCTTCATCACTAGATTTGGGCATTCGAAAAGAAGCCATGACCAAATCAAATGCATCACTATCTTGATTCGCTAAATCACCAGATTTGGTTAGTATTTCGTCAACCTTAGTTTTTGCACGCTCTGCATGAATCCAGCCAGATTGCCATTTCTCTTTTCCTAGTGTAAGTTCAATTACCATTTTTGTAAGTCCTGCAGCTTGTCCTAATGCTACAGCACAGGCGGTACCTCCACCAGGTGTAGGTGCTGAAGATGCTAATTCGCTTTGGAAATCACTAAGCGTTTTATCCATCCAACTCATTTTTCATCACCTGCCATTGCCCACTCAATTATTCTCTCATGTGGGTTAAAATCATCTATTTTAGATAATCCAAGTCCATTTATTGCGGCATCAACATAATCCTCTTCTGAATAGTTTCCTTCTCCAAGGAACCATCGTCCTGTTTCAAGCATTGATTTTAGTGGAACCAAACCAACAAGTTCGCTACCTTTCAGCGAAACAGCATGATCTTTAGCAAGTGATTTACAGATTTCAAATGCTTTGTGTATTGGACATTTATCTACGTCTAATATATTCATTGATACTTGGCTAATCGAGTGAGTCTCTAATGTCACACCCATGCCTTGTATTTCTTGCACCATGCCTCTAACTCGCATCTTTTCTCCATTTTCTTGTTTTATCAGTCTACCACTGCCACGGATGATAGAACCGATTTTCTTTGCAACAACTGCATCAGTTTCGTCAATATTAACATTATATGCGATTAATATATCTCTTGAACCAATAGTTATACCTCCTGATTTTTTTGTTGCTGCACACCATTGCTTGGGCCCAAAGTCAGGATATCTTGTGAATTCATTGTGAGCGGTCTCCCCATTTGACAATCGATTTTGAAGTCCTTCATATTGTCCTTTTCTCAAAGTCGAGAGGAGTTTTCGATCAGCATGCTTTGCTGAGTATCCGTACAAAAAGGTACTAACTCCCAAATTATTAGCAACTGTCTCAGCTAATTTTTCAGCGAGAAGCGAGCATTGAGCCATGGTGTAATTATTGAGTGGAATAAATGGACAAACGTCAACAACACCTAGTCTAGGATGCTCCCCTTGATGTTTGGTCATATCGATTAATTTAACAGCGGATTCAATAAGTTTGTATGCCGCGATGTATACTTCCTCAGGATTACCAGCAATGGTTACCACAGTTCTGTTATAGTCTGCATCTGGCTCTACACTTAATACTGAACAATTCTCGTTTTGAGGTATACTATCAACAATTTGATTGATTATATCTTGATTCCTTCCTTCAGATATATTAGGCACACATTCGATTAATTGCTTGTCCATGCATATTGGTAGTAAAAGGCGGACTTTGAAGTTAGCCTTAACTGTAAATTGTATCAGGTGAATCTTTGAGCCCACCTTTTATTTTCTTCAAATTAATCCTCTTAATAGAATCAATGAAGTCAGTTTGTGAGATGTATCCGCGTCCTTGGCGGATAGCAATCATTCCTGCTTCGACACATGTGGCTTTGATCTCAGCCCCTGAAAAGCCATTTGTTTTATCGACAATTTGTTTCAATTGTATTTTCCTAGTGGACATCTTATCGATATTTAGTTTGAATATAGCCTTTCGACCTACTTCATCTGGTATTGGAATTTCGATAACTCTATCAAAACGACCGGGTCTTAATAATGCCTCATCGAGTATATCTGGACGGTTTGTAGCGGCAATAATCTTGACATTTTCTAGTACATCAAAGCCATCTAGCTCTGCTAATAACTGCATTAATGTTCTTTGAACTTCTCTGTCTCCACTAGTAGAGCCATCCAAACGCTTGGCACCGATTGCATCAATTTCATCTAGGAATATTATCGATGGAGCCTTTTCTTTGGCAAGTGAGAATAATTCTCTTACCATTCTGCCTCCTTCTCCGATGTATTTTTGTGCCAATTCACTACCAACCATTCGAATAAATGTGGCTTCTGTATGATTTGCTACAGCCTTTGCAAGTAAGGTTTTCCCGCAGCCAGGAGGTCCTACTAGTAAGATGCCTTTTGGTGGCTCAACACCAACTTTTTCGAATAATTCTGGAGAATTAAGTGGTAACTCAATTGCTTCCCTTACGTATTGTTTCTGTTCTTCTAATCCAGCAACTGAATCATAATCAATGTCTGGGCGTTCAACCATTTCCGCCCCACTAACCATTGGATCCCAAGCATCGTGTAAGACTTCAATTACCGCCAATGTATCTTGATTTAGAGCAACACGAACACCAGGTTTTAGCACATTCGGCGTAAGTCTTTGATTCAAAGCCACTTGGAAAACTGTGCCGTTAGAAGAACGAACTATGCCTCTTTCTTGGTCTAGTATATCTTCTAGATGCCCGACAATCAATGGTGGTGATTTTAGTGAACGCACCTCATCATCCAAGCGGTTAGCTCGCTTCTTAAGCGAACGAATTTCTGATTCCATATGCGCTCTTTCATTGATTAAATCCTGAGTTTGGTCTTGTAGATTTTTGAAATCATCTTCAAGTTTTTTTAACTCTTCATCATTAGAAGACATGATGTCTTTTGTTGGGGTACCTACGTCTCCTACCATGTCGCTCACTTAATCCAAACGGCAATCATCTATGAACTCTACCTAAAATAATGACAAGATTCATTTTGATGTTAGGCTAGGGAGCCTTGGTGAGGTAATGGGCGAATGCGAAGTTTGCGGAGCGATGAAAGTTGGTACAAAGCAAATTATGATGGGGAAGGCACAGGTTTATGCCTGTACACGTTGCGTTGAGAAACTTGGCTTGGCACCCAAACAAGAAGCACTCGGGATTAAAATGGCTAGGTCAAGACCCACTTTCAGTGGGCCTAAACCACGACGTAGAAATGACATAATGGCCAAGCAAGAAAAAGAATTAGCCGATGATTTTGGCAATAGAATTAGTAATGCTAGAAAAGCCAAAGGTTGGAACCATGCCGAATTAGGCAAACGAATTGCCGAGACTGTCAATGTGATAAAGTCTGCAGAATCAGGCAAACCACCAACAGATTCTCTTGTTAAAAAATTAGAAAGAGTTCTGGGAATTGTTTTACTTGTTGAATCTACCCCATCTGAAACCTCTAGAGTAGTATCACATGGCAACAGAAACATGACCCTAGGAGATTATTTCAAACAAAATGGTGCTTGAATGAAACAATTGAGCGTACATTCGTTATGGCTTGCCCAGGATGACCCGAAAAAAAATACGGCTGTGTTATCGTCAAAGCGTGGTGATATTACACTACATAAACGAATTAATACACTGCCAAAAAAGGGGATTATATTGGAGCCTTTGTGTGGGAAAATCTTTGGTCCGGAGGATCATCAAATATTAACAGAAAATAATGGTTCCATTGTAGGCTTAGATTGTAGTTGGAAACAAATTGAATCAAGTGTTGATTTAGTTATGAGAAGAACGAGATTAAAGCCAAGAATGTTGCCATTATTTTTAGCGGCAAATCCAGTTAATTGGGGTAAACCAGGTAAATTGTCGACCATTGAAGCCCTAGCAGCTGCCGCATATTTGTGCGGCCACAAGGAACAATCGAAGGAACTTCTTAGCGGATTCCGCTGGGGTCAAAGATTTATTGAATTGAATCATGAACCCCTAGAGGAGTATTCATCTGCGAAAAGTAGCCAAGAATTAGTTGAACTCCAGTTTGAATTCTTTGATCTTGAACACTTGAGAAGTGGTGATGAATAGTGAATTATCGCGAGATACCCATCTCTAGGCTAGAAATGGGTGAAAGAAAAATTCAAACTGATAATATCGCAATTGAATCACTTGTCAAGTTAACTGTCAATCAAGAAGCATTAGCTAACCTATTAGCTTCGCCTGAAAACTGTGATGATTTAATTTTAGGTCATCTATTGGCAGAAGGACACATCAATCAATCTACTAAAATCGATAAGTCTGATATTGTTACTAAGGTTGATGATTATGGTACTATATTGGTTGATGTCACAATTCACGATGTCAAAATTAACTCAAATAAGTCGTTAGGAATCACAACTACATCATGTGGTGCATGTAAATTAGACGGTATGGATTTGTTAGTCGAAGGTCTGCCCAGCGTAGAGCCCTCAAATAATTTTGAACACTCCGCAATATACCAAGGTCTGATGGAGATGTCAGATAATCAAATTGGCTTCATTAAGACTGGTGGAATGCATTGCGCAGGATTAATGTCTAAGACTGGAAAATTACAATTCCAAAGTGAAGACATTGGCCGTCACAATGCTGTAGACAAGGTAATTGGCAGAGCATTTAACCAGATTAATTTTAATGATTCAATTCTGCTGCTTAGTGGTAGATGTGGATGGGACATTGTTGCTAAAGCTGCGCGTTGCAATATTTCCAATATTGCTTCATTTGGTGCTTGTTCTTCTCTAGCAGCATCTTGTGCACGTAGTTTGGGAATAACAATTCACTCTTTCGTCAAAGAAAATAACTCAGTAATCATTGGCTAGAGTATCAATCTATACAGAGATTTCAAATGATTGATTTCAAAGAGCCTAACTATTAGGAGGATAATTCGTGAAAGGTAAAACACCTATAGAAGACATCCCTCTAAAACTAGGGAAGCCAAAAACAACTGCGGCAGGTATACCAGCAATCATCTCTAGTGCAAAACAATCGCTAAAGAAAATGGGACTGTCAAATACGATAAAAACACTAAGAATGGTAAACCAAAAAGATGGTTTTGATTGTCCTGGTTGTGCATGGCCTGATCCTGAGCACAGATCACCGTTTGAATTTTGTGAAAATGGCGCCAAAGCAGTTGCAAATGAAGCAATGAAGGCAAATGTTGATGCGAAATTTTTCACTAAGTATTCACTAGAGGAATTGATTGGGAAAAGCGACTATTGGCTTAACAATCAAGGTAGGATCAAGCAACCAATGTATTTGGCCTCAGGTGCAACCCATTATACTCCGATTAGCTGGGAAAAATCTCTAGAACTTATTTCTAACAAACTTAATTCTTTACCAAATCCAAATCGTGCCGTGTTTTATACTTCAGGAAGAACTAGCAATGAGGCCGCTTTTTTGTATCAAGCATTTGTAAGATTACTTGGAACTAATAACTTACCTGATTGCTCCAACATGTGTCATGAATCTAGTGGTAAAGCCTTGGTTCAAACCATTGGTATTGGTAAAGGAACAGTAACACTAGATGACTTTAATCATGCTGACACAATTTTGGTGATCGGTCAAAATCCAGGAACCAACCATCCGCGGATGCTAACTGCACTTAGAGATGCTAAATTGAAGGGAGCAAAAATAATACATATTAATCCACTACCAGAAACAGGTTTAGTTAGATTTAAACACCCACAAGATTACATGAAATTGGATTTATCATCAACTGGCCTTGCCGATATGCATTTACAGGTCAAAATAGGCGGCGATGCTGCATTGCTACGCGCCATAAATAAACTGACTATTGACTCTGAGTCAATTGATAAAAAGTTCATTTCTAGGAAAACCAAATCATATAACGAATTTGCTAAATCATTACAACAGATAGATTGGGAAAGGATAGAAAATGATTCCGGAATTCCTAAATCAGAAATAAAAAAGTTTTCAGATATAATTGTTAAGTCAAAATCAATAATATCGTGTTGGGCAATGGGGTTAACTCAACATAAAAACGGAGTCCACGTAATACAGGAAGTAGTAAATCTCCACTTACTCGGCGGGCATATCGGTCGTATTGGCGCTGGTTTATGTCCTGTGAGGGGCCATTCAAATGTCCAAGGTAACAGAACAGTTGGGATATGGGAAGCACCTAGTGATTCCTTTATCGAGAAAATGGAACTAGGACTTGAAAATTCTATGCCGCGCAAGCACGGATATGACGTAGTCAATGCAATTACTGCAATGGAAAATAGCGAGGTTGATTTTTTGTTTTGTTTGGGTGGTAATTTTATTTCTGCAACTCCGGATACAACTAGAACAGCAAATGCAGTTTCTCAACTAGAAATGGTAGTTAATGTTTCAACTAAACTAAATCGATCACATTTAGTTAATGGAAAGGAGTCGTTAATACTCCCATGTTTAGGTCGTACAGAGGCAGATATTCAGGCTGGAATTGAGCAATTTGTTACTGTCGAAAATTCCATGGGCATAGTTCACAAATCACAAGGTAAATTGAAACCAACCTCCAACATGTTGAGAAGTGAACCATGGATTATAGCTAATTTGGCTGACATGACTTTGCATGACTCAAATATTGATTGGTTAGGATGCATTGAACACTATGATAAGATAAGAGATTTAATCAGCAAGTCAGTTAGTGGTTTTGAAGACTACAATTCAAGAGTAAGGCAACCTAATGGATTTTACTTACCTAACCCTCCTAAAGACAGTTGTGAATTCGATACTAATGATGGATTTGCTCACTTTTCAGTAAATCCTTTGCCTGATGTATCCATTAATAATGATGAATTTGTCATGATGACGATTAGATCGCACGACCAATATAATACCACTATTTACGGGCTTGACGATAGGTACCGCGGCATAAAAGGCAATCGCAGAATCTTAATGATGAATCCTCGTGACATGTTAGAATTAGATTTGAAAACCAAGGACTTAGTCGACATTACTAGCCACTTTAGAGGAGTAAAGAGATTATCCAGTAAATGGTTGGTAATTCCATACAATATACCAAAAAGGAATTTGGCAGCATACTTCCCTGAGGCGAACGAATTAGTACCACTAGAATCAACATCTGAAATCTCAAATACTCCTACCTCTAAATGGATTATTTGCACGATAAGTGAGAGTAATTCGATTGCTGAGGAGGAGTGATATTGACAAAAGGCTATTTCGAGTTTTTCTTCAGTAATCCCAAATTTAGAAGATTATGGGCCGCTTCGGTAATCTCATTACTTGGCGAATGGTTCAATACGATTGCGTTATTTTTCCTAATTCTAGAGTATTCAGGTTCTGAATTTCTTTTGGGTATCTTATTTTCTGTAAGAATGGCACTTTTCGCCATATCCCAACCATTTAATGGCCTGTTAGCAGATAGGTTTAGTCGAAAAAGCTTGATGCTATGGGCTAACCTGTTACAGGTTGGTTTGGCGCTATCATTCCTCTTAGTAGATGGTCCTGAAGATATGTGGTGGTTAGTAGCAGTATCAGGACTAATGATGCTATTGCATGGAGTCTACGTAACTGCAGAACGTGCCGCTTTACCAAATATTGTCGATGATGAAGACCTCATAACTGCTAACGCTATTGACAGTGCATCTTGGTCATCGGCCTTATGTATTGGCGCAATGCTTGGTGGTATAGTTGTCAGTGTATGGGGCACTGACATGGCATTTATCATTGATTCTTACACCTTTTTGTTGTCAGCCTTACTTCTTGTACCTCTAAACTTTACTCAAAATATAGACCCTAAGATGAAAGGACCTCTACTTAAAACAGCATTTTCTAATATCAAAATAGGTTGGTCGCGAATCTATTCTGACAAAAAAGTATTACGAATTGTTTTCGCTAAATCTTCATGGAATATAGCAGGTGCAGGCCTTGCTGGCGTGTTTCTTGTCCTAGCAGGTTCTGAACTTACAGGATACGGTGCTGCGTTTGGATTTGGATTGTTTTTCTTCGCTCGTGGCTTGGGAACCGGGATTGGGCCAATATTAGCGCGTGCTTTATTCAAAGACAAATCAAAATGGCCATCATTAATTGGTATATTGGTGACAATTTCAGGATTCTTTTACCTGTTAGTTGGAATTAGTCTAGATATATATTTGCCACTAACGGTTTTGCTAATAATTTGTGCACATTCTGCAAGTGGGGGCAATTGGGTACTGTCTACGGTACTAACTCAAATGTGGGTAGAAGACGAAGTCCGTGGTAGAGTATTTTCTATGGACATGTTGATTCTCGGTTCTAGTGCAGCATTATCAACTACGATTGCTGGATATCTTGTAGAATATCAAGGTTTGACGCTGAGAAATGGTTTCATTTCGTTTTCATTATTAATGATTATTTGCGGTATAATTTTTACATTTTGGCGGCCAGATATTGACTCAACCAACAAACAATAGGCTCAAAGAACTGCAAGGTTTGGGATTATCATGGGAGAGGGCTATTCTGCGTTAAGGGAATCCCTTTTATTAGGCATACCTGATAACTTACCTGATCATCCAGGATACGATGACTCTGTAGACCACGCACCAAATCGCCGCCAGGTATTGGATGAAAGTGGAAAACGCTTGGCTATCAAAAATGCATTAAGGTACTTCAAGCCTGACTTACACGTAACGTTGGGTAAGGAATTCTTAGAAGAATTGAATTCCTTTGGCAGAATTACTATGCAAAGATATAGGCCAACTGAGTATGAAATTAAGGCATATCCGATATCAGCATATCCTGCTAAATCACAACAAGCTGCCGCAATTATGCTAATGATAATGAATAATTTAGACAAAAGGGTTGCACAGTTTCCGCATGAATTAATCACCTATGGTGGTAATGGCTCTGTGTTTCAAAATTGGGCTCAATATCGTTTAACCATGCAATACCTCTGCCAAATGACTGATCATCAAACCTTAGTTATGTATTCTGGCCATCCGATGGGACTTTTTCCATCTGATCCAAATTCTCCGCGAGTGGTTGTCACTAATGGAATGGTTATTCCTAATTACAGTTCAAGGGATGATTATGAAACTATGAATTCTATTGGTGTAACGCAGTATGGACAAATGACCGCTGGATCCTACATGTACATTGGACCTCAAGGGATCGTCCATGGAACGACCATTACTCTACTAAACGCTGCTAGAATGCATTTAGAACTGCCTCCCGACCAAGATTTGTCAGGAATCACCTTCGTCACATCAGGTCTTGGTGGAATGTCTGGTGCACAAGCCAAAGCGGCAGTTATCTCCGGTGCCGCATGTATTGTTGCCGAAATGAATGAACATGCTGCAATTAAACGTCACGAGCAAGGTTGGCTTACCGATTTATCTTACGATATTAATAATTCAATTGATTTACTAATATCTGCTAGGGATGAGGGTAGATCAATATCCATTGGCCATATTGGTAATATTGTCGAATTATGGGAAGGTATTATTCAACGGGGTGTAAAAATTGATTTGGGTAGTGACCAAACATCGCTACATAATCCGTATCAAGGTGGTTACTTTCCTGCAGATTACACCTACGAAGAATCCGCGCAAATGATGTCTAATAATCCAAATAAGTTTGCTGAGGAAATACGTAAAACTCTGTGCAGGCATGCAGACGCAATAAACAAACTCTCAGACGAAGGAATGTTCTTTTGGGATTACGGTAATGCATTCTTACTTGAATCATCTAGAGCCGGAGCCAATGTATTGAATGATGACGGTAGTTTTCGATATCCTAGTTATGTTGAAGATATAATGGGACCAATATGTTTTGATTATGGTTTTGGTCCTTACCGGTGGGTTTGTACCTCTAGTGACCCAAAAGACTTGGCTAAAACAGATCTAATAGCAAAAGAGGTTTTGCAAGAACTAACAATAGGTGCCCCCTCATCGATAATTCAACAATTAAATGACAACATTCGATGGATTGAACATGCTGGAAATAATAACTTGGTAGTCGGTAGTCAAGCAAGGATATTGTATGCCAACGATGCAGGGAGGCGTAAAATTGCCCTTGCAATGAATCAAGCAATTGCGGATGGTCACATATCAGCTCCCATAGTATTGGGTAGAGATCATCACGATGTTTCAGGCACAGATAGCCCCTATAGAGAGACAGCAAATATTCGAGATGGTTCTATGTTTACTGCTGACATGGCCGTTCAGAATTTTGTTGGCGATTCATTCCGAGGTGCAACTTGGGTTAGCCTACACAATGGCGGTGGAGTTGGTTGGGGTGAAGTGATAAACGGTGGCTTTGGATTGCTTATAGATGGGTCGGAATCTGCTAGAAAGAAAATTGAGTCGATGTTACATTGGGATGTGAATAATGGCGTGGCAAGAAGGGCTTGGGCGCGAAACCCCGGTGCAATAGAAGCCATTAAAATGGCCATGAAAGAAGATGATTTACTAACAGTAACAATTCCAGAAATAAGCGATGATGCTATTTTGGACGACATATTAGGGTGATTTAATGGAGCCTATTGTACAATTAGATGGCAATACCCTATCACCGGCTGAAGTATACGCTGTGGCATCAGAAAACATTGAGATTAAATTGTCAGAAGATTCTTGGAATAGAATCGTCAAATCCCGCAAAGTTGTAGAAGATATATTACACTCCGGTAAAGTTGTGTATGGGATAAATACCGGCTTTGGATCTTTAGTAGATACTAATATCTCTAATGAACATCTACAAGATTTGCAAGTAAATCTGATTAGATCGCACGCTACTGGATTGGGAGAGGCAATGTCTAAATCTGCTGTTAAAGCAATGATGGTGGCTAGGATTAATTCATTTGCCAAGGGTTTTTCAGGCGTCCATCCTAATGTAGTTCAGCAATTAATTGACTATGTTAATCATGGTGTAACACCGTATATTCCCAGAATAGGGAGTTTAGGAGCCAGTGGAGATTTAGCCCCTCTATCACATATGGCATTGACGTTAATTGGCGAAGGTTTTGTCATTGGTGATGATGATAAAAAAATACCAACCAATGATTTGCTGCTAGATAAAGGCTTAATCCCAGTAGAACTATCCGCAAAAGATGGTTTATCACTGATAAACGGCACCAGTCAAATGCTAAGTTATTCTATTTTATCTCTGCAAATCCTTAACAATTTATTAACTATCTCTGATGTTATCTACTGCACGTCACTAGAAGCATTTCAAGGCAATGCAAAGCCTGCTGACGAAAGAGTTCATGCTGCTAGGCCTCACCCCGGACAAATTTTAATTTCGGCTAGAATAAGGCAAATTATGCAGGATTCTGAGATATTAACTGGGCATAAAGATAACTCAAAAGTACAAGATCCGTACTCATTTAGATGTGCTCCACAAGTGCATGGAGCGGTTTATGAAGCATTGATTAGCATGCGAGAGACGATCCAAATTGAACTTAATAGCACTACTGATAACCCATTAGTGTTCCCAGAAACAACTGATCGCCAATCTACAATCATTTCTCAAGGTAATTTTCATGGCGAGATACTTGCACTTTGTGCAGATAGAATGTCTTTAGCATTATTTGAATTAGGCTCGATTTCCGAGCGTCGTATGGATCAGTTACTTGATTCTAAAAAGAGCGGTTTACCACCATTCTTAGCTAACAATAGTGGTTTAGAATCCGGTATGATGATTGTTCAATATAGCGCAGGATCTGCTCTTGCTGAGATGCATGGTCACGCAGCCCCACGCACTGCTTTCTCTACCAGTACATCTGCAGGGCAAGAAGATCACGTTAGTATGGGTGCAACGGCATGTTGGAACCTTTACCAATCCTGCATTAGATTGTCAGAAGTGTTAGCATGTGAATTAGTAATAGCTTGCCAAGGACTTGAATATAATAAACTCAAACCTGCTTCATTCGTTAAATCACTGCATAAATTAGTTCGTACAATATCGCCAAAACTGACAAACGATCGGTCAACTAGTGCTGAGCTACAATCCATTGCTAAAATATTAAGAGAAGGAACTTGGCTATCTAGGATTGAAGCGGAGAATGAGCGTTTAGTCCGTTGATTTGTAGTACTTTCTTTCTAATTCTTCTAGACCTGTTAGTTGCCTTAATCTAAAAATGTCAGTTGCCAAATCTGAGGCACTAATTGAACTAGAATTGGAATTGATAAACCGATCTAAATCAACGGCCCGTCTAACCTTTTCTTCTACTAACTTGTATAATTCGTATGCTTTATCCTCTTGATATTTTAATGCCGGTTCTATCTCTGATACATCAAGACCCATCCTTCTCCATTGTAATATTCGTTTGACTAAAATATTGTTAGAGAATCCTAACCGAGGTAATTTTGACAAATATACCAATCTTGGGTTGCCATCTTTACCAAGTTCATATTCCATATGTTCTCCGGGAGTTATACTTGGTTCAATGTGCTCTTCTTCATATTCTGTTACCAAAATATGTTCATCAGAAAATTCAAGTGATTCCAAGGTATATTTCAGTTTAGTTGCTATTTTTGCTGGCATTGCTAACAAATCTAGGCATAATATGCATGTGTAATTAAACATGGATAGGTCATCAACTAACCTAGTTATTTCCGATAAAAGTGCATCCGGTCCAATTCTATCGGCGATGAATTCTAATCCTTCAATTACCATTACTTGTTCTTTTGAGGCATCTTTATTCTGATTCAAAATTTTGTATATTGATGTAAAATCAGGCTTTATGGAATCATTAGTATCTTGTTCTGTAACCCAATAGGTGTCTAAAACATTGAGGTCAAGTTGTTCCAATAAACGCCTAGAAGGAATCCTGGTAATTAGCGTAAATCTTGTTTCTGGATTTTTCTCAATCATATGTTCGAGGTCTGAAAATAGCTGTGAATAAGTCTGCGTCTGATAAAGATATGCGCGATTGTCGCCGACCTGTAACATGAGACTCAATCACGAATAAGACTAATCATATATACATTTGAGCATAAATTACCCGTTAATCATTATATCATGGGTAGTAATCCGACAAATGGGTGTGACAATGTCCGACG
>MDSX01097843.1_pt1 | contig 12835 bp, 12 predicted proteins | sample 811141 | NCBI WGS metagenome assembly MDSX01 (sample SAMN05326642, study PRJNA326480) | marine metagenome | isolation source: seawater | place: Atlantic Ocean: South East | collected 2010
AAGCAAACGGGTTAAGTGAGTTGGCCTTTTGGATATACTGGGGAGAGTCATGGATTACGCAGAAAGCGATGAACAACAAATGATTAGAGAACTAGTTAGAGACTTTGCGGAAACGGTTTTAGCACCTACAGTCGAGCACAGAGATAGCAATCAACAACCTCCATCAGAAGAATGGCAACAATTTCTAGAATACGGCCTACAGGGTGTTACTATTCCTGAAGATTACGGTGGTTCTCCAGTCGATGATATATCAGAATCTATAATTGTGGAAGAACTGTCAAGAGTTGATCCATCGTTTGGTGTTATGTTTTGCGTCCATGTCGGTCTATGCGCAAAAACCATATCGCTACATGGTGATGAACAACAGAAATCAAAGTATTTGCCAAGGCTCGCAGCTGGCGAAGTAGGTGCTTACTCACTATCCGAAGCAGGTGCAGGAACCGATGCAGCAGCAATGATTTGCAAGGCAAAACTATCTGAAGATGGTTCACATTTTATTCTAAACGGTGAAAAGATGTGGGTTACTAATGGTGCACAAGCCAAAATTTTGGTTCTGTTTGCTAAGGATGTTGATCACCCTGATTACGGTACAAAGAGGCACGGCGGAACAACTGCATTTATCGTAGAATCAACCTTTGAAGGATTTAACGTCGGTAAGAAAGAGGACAAGTTGGGTATTAGATCATCCGACACATGTACGTTAGTACTCAATGATTGTAAAGTACCTGTTGAAAATGTGCTAAAAGGTATTGGCAATGGATTTCCTATTGCTATGAATGCTTTAGATAACAGTAGAATCGGTATTGCAGCTCAAGCATTAGGAATTGCCCAAGGGGCTTACGAATCCGCCCTTAATTACGCTCATGAAAGAGAAGCATTTGGTAAACCAATAGCTCATCACCAAATGATAATGTCCTACTTGGCGGACATGGCAACCAGGATAGAAGCCGCCAGACAATTAGTCTATCGAGCATCTTGGGCTAAACAAGAGCACTATGAAAACGGTGGCAAACGACATACGCAAGAGGCTAGTATGGCTAAACTATATGCTGGTGATACCGCAATGTGGGTAACAGAAAGAGCCATACAAGTGCTTGGAGGTTATGGATACACCAAGGAATTCCCAGTTGAAAGATTCTTCCGTGATGCCAAAATAACTCAAATTTACGAAGGTACCCAAGAAGTACAGAGAATTGTGATAGCTCGATCTTTAAAATAAATCTAGTTTATTTGCAAGTCGGTGCCTTTTAATTTAGCCTCTCTAAGACCACTAGACCATTCATGTAACTTTCCAATAAAGTTAGCTGTTTTACCTGCTGAATTCTCTATAATATCGTTGTATTCAGGCTCGAATAATACAGACACACTATAAGGTCCATTATCCAAGACTCCAACTATTGTCATACCCCCACGATAATTATCCATAACCATTAGATTCCTCTCAACCCTTTGGATGCTTAGTGAGCATCTACCAGGTTCTGAAGCATCTATTACAGAGTTTGCTTCACTATGGAGTCTAGTTGACTGTAAAATCTCAATTGTTTTTTCTATAGAGGTAGTAACAGAAGGTGTTTGTTCCTCTAGTTCAATTTCAACTTGTTCTTGATGAATATCATTCGAGAGTTCTATTTCTTCCAAAACCGGTTCTTCATTTATTTCAACTGGTGGAGTTTCAATCTCTTCAAGCATTTCCTCGAACTCTTCTTCGTCTATTGTTTGTTTAACTTCTTCCTCGGCAATAGGGTCAACAATTACGGGTTTCTCAAAACCTATGGATTCAAGATATGCCCACAATTCTTGGACTTCAATTACGCCATTTCCATCAACATCTAATATCGAGATCACTGTATCAGATACCCACTCTGGTGGCTTACTTCCAGATAAGTTTTCGATAAAATTATTCAATTCATTACGGCTTAGCATGCCATCACTATTGGTGTCAATTTTCGTGGTTATTTCAGCAGTTGTCAGGCCGGAGTTTTGTAGCCATTGGCCAAATTGTTGTTTAATCATTTCAGCCATCCTAGGGTCTACATTGGAAACTATTTGAGACACTTTTTCTTGTGCAGCCTTTTTTGCTTTATCGGCAATCTGGGAGCGCCATGCGGTGATTTCTGGTTGTTGTGATAGAATTTGAATTACTGTTTCTCTAGGAACATGCGAAGGCGGTGCATCGCCAACAAATTCAATCGCCAATTGTGATAATTCAGAATCACTTAGAGAAGTCAAATCACCCCTTTCGGCAATTTTATTTTCAATTTGCTTAGCAACCATTTCTGAGATTCGTCCACTGAACATGATAATCCGTGGGAATTCATCTTATTCAATTTGGTGCCTTCATACCATTGACAATTTTGGCCATGAACGGAAATCCTCATCCAGCCATTGAATCTTACAAAGTAATTCATTAACCTCGTGTATTGTTGATAAGTCATGCTCAATTTGTAATCGATACAACCACTCTTTTAGCCGACCTAAACGCTCACCTTTGGGCAAATTTGTTGCCGCCATTAACCAGTGTCCGTCAATTATTTGTTGGTCTTTTTTCAATGGCTTCAACTTTTGAATCCCCTCAATAATGGAAATAATCTGGAAATAATCTATATCACCATAATTTGTCAACAAATTTTTCCTAATAATTAATTCATATTGCAATTGTTGCTCCCAGCGTTCAGATAATAGATGTCGGAATAATCTTAATTCGGACTTTTCGATACTTGGTAATCTACCTTGATAATCTAACATTTTTCTAATTATTCTTAGGTCCTTGTTTGGTAATTTTAATGATTGACATATTTGGATGATTTCTTTATTGGGCCTGTTGCTAAGAATCACAACTAGAAGCGAGATATAATCTAGTAGTTTACAATCACTAAGAGCATTTCTTAGCTGTAATTTATTATCAATTTTGCAATCAAAAATATGATCAAGAATGTCATTTTCAAGCATTTGATCAACGATTTCACACGCCACACTTGAGTTTAGTATTTTCTTGAGTTCCTGCCATATCCTCTCTCTGGCTAAATCTCTTATTAAGAAAGAGTTATTCTTTATCGCAATTTTAAGTTGGCTTTCTAGTTGCCATACTCTATTTCCTCGATGGCCTAAAAATCGATATGCCCTAAGCATTCTTAATGCATCCTCTGAAATCCTTTGCATAGGATTTCCAACACATCTGATAATTTTGTTATCTAAATCTGTTAAGCCGTTGTGGGGGTCGTAGAGCATTCGCCTCGCCACATCAATTGCCATTGAGTTAATGGTAAAGTCGCGTCTTTCTAAATCACTTTTCAACGAAGTTTCCCAATTAACCGAGTTAGGTCTTCGATTATCTAAGTAATTTTCTTCTGATCTTAATGTTGTAGTTTGAAACTGATATTCTCCCGATTTGATAGTTATAGTGCCAAATGCAATACCAGTCGCTATTGCGTTGGGAAAAAGAGTTAGCAATCTAGCAGGTTCAAGGTCAGTTGCAATGTCGATATCATTTGGATATATCCCCAATGCCGCGTCTCTAACAGCACCGCCCACTAACCATGCTCCACCGTTAGCCAAAGAAATTTTATTGAGAACAGCGGTTAATTCATGTGGTAATTCATCAACAAATTCACTAATCCTATCGGTTAACGGCATGCCATCTAAATCAGATTCTTTGCCGAACTCATAATTTTGCAAACTAATCTCCATTCCCTTTGGTTGCTGCCAAAGTATTATCCTTGAAATACTGTTCCCAGTTCTATGTGGACTGAAGAGGACGTTAAGTTAGTACCTGTAAATTGGCTTAAACCACATGAAGAAATTAAGGTTAAGCCTAGAGACAAACTTCTTGATATGACAAACAGGTGGGGAGGCTTTACCAAACCAATACTGGTAGACACTCACACTGGTGCATTACTCGATGGACATCACCGGTTATCGGTCGCAAAAGAACTTGGATTGAAATTGATACCAGCCATTTGCCTTGATTATCTTAATTCAGAATTAATTAGCCTAGAATTATGGCCTAATGCTAATATTGAATCAATCGACAAAGCAGAGGTCATAGAGATGTGCTTGGGTAATGAATTATATCCGCCTAAAACTACCAAACATGTGGTAATCTATGACCTTCCACCAATTTTAGTTACTCTAGAAGAATTAAGCTAGATTCTTGAAGCGATGTAATCTCGCCATTTCTTATTGCCTTTCCCAGACACCTTGCTTTTCAAATCTGGCTCTACTCTTAGGTTAATTATATCGGTTTTTACAATCCCTTCATGAGTATAACATAGCTCTACTTTTTCTGGGTCTAAATTTGATAATATGCTCTTCATTGATTTGATGTTTTTTAGTCTGATTTTATCGATAGAAATCAGTTCATCACCAGGCATGATGAGATTTCTCAGTGGTGAATCATTTTGGTGGGATGAGACAATTATACGATTATTTTTAACTGCTAGATTCAATCCTAACCAAGCAGATGACAACTTGTCATCTTTTGACTTCTTTGAAGATAATTCTAGTCCATAGAAAGCAAACGCACTTGCTAAATCTGGAACCTTTTTGTCGAATATTAGTTTATCCAACTGAATCCCCAGATTTCTACCCCCCTCCATGGAAACTAATTCTTTACGAATGTCTTGATAATCGATTCCTATTCTTTCAACATTTGGATAGCCAATTGCATATTTTTCACATAGCCTTACCATAAGGTCGCAAATTCCATATTTTCCCTTTGATCGCTTTCTTAACTCGGCATCAATACAGAATATTGCCAATTCTCCTTCTAGGTAGTATGATATTTGTATTTCTCTAGAGAAGCTGTGGCTTCTATAGAGGTGTATCCAAGCATCATGGCTTGATTCTGCAAGAGATTCATGAGCCATACCGTTTCTTACTGTATGGCGGCCAAGTTTTCTTTCCATGTCTTTTCGCCAATCCTCTTCTGACCATGCGCCAGATCTTACGCACAACATATCTCCAAGCCAAGATGTACATCCTTCAAACCACCATAATAGGGTAGTATGAACTTCTTGTGTTAAATCATAGTCTACAAAGTTCTTAGGCCTTAATCTCTTTACATTCCATTGATGCAAGTATTCATGGCTAAATAGGCTAACTAAGTCCTTGTATTCATCTTCATGTCCCGATATTAAACAAATTCTAGGTAACATTGAAGTTTGTGAGTTGAGATGTTCCAAGCCACCTCTAGAAGATTCGGTTAATTGTAATATCACTACATAATCACCCCAATCGGGTTTTCCAAAAAGCGCATGATATTCTTTAACCATTTTAATCATATCATCAACAAACTTTGTGACCATTTGTTGATCGGTTTGGTATCCCCCACTATCCCATAATTTCAAAATATGAGTTCGACCATCAACTGAGAATGAAATATTATCTATTGCATTTATTTCGATTATCCCATCTAATAATTCATCTCGATTTGCGGCTTGTAGATTGAATGTATCGCCTTTGATTTGGTTGATGCTAAGACAATTTTCTGTACTGCTTATTGCGGTTAATTGAGTTGCAGGACTCCAACCACTTGGTGCATGTAATGAAATATTATGCGGCAAATTCATTCTTGCTTCATCAATTCCGGATGTTGGCAGTAAGAAAGTAAATGGGGGCATCATGTGAAGGTGACTATGATCGATATGTGTTGACCTTACTGATAATTCAATTCCTAGGATTTTATAATTTACAATGATATTCTGTTTGTTATTTACATGCTTTATTGAAACTGCATCAACATCTTTTCTGATAAATTTCAGGTTTGTTTCACCTTGTACACAACTTATGTCAGTTAGATATTGCATGGGCTCTCTGATAAAATATGAACCAGGAACCCACCTAGGAAATTTTAGTTCTAGTTTACTCTTGATAAAAGGTGGCTCAATTTCAATTTGCACATTTAGAAAACGAGTTTCGCCTTTCGTCGCATCCATTCGGAAGGTTAGCCCTGAATTATCAGCCATATATCGCTCTAAGAGCCGGCGGTTGAAAGGTTCTGCGCTGTAATTCTAATCAATTCGCTAGTAGAATTGTTAGCAATTTTTTCCGCTTGTTCAATAATCTCAGGTTCATTTGCTCGAGAGAATAGACGTTCAATTAATCGACACCTCTCGATTTCATTTACTTCATCATGGCCAATAATTTCCCACCTAAGTGAGTCGACTTTTTCGCCTCGTTTACCCTGTAACCATCGTCCAATAATCTCATATTGATTTTTATTAATAAGAATTTGAATTATATCATCTTCAATTTTAGTAAACCTTTCTCTGAGATATTTAACAAATTCCTTTTTACCGTTAGAATCAAGGGATTTAATTAGAGTTGTTACAATACTTTCGTCATTAGAAAGTGCATGAGGGATAATCAATTTTGGATCTACGCCATTTTTGAGCATTGTTGTTATTGATTTTGATGATAACTTCACGTTACTATCCTGTAATTTTTTTAATGCCGCTTGAACTACATTATTAGATTCATCCTCAAGCATTTTTTCAACTATTGTTGAATCGGCATATTTGCTATTTAACGCTATTACTCTAATTTTTGGCGAATCGTGATTCTTGACGGAGGCAAAAAAATCATCTTGATTCTCACACTTTAAAATATATTCACAAGATTTAATTTTACATAACAAATCATCCTTGTTAAATAATATTTTGGCAAGTTCAGGATCTTCAGCCTTGAAAGCTAGAAGCATATTAGCAGCAACTCGGTTATACGCTATCTTTTGATGATTAATTAAGACATCTAGGGTGGCTAAATCCCTTCTCTTAGCCCAAGTTTTGAAAGCATCTAGTGCCTTGGTTCGATACCAATTATCTTTATCATCCAATAGTGGAATAAAAGATTCCAAATTATCTTCATTGTCGATTTCAAAAAGTTCTCTTATAGCACGTCGCTTTTTCCGGTCATCTCGACTTTTGAGATGTTGTAATGCCATTGCGGAGCGATCGGCCAATTTCATCACCAGTCAATATCTTGGTCTTCATCATGACCATCCATAATATTGTATTCAAAGTTAGCAATCATTGGATGCAACATAACTTGAATTATCGGCCACAGCCTCAGGAATGATGGTGAATAATGCCATAATAATTTGACCATTGGGTGCTGTGAAACCGGTATCCCTCCTTCACCGATTGGAGGGGTGTCATCAGGTAAATTGTTTAGTTTAGCAACCAAATCTTGTAAACTTTGCATCTCATCAAAGTCAATTATTTCAAGTTCCTCACAGGTTTCGATTGATAATTCAATCAAGTCTGCCAACTCTTTAGGATGTAAGTGTTGGTCGATTTGTGAGTCAACATCTATCGGGCCAAAGCATACGTTTCCTAAATCTGTTTCAAGTTCATATTGGTCTTGGTACTCAATTTTCATAAGTTTTTGTGAATCTATATCGCCCAATGGTGCGATAATAAAGCCACCATCTGAGATTCGTGATTTGACCCACTTTGGGATAACATCAATTTGTCCAGTCATAATTACTCGGTTAAATTCTCCTGGGAATGCGACCGGTGCAACAGATAAATCTTCAATTTTCCTTATTTCAACGGTTGGCCAATGCGAAAGTCGTTCTTTGGTATAATCAACAACTTCAGAGGATGGATCTAGAACATTTACTCGTCCCTTTTCACCAACAATAGTTGCTATCAGTGCTGCTAGGTAACCGCCTTTACAGCCAATCACTATCACTTCTTGGTCATTATTTAATTCCATGTGATGTAGTAGACTGATAATCATATGAGGTGCAGAGATAGTTTTGATGTTACCAGAATTGGATTCTATGTAGGGCACAGGTCTATCTGCATAAAACGGTGAAGCATCGTAATCAGTAAAGTCTTCTAAATCCACTTTTAGCATTGCCTTTTTGATATGTTTTGGGACATCTATGCCCTCTTTGGACAGGCGTCGAAGCAAGTCGGCTGTCCGGGTCATGAAAATGGTATAACCTCGTATCTTGTAAATGGTCCCATTATTTCGATGAAGATTTTAGTTTTTCCTCGATTACATCATCGATATAACTAAGATTTTCTTGGTGTTCCTTGACAGCTAATTCAATCATTTCCTCACCAGTAATACCCTCATACAAATCCTCAGTTAAATTACCTAACTGAGTTTTTATTGATTTTTTGATATTGTTTAGAATATACAGCATGTTATCCGTAATGTCCAGTTCTTCACTTTCGGATTCTAAGACTACGGTTTCTATTAGGCTTTTTACTACCTTTGGATCGGTGTAAATTTCATCGAATGAGGAGAACATATCATCCATCAAGATTGATTCAATCTTAGCCAAATGTTCTGAAATTGTGGCTCTTGCTAAGCCTATATCAGTCGCTAAATCAGAAATTCTTACCCTCTTAGGGACGTCAAAATACCCCCTATCATAAGCATATTTTGCCAATTTCAACTGTTTTGTATTAAGAACTGAGCGGTCTAAAGTAGAATTGAAATCTAAACTTCTAGCGCTAATTCGATCGGGCTGAGAGATTAACCTTGCCAGTGTAGAAACCAAACGTAGTTTCAGTGGCGGTCCTTGAATTATGTAAGTAAGTCCTTCTCCATCTAATCTACAACCTGGTACTGCACTTGTCCCATTGGTCCTAGCATTCAAATTAGATACCGAGTGGTTTATCCTAGCCAGTAATATATAGCTATCTGAGCTATCTTTTGGTTCAAGAATTACTTCTAGTAACTCCAAGAAATGAAGTTCCTTCATGTCTTTTGGCGAATGGCCTTCGGAAAAATTTGCTTTTAGAATAATTCTGATATCTTTGGGAACTCTTTTGACATAAGATACAAACTCTAGTTGGGTAAATATGTCGACAATACCTCCTATGTCTAGTTTGGCAAGGCGTGTTCTTTTCCAAAACAGGGTAACCTCGCGCATGCCCTTACTAATTGTAGAGAATAAATAATATCTATTGAACTTAGTTTACTCAGTTTCTCATCTCTAGCCAAGCTAAAAAGGAAACAATCGGTAGTAATATCAAGAGCATTCTGTTTAATTTGTTTTGGTAAGCATTATACTCATGTGAGGCGATAGGGTTAACTTCTATAGATTTGGCTTTACGAGATCTTCGCAATACTCCTACTTTGTCTTCGACCCTTTTTAGAACACGATTTCTCAATTCTGGTGATGAACTCTTATGATTTCCTCTGCCAACAATAAATTTTACCGTAGTCGTTTCGGCAATCTCTAGGGCACCGTCGACTACACCCTCTACATTGGTAAGATTATGCATATCGATTCTTAGGTTCATTCCATCACTTGAGATATGACTTAGAGTACGCCATTTACCTTGTCCTTCATTGTACTTTGATAATTTTTCTCTCGCTTCAATAAGCGGTTCTTTTGTAAGTATTACCGGTTTCCTCCTTCTGGCCAAAAATGGTCCTAGCAAGAGCGAAAAGATGAACGGTGGAAGACACATCAAAGAAATCGTTCTTTGAATATTCTCAGCGTCGGTAAGTACAGAAATTGTTGCAAGAGAAAAACCGAGATAAAGGCCGATTAATCCTCCTGCTTGAAAGCCCATGGTGAGTCCAACTGGCGCACCATCTTCATCTGCCATAATATGGCCAAAACCGGATTATAGAAGAATACTTTGACCTGAATTAATTATAAGTTGCTTCTTGTTAGGTTGGGTGTGAACAAAAATGGATTGACCTCTCGTGACCGAGAGAGGAAAGTTGGGAATTGGGTGTTTTACGTTTCAGGTTTCTTTTTCATATCATTTTTTGTTGCACCTATGTTAGTTGGCACTGGAGAAGTCCCTCCTTTAGAAGCCAGAGCAAATGCCTTTGATTATGCAACAAGTGATGGTCTTTGGTCATCAGGAAACGATAATTCGCAAAATGATTTTGCATGGACTGAATTAGATCCTTACTCAGCATTAGCCTATGGCTTTGGAGACCTAAACTGTCATCAAAAATACGAGAGATCTTGGATTATAAACGATAACCAAATGCCGGTTTGTACTAGAGATGTAGGTATCTTTTTCGGCCTTGCTGTTGGAGGTTTTTGGTTTTCAAGAAAAGGCTATAATCGTTGGACTGTAAAAGATACTTGTCTGTCATTATTGCCAGATAGTTGGTTAGAGGGGACTTATCTAAAAAATCGTAGAACCTTAGTTTGGCTTTTGTGCGGTCTAGCCCTTTGTTTACCATTGATTATTGATGGTTTTACTCAATTATTAACTTCTTATGAGTCAAATAACATAACTCGCCCGCTTACTGGAATTGGATTTGGAGTTGGATTGGGGGTATTGATTAGTGCTACTTATTCGGCTAAGTCAAAATATTTCAAATCTGCATCACAAGTTAGTTTACCTGGTGGAATGAAGTTTCAACTAGTGGAAGAAGAGTAATCTAAGGCGGTAAGGTTTTCCACCAAATAATTAGTTCTTCTGTACTACTAGGTACCGGACATTCCCGATGTCCGCTGGTAAGTATTACCAATCTTTCAATGACGTCTATAACACATTTTTTTAGTTGATAAGCGGGAATTTTTGCTGGATTGTTTTGAATAATCTCTTCAAGGCATACTTCCCATTTGCTATCAGGATTAGCCCTTCTCCATGACGATATCGATGTTCTTAGCGGCCACATTGCCAAGGCGAGTCTACCAAAACCTAAACGCTCTTCTCTAAGTTTGAATACTTTAGCATCGGAAAATGGTACGTGATTGAATTGTTTGTTAATCCACTTTTCTTCTTCTAACCACTTAACTAAACGCTGGGTATGTCTTCTAGTGATCATTCTGTGAGGTCCAAGCAGTTTATGCAATTTCGGAACTTCAGTTGAACCTCCAATAATCGATAGAGAACCAAGAATTGACCATGAAGATAATGAAAAAGGATTAATTGGGACATCAAATTCCTTAGCTGATTTTTTTGGCCAATTATTTTCTGCAAATTCCATCCATTTCGCCGGAGAGGTATTTGCTAGCCAACCTTCATGTATAGCAGTCATGTTTTTAGGAGCACCTGGGAGTCTAGTTTGAGTTTCTAAGTTGCCGACCATTCTAGAAAGTAAGTATCTGTCTACTTTGTCGCTATCTACGTTTAAAGGAGATGGTTTTTTGTTAAAGAAAGTCCTGAGAGTATCACTTAGTTTTTTCTTTAATTCATCAAGTCCCGATTCATTTAAAATCGGACCAACAACCTGACATTTATCAAATGGCTCGGGTACCTTAATTTTGCCTGACAATAAATCCCTAAAGCCATTGCGTATTTGCTTTTGAATTTCAGTAGTTTCAAAATATTCCTGTTTATTACTAGTCATTCTTAATGTTCCAGATTGAATTCTTTTCATCGCTTTTGCAGGATCGCAATCAATCCAAATCACCAAATCTGGTACCATTGCAGCGGCATTCATTTTAACAACATCATCAATCCCTAAATCTCCAACTATTCCTTGGTAAATCAATGATGAATGTATATTTCTATCAGATACCACGATATGCCCTTTCTCAAGCAGCGGTTTGATTATGGTATGCGAATGGTCTAATCGGTCTGCTGCAAATAGACCGGCTTCCTGTAGTGGGGTTTTATCTCCTTTCATTACTGATTCAAGGGCTAATTTTCCTAGTTCACTATGCCGTCTAGGTTCGTGAGTTGAATGTATTTTTGGAAATGGAAAGTCATTCAAAATTTCACTAATTATCCTAGCTGCCTCTCCTTTGCCAGAACCATCTCCTCCTTCGACTGAAATGAGGTACATGTTCAATCCTCTAAATAATCTTCATACTGGTCTTTTACTAGCGAATTTAAGGCCATTCCAGCCAAAATTAAAATCGGGCCAATCCAAATAAGACCGCGACTAAACAAACTAATTCCGGCAAGGTACTGAGTCCTTCTGTATCGACTTGCCCTTCGGGTTTCGACTGATGCTTGTATGCCAATAAATCCAGTGATAATTGTCATCACTCCAAGAAATGTCGACAAAGCAACAGCGGCTTCAAGCGACCATCCACCGTCACTACCTACGAAGTTTTCTTGAATTATACTTGATGAATTACCACTCTTCATAGTAAAAGGGCTCATCAATCCGTCTTCGGCAATAAATGTCCGTTCAAGACTGGTAAAATCATCTTTTACGACTCTAATTACCATCGTTTCAGGTTTTACGTTTTCCAATTGAAAGTAACCATTATCGTTAGTAAGAACCGTTCGTATCGCTGAATTTGAATCATCTTCATACAACTGTATAGTTGCATTGTTTATGGCTACTCCGTCATCAGTGAGTACTTGGCCAGTTAAATCAACAGTTTCTGCTTCATTAAACAGAGAAGAGTTTAGCAAATCATCGGGATTACCTTGCAGCAATATTCCACCACTTATTATTCCTAAAATACTGCCTACTAGTATCGCAATAGCGGCAACCATCCGCAGTTTAGCGCGCTCATCATAATCTAAATCAATCATCGGTTTGACAATAAATTCTTGTTGAATTTGTTCATCACTATTATCTAAATCAGAATAATGTGTTGGTTCCTCTGGTGAATCAAGTTGTGATTTAACACGTTTCCTCAGTTCAGACCTGCGCTCTTCGAAGCTTTTCTCAGTCATCGCTGGCCCTCCATGTAGTTACGAAACCGTGCGCGGATAATACCTCTTCCCCTATTTGTCCGCGCTTTATACTACCTTTTGAGAGAAATATCTGCAATCAATATCAATAATAGAACGGTTGAAACTATAGTTATCGCAAGATATCCAATTAAATCACTTTTGGCTACATCATCTAAATCTGCTGAATTATCACTGTTAGAGTTGATGTTCCCTGCATTGTTGACGCTTTCTTCGTTTGAAATCTCATCGACTAAGGTCCAAGC